>Ga0208378_1000191_pt1 | contig 22532 bp, 60 predicted proteins | sample CryBogCBE24Aug09_FD_184556 | JGI IMG/M metagenome (GOLD analysis project Ga0208378, IMG submission 184556) | Freshwater microbial communities from Crystal Bog, Wisconsin, USA - CBE24Aug09 (SPAdes) (version 2) | ecosystem: Environmental > Aquatic > Freshwater > Lake | place: Crystal Bog...
AACAACTAATACTAATAGCCCAAGCAAACAACTCAACCACAAACCTAAGTTTATGAGATTGCCAATCATTACGAATCCACCCAAATGTTGTTCCTAACAAATCGTTCATTATTTCTTAATACCAAGAACAGGAATTTCCAATGGTTCTTTTTCACCAGCAGTTTTCTTTAAAGATTTAACACGTTTAGCAATATCATCAGCCGATACTGTTTCCATAGCAAATTGTTTAAAAGCATCATAAGAATCTTTTACTTTGTATGCTGTCTTACCATTGACGGCAGCTGCATCAGCCATAAACAATGCACAACCACCTTCAACAAGTGGAGCAATTTCAATAATAGAATCTAGATTGATAATTACTTTACAATTTTTTTCAACTGATTCGACTTCAATAAAAATACTCATTATTCTTCTCCTTGATTTGTTTTGGTACTTAATTTGGCCAACTTGGCACGTTTCTCTGCAACTTCAGCATCAATCATCATTTTCTTCCAATGACCACGAACACCTGATGGTAAAGTTGAAAGTGTGCGTTTGGTGCTTTTACTTAATTTAAAATCTTTATTGGTTTTCATTTATTTCCTTTATCACAATCATCTACCCTGATTAAATATGTGGTGGTGTTTGTGTATGGTCTAACAAAATAACATTCACCTTTAATATTCCAAACCAAATGGTTCTGAATACTACCTTTAAACTGTTGCAACTCTGGTGGATTGGTAATACTAATGTATTGATTATATCCAACAGAACCTAAAATAAGGCCAGCAACAATAACAACGGCATACTTTTTCAACAACTCAGTTAGTTTTTTAAACATTCAAAACTCCATAACGATGTAGAACTACAATTATAACAGAAATAATACCACCAATCAATAGGCCAAGATTATATTTACCATTGCGTTCACGGAAGTATTCCACTTCCAACTCAAGGTAATCTCTTTGACCTAATACCATATCAGGACATTCCGATTCACCACCCATTAACTCAATGGTTTCTTTAGCATTAGCCAATCGTTTCTTGGCTTCACGGTAATCTAAGTATGGTATCATATTTGGGTAACAACATGTTGTATAATAGTTTTATTCTCCTTAGTATCCTTACCAAAAAGAAAATCTCTTAATTTACCAAATAAAGTATTATTGGCAACAGGCACAACGACAACAGTTTCAAGTAATTCATCCATTTCTTTTTTTGAAATGTGTCCTTGTTCTCCCAAATATTGGATAGTTCGATGTGCTATTTGCGTCAGTCGTGCCTGATATTCTTCAGGCGACATATTAACACTTGAGTAAGTAACTTCAGCCATTATAACCTCACTCTACCAATCATATTTTCAACTCGTCTATTAAGGTTCTCCAACACTTCACCTTGTGCAGTAATTCTAGCAATAAGTGTTGTATTGGTAACTCGTGGTCGTGAATCTTCTTCACATTCTGGACCAGATATTTCCATCACAGGATCAATAACGTTTGCCAATCTTTCAATTCTATCTGCCAATTCACGAATCATCATATCAGACCAATCCAAACCATCAAATGCTGTATAGTGTGATTCTGTTATTTCACATTGTTCTGGTCGTGAAACAACCTCAGTATAAGTCGTACTACTTTTTAACGGATTTGGCTTTGATACAACTTTGGTTTTTTCCATAATATTCTCCCTTTTGTGTTTCTCAAAATTATTCATCGTCTAGGAATTCCCTTCACAAATTTATCATCTTCAATTACTTTATCGGCAATATAACCTTCAAGTTTAGAAATTCTTGCTCGTGCTTCTGCTAGTGCAATACGGAATCTATCAAATTCTTGCATATCTTTAACCCAAGTTTCAACACTTCTCACAAAAACGGTACCAGCATAACTAAGTCCAATAGCACCACTTTTAGTTACGAATACAGATTCCATATCTTCTGTGGAACGCCACAATGTTTTGTCTGTATTTTCGAATTGTTTCATAATTAATCCCACAAAGTTAAATAAACATAAATATAGGTATGAGTATATACACTATCTACAAATCCGTCAATACCAAAACTGGTAAAGTTTACATTGGTTTTGATTCTAACTGGCCGAATAGGGTCAGAATACACAAGTCTGCCTCAAAAAATCAAGATTATAAATTCTATCGTGCTATCCGTAAATATGGTTGGGATAATTTTGAATGGTCTGTAATATACCAATCAAAAGATAAACAACACACACTTAAAGAAATGGAATCATATTTTATTAATGAATACAACTCTATGAAAAACGGTTACAATTCAACATTAGGTGGAGATGGAACTTTTGGTCACAAAGTTTCGGATAAAACAAAAAAATTAATATCTGAAAGTAATAAAGTTTCAAAACCACAAACACCAGAACATATACAAAAAAGAGCTGATGCGTTAAGAGGTAAAAAAAGAAAACCTTTAAGTGATGAAATTAAATCAAAAATATCCCAAGCAACAAAAGGTATTCCTAGGCCAATGTCTGAACAACACAAAAAGAATTTAAAGTGCCATCAAAACAATTTAATCAAACTAACCTGTCCACATTGTAATAAAACTGGTCAACTTGCAAATATGAAACGATGGCATTTTGATAATTGCAAACTAATCCCAAAGGCCCTCGTAGTACTTTCCTAGAAGCCGGAAACCATTGGTCTTTCTTGCTTGATGTGCTTTTAATCCATCCCAATCTACCTTAGGTGAAACATAATCTTTATCCCAAGGTGCTGTATCACCACAACCTGTATGGTCAAAGAATTGTGATTCATCATCATCTTTAACCTTTTGTTCAAAAGCCCAAATCATTTCATTGAGAACCCAATCCCATTTAAGGTGAACGGTGGATTCACCATCATCTTCACCCATATCAACTGCATGAACCTGTATTGTATTACGAACATCATTTTTCTTGCGTTTTAGTTTTGGTTTTTTAACTGCTCTTAATTCTTCTGGTACATCTTCATCATCTACCATTGGTGAACCATGTTTATCATTACGCAGCTGAATTAACATTGGTAAAATAATCTCAGCCAATGTATGATCCATCGACCAAGTATCCCATCGGTCAATCTTAATATAGGTCCATCGTGGGTGAACAAAGTCTAAAAACTTTTGAATCGCAACACAAATAGGGTCAAGTAGTTTGACCCATTTCTCGTATGGTGCATTAGGTTTATCATCGAGATTATAAAAGATGTCCTCATCCTTTTCCCAAAAGCAAACCTTCTTGAGAATAGTATATGGAGAAATCCAATGATTACGATATTTACTAATCCAAACTTTCATTTTTATCCTTTAATGGCACAATATAATATTATAATCACAATTAATATGATTGGCAACCAGTCACGCAAGGTCATTGGTTCATTACTTGGTAATTTTGGTGGTGTAGGTCTTAGCATTACACCACCACATATTGTAATTCAAATTTATCTGCACGTGCTTCGTAACCATCATAACCACGAGGATTACAAATCACTCTAGTACTTTTAATCATGTAATCAAAAGGATGATGAGTGTGACCATGAGTCCATAATTTAATCTGTGGACGATCCATAATAAAATCAATCAAATCACTAGTGTAAGCACCATTCATTGTCCTATCATTGGCATACATTTCGTGTATGCTGAATGGACTTGGTGTATGATGACCAACAACCACATATTTTCTATCATGATTACCTTCAACAACATGCCGGATAAAGTCCAACATCTTCTTATGGTCCTCTACCGAATCTTCAGGACAGAATTTGCTTGGTTCATCTTTATGTTTATAACCAATTGGGAACATATTTCCCTTTTCGTCTTTTATATAACGACCACCATTCTTACCATCTTCTGTGTACAATAGATTTTCTTCATAGATTGGCACCTTGCGACTAACCATTCTATTACTATTCTTTACACAATTAAAATCATTCATGGCACTACGGACATGGAACAAAGTCATTGGATCTTCCTTGTTCATATCAGTCCATAATGTACCACCAATAAAGGTAACATCATTCAATTCAAATACTTCTTTATCTAAAATGTGTAGATTAGGTAAGTAACTCAACATTTTCTTTAGATGGTCAATAGTATATTTGAAATCATAATGATAATGCTCATGATTACCCATAACATAGATTACATGTGGAAACATGGCACAGCAATTACTGAAGAAATCATGGATTCTTCGGCTTTTATTAGTGCCAAGAGCGGCATGGCCATATTTAAAATCAGGACTAGTTTGTTCCAACAAATCGGCCGCAACACAAATATCACCACTCAAGACCAATACATCTGCCTGTTGGTCGTTGTGTAGTGTGATATCACCAAATTCAAGGTGAAGGTCGGAACAAACTGCAATCTTCATTTTAATTCCATATTCTATGTTTTTCTGCAACCCATTCTAGGCCATCATATTCTTCAATCTGCCATTCTACTTCATCGGGAATATTTACTACTTTTAACTCTGAAAATCTACCATTGGCATCATCGCCTAATTCTTCTATCACACGAACTAAATATTGGTCATTACGTTCAATATCATAATAAGACCAATCTTCTTGCCAATCTTTCCATTCAATCATGGAGTATTGGCAAAATAGTTTTTGTGCCTTTTCAGATAAACTAAATCCGCCGTGGCAAGAGTTAATTACAATTTTCAATGTAAAGTATCCTTGTTTTCTTCTTGTGTTAATATCTGTTCAGGAGCTTTTAGGAGTTCAATAAAATCTGATTCATAATGACCTTGTTTGGACAACCATGTTAATCGTGCCAATATAACTGCGGTCAAATTTAATGCTGGCACCTCATATGTATTCATCCATTTTAACAAGGCTATATCAATATCTTCCGATAGGTCTGCCAGCATTTTATCTTCTTCAATTGTTGCCATTACCATCTTCTTTCCACATCTTCTCGCAACTTGATTTGGTTGCATTATCATTCAAACGAATACAATCTTCAATAAACTCAGGTGGTGCTACCTCAGCTGAACTCACAGCTTTTACCTCAGGTGAATCCACGGTCTTGGCGGATGGCATAGAGAATACAAATAAACAACCAGCAACACCGATGCCTAGTAGAATTTGTTTCCAATAGGTCAATAGAATCAATCCAACAATAAGTGTGAAAAAGATTCCAACAATTAATAATTGTAATACCGTTGGAGTAATACCAACAGAGGACAACATATCAATAATATTCATGATTAGTAAGCATCGCAACGAACATCAACAGGCACCAATACCTTACCACCAGTTTCTACCTTTTGTGCCACATATTCGGTAGTAGGTCTCATCTTAGCACGGAGACATTCACGACCCGCATTGATTACTTCATTGCGACTCATGACCTCAGGACCATCATAACCTTTTACTTTATAAACAGGCGCAGATGAACAGGCTGGCATCATTAATACACATGCCACGACCAACAGTTTAACTTTCACTTTTTTTCTCCATAATATACTTAATTACTTCTTTTGCATCTTTCATATCAGACTTTTCTACTGCCTCATCAATCATATCCAATTGAACGCTATGCAAATGATTTAAATGTATTGTAATCATAATATCTCTTAGATTACGAACATTGAGAGGTAATGGTTTATAATTCATTTACCCGTATCCACTTTAACTGAAATAGTTTTAACAGTATCAACAGTTTTATCCAATGCCTGAGCAATACCAGTAAATCCAACACTAGCAACCAAATAACCTAAAATAACACCAGCAATAAAATTAAACATAATCTTCCGCCAATACAATATATTCAATATACAAATTGTCCAATTCTTCATCAGACTTCTTAATCAATGCATCAGTAGTAAAACCTTTAAATGATAACATTGTAATAATTTCTTCACGACTAATATGATCCATAAAAAACTCCTCACCAATTAAGATTTCATTATAACACAACCACGGACCAGCACAAGCCATGTGTTGTTTTTAAGCGACACAAACCAACTTACCAATACCAACATACTCCTCAATCGCATGCTTTAACTGCTTAGGAGACGCCTTAGGTGCAATAAACACATAGTCCAACTCAGGATTCACTTCGTTATCCGACAGCACCTTATTCAAGTATAGGACAGCTTCACGAGCATCACTAAACTCTTTCAAACCTTTATTATTAAACAAACTTGGTTTAGCAATATATTTCATTTCTTATCTTTCTTATTGGGTTTAATTGCCGCAATACCATAACCATGTGCATCAGGATTGGATTGTTGTAATTGCTCACGCAATGCAGCACATTCTTCGTTCAACATTTTATTTTCACGAACCATATTCATGAATACAGTTTCAAATAAATGCCATAACTTATGAAATTTCACATCATATGCTTCTGCAATACCAAGAATATGAGTAGAAACTTTATCTTTACTAAAATCTAACCAACCTTCAAAGAGGCCTTCATCAAGGTCTTTTAATTCATCAACAATACACCAACAACGGGTTAATTGTTCTTCGAAATCAAACCTATCCGACATATCAAATTTATTTTTCATAATTTCATCCACATCATTCATGATCAATCCTTCATTTTAATTTTAATAAATTTATTTGCCACATAGGCAATTAAACACAATAAGATAATACCAACGATTAAAGTTTTCATAATAGTGGTGTCACCGACTTACTGGCGTTTCACAACGAGCATGCGGTGACTAAAGATTAAGCTGTTACTGCTTCTTGTGTAGATTTAACCAATGGTGCAGTCTTAACTGGACCTTGGTAACGGCCATTCACATCAAACTCAGTATGGTTAACCAATTGGTATGCTTGAACTTTACGACCATCCTTAATTACTTTTACAATACCACCATCTTTACGAATATTATAAATGTTGGTACTCAAGCGATACAATACTGCTGCTTGGTCTGTGCCTTCAAATACAGCAGAGATTTCTGCAGGTGATACTGGTTTGCCACTTAATAATACTTGGGTAATCTTTTCGTGCCGATTGATTTTACCTTTGCGAACTGTTAAAGCCATTGTAATACTCCTATCAAATTAAACATAATATAAAAAAACATCATACCGCTACAGCACCGATTATACACAATCAATGGTTGGTTGGCAACCATTTTTGCCATATTTACCATAATTATAATGGTATTTTAACATTAGTAGTCTCAGCCAAACTGGTAGCAGTATTGGCAGGCGATTCTACCGATGCATCAACTTTAGAATACAAATCAAGGAATGCCAATTTGGTTTCTTCATCAAAACGATTCACACACAAGGTGATTGCTTTCATTCTATCTTTGAAAATACCAAATGCTCTGGCAATATGTACCAATCGGCGAGTGGAGATAATCTCATCAGTAGCACCTTCATCATATGATTTACGAACCACATCTGCCCATTGGCATAAATTCTCAACAAAATCCTTATCATCAAGCAATGGTGATAGAATCTTTTTCTCAGTCTTGGCATCAGGATATTCCTGTTCTACCGTAATTGGGAATCGTTCTAAGAAAGCATCATCAAGAATCTGTGAAAGATATTTGCCTTCATCACTACCACGACCTTTGGTGTTGGCGGTCGCAATGATGGTGAAACCATCTTTTGGTTGTACCATCTCACCAGATTTTTTATTGTAGTGAGGTTTGCCTTCCATAATGCCTTGCAAACACATCAACTTATTAGAGCCACGGTCTACCTCGTCAATCAATAGAACTGCGCCACGCTTCATCGCCTGTAATACAGGACCATCACGATTGACCACATTACCATTGACCAATGTAGGACCACCAAGTAAATCGGTTTCATCAGTTTCGATAGAAATATTCACACGAATACACTCACGACCTAATTCAGCACACACTTGCTCAACCATCAAGGTCTTACCATTACCAGATAAACCAGTAATGAATACAGGATAGAATGTCTTAGATGATACGATATTGCGTAAGTCTTTAAAGAAACCAAATGGTACATAATCTTTGTATTTCTCAGGCACAGCAGAATCAGATTCATCAATCAGTTTTGGTTGACGGAACTCTAACACTTGTGCAGGTTGTGCATAAGCCATTTCTGTTTCAGGTTCTTCTTGTTTCACTTTTGCTTTAATTATTTTAGTTTCACCAGATGGTGGTACTTTGTATTGACCACGGTCATAACGATATTGTGCCTTGGTAACCAACCAATATGGATAGGGGGCACCAGATTCATTACAAACTTGAGTAATACCATCACGAGTAATAACTGCCTCATCACCAAATCGTTCTTCACACGCTACAATAAATGCCATTGCATTCTTATTCATACTGTTTCCTTAAAAGAATTCATCCATGCGGCCAAGACTTTCTTGGCTTCGCCTCTACTCAAACCAAATTCATTCTGTAAATACGGTGAAGCACCAAACATATTGGTTACACCAGAATCCCGTAACACATTCAAATAACTAAAATATTTTTCCATATTAATCCAATAAAATCATATACGCTTCGGCATTATTCTCAATAAACCAATTGATACCTTTTCTCAAGCCAGCATAATCACCAAAAATTTCACAACCTTTTAATGTATCATACACAGCAACTTCTTCAGGTGATAACATAATGCCTTGGCCTGAAAACGGATTGGTGATATATTCACTCACTTCACCAATAAAAATATCTTTGTAAGGCAATTTCATATAGTTTTCCTCTCAATTAAGTGTATCATTATACAGGTGCCACGGTATAAGTCAAATTTATTTTGTAATCTGTTGTTCCGAAGCAACACTATCAGAGTGCTTACATTTGCCTCTGTAGGCATACCCTACGCAATTACAGGTATACTTACCAGATTCTAAGGTGACTGTATAGGTCTTGCCTGAATCACTCTTAACGAACCAATGAGGCGTTGAATCAAGACTAGGTACATCGACCACCACCGTTGCGCCATAGGCGTCCAGTTCTTTATGCTTGACCTTTACAAATTTACGCCTACGGGTGTCCATTGGTAATGGTTTATGCAATATTACCAACTCATCATTGCTCGCCTTGGCATAGGCCAGAATATTGGACTTACCATCAAACAGATAGGTATGATTCGGTACTTTAAACTCCGAATTATCCCATTCTGTAATTTCTTTATACGCACTAATACCCATTATTCTTTTACCTTCTCAATTTGTTCTTCAATCATATCAATCAAATAATTCACTCTCTGTAAAAGCTCTATGTTGGCCTTCAATACAAGAAATTCAAATTGTGATTTTGGTATTTCTACCAATTCTTCATCATTCATTCTTCATATCCTTCAGCCCAAGTTATTTTTGGATTTTTTCTTTCATACAACTCAACAATATCTTTGAATTTCCACATTGCATCAGTTTCAAAGGTATCCAACCAATTACTAAATCTACCCCAATCTTGGTCAGTCATTGGTGGTATACTAATCTCTGCACCATATGGTCCCAAACTTTCACCATATTCATCACCATGGCAATCAATACGGCCGCATGAATACTCCTGAATAATCTCATTGTACTCAAATGATTCACCAGCTTTTCTGCCAGTTAATTTAGAATCTTCGGTAAGTGTTCGTGTTACTCTTTTGGTTAAACCACGATCAATATACCATTGCATATTGATAACACCCATCCAATTGGTAGAATATCTTACTGGCATTTATTTACTTTCATCAATAGGTGGATAATCAAGGTAATTACCAAACTCACTACGATACAAAACCGCATCGTCTAAAATTTGTATCTCTAAATCATAGTGCAATATATCATAATCAAGAAAAGTATAATCTTCACGATATACACGAAACACATGGCGGTCACCAACACGAATAAGAATGCCTTTCATGCCTTTGGCTGATTCGGTGCCTCGTAATCTATTCATTCTTCTTCATCTTCCCAAGAATTATAAACTTCTTTATAAATTGATTTGATAACATCGCCAGCATGGTTATCTGCACAATACTCTTTTACTTCCTCAACATCAAAGAATTGCACATGAATGGTTCTGCCTGATTCAAACTCAACCATGTAAACTTTTTCATAATCTGCATCATAACTCATGCTGCTTCCTTTTCTTTACAAAACTCGGTAAATTCTTCTAAATTACCTTCAAAGATACCATCATGTTGGTCACTACCGCTAATACCAAAGAAATTACAACCACAATAGAATACTTTGATTTTTAATTTACCATCAATATTATAAATGTGATATTCAAAATCTTGGCCACAATCTTCTGCCGTTACAGGATACAAATAAAACTGTCCTGCTTCTGTTTTAAAATTACACACCAACTGTGCAGCTAAACAACCCATACCATTGAAGAATCGTCCTGTTTGACCCATACGCAGACCATTGGTCATTGTACCAGTAGTTAAAAACTCTGCCAACTCTTGGCCATGACCTTCAGGATAACCATCAAACTGTCGGTACATATTGATAATTGCTTCTGGCTTTTCACCACTCTTACATTCTTCATATACAAATGTTAATGCTCTGGTACCCATATTATCTCACATTCAAATAAGTGTTAAATTGTTCTTCATACAAACTGATGATTGTATCATCGGTACATTCACGCAGATTATCTTTCATTAGTGTTTCTAATAAAGGCAATAATTCTGCTTTCTTCATCTTTTTGATTGATACCATATAATCATCAACCATTTCGGTAATCAATCGTTCAATCATTATGCTCATACGCCTGCCCATTTAATATGATTAAAACCACCACAAATAATATTACCACGAGAAAAGTTACGAGCGGGACCACGCCATGTTGCTGACTTTAATATATCACCACGCTTAAACTTCTTATCATCATCCATCATAATCCATGAATGAGAAGAACGCTGACCAATACTAAACTCACCAATATGCTTCATAATCACATGGACATATTTGCGACCATACTCATAGGTAAACTCTATGAATTGATTGGTACCTTTACTATCATAATCTTTTTGCAAATGTTCAACATACTCCTGCACACAAATATCAAAATCTTTAAAATCCATAATCAATGACTCCTATTAACCGTAATCAACTAATAATTCTTCAATTTCAACAAATTCATCTTCAACATTATCGGGAATTTGTTTTGATACTACTGCCTGATAGCTTTCAGCATCACTTAATTCAGCAAATGCTTTTAGATTAACATAACCATTTTCAGGACCGAAAGATTTTACAATATAAACAGTTTTCATACATTTTCCTTTGCCCATTGAACGCCACGCAAAAATGCCTCACGCTCAGTCCTAATTAAATCAGTATCACGGCGGCTACGCTGATATACATCAAATGAATGAGCATAACGCTTACGAGTAGAACCTTTAAAACCTGGTTGTGGTCTAGGACCACGGAACATTACATAATACTTGGTAAAATCAATAAACTGCTTGATACCATCATAATTGTCCATCGGTACACCTTTGTATGATGAGCGAAAGCCTGCAGGTGCCTGCCACTTTGCAAATATCATCTGCATTAAATCTTCTTTTTGTTTGTAGTTTAAATTCATAATATATTCCTAAAAAGATGTGGTCTTATATCCGACAGAATGCCACATTCAACCATTATACTTTACTAAGATTTACCACTCTAAAATCAAATTCCATAAAACCTGTTTCATGTGGTACATACATTAAGGCACCAACACGATTGGTTTTCTTTGGTTTTGTTTCGTATTTTTTAAATTTATCTGCTGTAACCTCAATCTTAAATGCTTTGTAACCACCTTCCATATTGTCGGCATCAATTACAACACCTTCAATAAATGCATCGTCACGACCTGCCATTGGTTTAAAATCATAGGCACGGATAATATCACCAACTTTTGCAACTCCAGTAAATTTCAACATAAATCCTCTTTTTTGTGTTTTACTTTGAAAACTCTTTATAATCAATAATGTACCATTATAAAGGATGCCTGCAAAAACCACAAGCATTCTTTATAATGTGTTGTACCGAAACAACACCATTATATTTTACTACCAACTGCGTACCGTAAAGCATTCAATTTCTACAAATTCATCTTCCACATCATCTGGTATTTGTTTCTCAACATTATTAGCAAACGATACAGCGGCATCATTATTATCAAATGCCTTCAGATTAACCCAACCATTCTCTGGTCCAAAACTTTTAACGATATAAATTTCCATGATTACTCTCTATCCAAATAATTCAACGAATCAATAATACAAGAATCAGCGCAGCTCATTTGACTTTCAACTACACCTAAATCATGCTCACAGGCATAATCATAAACATCTGCCAATAAATGCTGAGCATCAATTAGTTTCTTTTGTAATTCTAATTTAATCTTATCGGTAATCATACTTTACTCCATGATAAATTCATTAACTCAGCAGCTTTTGTGTAAATATGGTTACTGCCATCATTTCCTTCTTCCAAATACTCTTGATAATGAGAATATTCAGAATTACCAACATACTCAAGAATATCAATTAGACTATCTAATTGGTCTTCCGTCATTTCTACCTTAACCATTACTTCACCTCACCAGTTTGAAAATCGTTATATTCAGATTCCATCAACTCTTGGTATCTACCATCTACCTCATCATCAGATAGATTATCAATAATGCGAACCAATAATGATTCCACATATTCGTCCATTTCATCTAAACTCATGGTACGCACCATATTCATTTCATCACGAATAAGTGCTAATACTTTATCATTACGATGTACCATTAAATGCTCCCAATCATATCTTGCAATTCAGAAAAGTCCGAAGCGTCCTGCTCATCATAATAAGGACTATCCTCATCATATACACCAGTTTCCTGATACTCACACAATGACGCATGGATCAATTCCATCTGATTATCAGATATATCAAAACCGGCTTCCGGCACACCATCGACAAACTTGGTCAATTCATAATGCACCTTACTCATAGATTATCTCCTTAATATCAGTAATTTCAGAATCCTGCAACTCTAGATTATATGCCTCATAGAATGATTCTTTTACTCTACGGATATATTCTTCCTTGGTCTTTACCTCATGGTTATTACCTTCCCATACCACTTTGACCACGCATTCAAATTCTTTATATTGGTCACTCAAGATCCAACTCCTCAATATCAATCGTTTCATTATCTTCTGCATATGATTTTAACGCATTGGCAAACTCATGCGCCTTATCAAAGGTAGAAAATGCTTTAACCACTTCGGTAGACCAATTATTAGGTTCTACCTCTAAGTGAGATACCACTACAAATACTCTACTCATATAAACTCCTAGTAAATACTAACATAATCTTACTAATAACCACTCATAGAATGGTTACTATAAAACTACGGCATATTGTATAATTCAATATCATCCAATGGTGCAGTATCATTCTCAATAACTTCATAATTCCAATTGATAATACCTTCACCACGCTCTAACTGCTCAGAGATTGTAGAATATATCCAATTATCTGCTGGTGATTCATTATCAACCACAACCATCATGGTAATTTTAACTGTTTTCATTATGCTGCCTCCATCATAATAGTAGGATATTTCACAAAACCAGAGGTATCTTTTTTTGCTTTACCTTTGGCATATAAACCAACCACAACCTGCTTTGGATCTAAAAAGCGTAAATCAGACTCATCACCATTAAACACAGGTAAACCCATATAATCAGCAGGCATTGGTGTACCTTTCTTGATACCAAACACAACGGCAATATTATAACCTGCCTTACGAGCTAATAATACATCCAAATCATTACCATCTGCTGCACTAAATGTTAGTGAATAGTTACTAATATTAGATACCTTACGACCTAAAACCTTGGTATAATCATAGAATTGCACATAACCAAATGCTTCAAAGATATTGGTATAATATACATTACCCATTTTAACAGAATACTTTTCCCATGAAATATCGGAAGTACCATTTAATCTGAATACTGGCACCAGGCCTGCTTTGGCAGATTGCTTAATCGCCAATAGAATATCTTTGACCAATAATGCCATAAACTGCTCACGGTCATTATAGAATAATTGAGTTTTACGGATACGAGCCTGCTGAATGGTATTGGTATTTTCACCTTTTTTGAACATACCACCACGACCGGCAGTATTCAAACACGCTGCCACGCAACCGTGTGTCGCTTTTGGACAGGTATTATGACCAGATAATGTTGCTGGCGCCAAGTGCAGAATATAGGTATTATAACCTTGTGCCATTCCCTTTAAAGTCTTGGGATTACCGACTGATAATAAATGCATATTTTCCTTTAAAAATTACAATCAAAGTACCGCAAAGAACCACATAAAAAAACCATTATACAGGCATTATAATATACCACAATCAATATGGCATATTATAATACGGTTTCTCTGCCGAAAAACCATAATGTGTTGTATCGGAACAACTTACATATAATAATGATAATATAATAGAATAAACAATAAATTTAATCCACAATATATTATACCAAATAAACAGAATAATACGACCAGATTATATAAAAATCTATAATGGTGCATAATGTATTTCCTTTTCAGATAATAATGCCACCGATACTGGATTAGGACGCCATCTAAATGATAATGGAGTATCCAATGCTACAGTATATAAAAACTCATTACCATAATACCGAGAGGTAATCACCTTACCGATTATGGCATTATCACCATATAAACCAATAACTCTAGAACCATCTTTAATCATAATACTCCTTCAAAAATAGATTTAGCTTCTGATAATGATAATACGCTGGTTTCAAACTCCGTATAATCATCATTAAAACTACAAAAATCAACCATATCCTGATAATTGGTAAATACGATAATATCAAAATCACCTTTATCCTCATGCCTCACTGCGCAAAATGCATCTTCACCTTTAATCATAATATCTCCTTAATGACCACAAGCAGTTAAAAAACGGTTAATATCAAAGAAACTATTATCCGCTTTGAATTGGACTGCTAAATCAGAGCATAATTGGAATGATGATTTATTCTCAAATAATACTCTGGCAATAGTAATATAATGCTTTTTACTCATATAATCTCCTATAATATAAACTCTTTAACCCATTCAAAACGGGTAGATAATGGTACCCATAATAACCTACGCTTATTCTCTGGTAACTCTAATGGATATTGTAATAATAACCAATCATCATTATCGGAGAATAATACATTCCGCTGATATTTTACTAGGCGGACGATACGATTATTCCATTTTGCTACGGTAATACTCATAATGTCCTCCTGTTAATAACTAATAAATCTATTCTATATTACTTTTGGTTATATGTCGGGATAATGGTCGGGATATAGGTGCTCTCGATTGGTCTTAGTTTTCATTTCAGATTATCCTAGATTATCCTAGATTATCCTAGTTAATCCTGGAAGATTTTCCGAGCAGCTTCTCAATATCTCTAATAATACCATTATCTCAATATAATCAATAACTTACTAATAACCACTATGCGTACCTGAGCACCATAATGGTTACTATAAATCATCGTATTATCTCTATACTATTATGCTAGTTTAGCAGTTAATTTAGCCAGTTTATCTTGAGCAGCTTTAATTTGCGCTTCAATTTTCGCTTTCTTTTCCGCTTCTTTATTAGCCTTAATGATTAACTTGGTGGATTTACTCATTACTACATCCTGCTTAATGGATTCTCTTAACTCTTTTAATAGAGCACGCTTATCCTTGAGAGAAACCATGGAGAGGTCGGTAGCACAAAATGATTTAAACATATAATATTCCTTTTAATAATTGGTAAATGTAAATGGTACAGCTTGATAATTAAGCGAATTTGCGATATAATCTAATACCAGCTTTAGCGCCTCTTACTGATTTACTGGTTAATCGGTCGCTTTTAGTGGTAATAATACGACCACCATTATTGAGATAATCCAGAATATCACGCTGGATGGCAATATCTTGGATAATACGCTTATTGGCTACTGGTTTATCATATTGCTTACCAGTAAAGGTTTTAGCGATATTATTAGCCACGATATACTCATTATCCATAATGGCAGCTTTTTTAGCGGCAGCACGCTCTTTCCGCTTAATAGAGGATATATCCTGATTAACTCGGGATAATAACTGCTTTAATTCAATAATCGATAAATTTTTAATATCCATATAATCCTAATAATAATATAATCGATAAAAGCGCCAAACGATGCGCAGAACCGATTTTATAAGTATACAGGAACCATGGAAAAGGTCAAGCGGTATTTTTGCGGATGGCAGGTAGGATGATGGTTTTTTGGTGCGTTGCCGGATGAGTGTTGTTTTGGAGCAACGACTGTGGCAGATTGGAGAACAGCTTTGAGGCGCTCAGAGGTAAAAGTGTTGTATGGGAGCAACGCCGGAGAGCAGTATGGAAAAAAGTTGCGGATAGGTCAAAACACAAGTTCAGTAACTCCTTTTCCAGGAAATTTTTTCAGGATCCGACTTTTTTGGATTCTAAATTTTTTTCCTGGTCCCGGTTCTTAATCCAGACTAATGCATCATCCAGATTCATCCACGGAGAATACTCTTTGGTCTTTTCGTCAGTCCATTGGTATTCGTGAGTTTCGCCTATCCACCAGGTATTCGCTGTGGAGTCCCATCGAGCAGAAGGGTTACTTTGTTTCTTTAATATCACAGTTACACTCTAAGCGGCCTTGATTACAGGTACCGGTACAGACTTTGTATTTTGGAAACTGGCAAGGAGCATCATAGTTACCAGTAAGGCATCGTTGGTCACAGGTAACTCTAATAGAAAACCACTTATCGATTAATCGTACCCACCAGGAATTAGGTCTACAGTTCTTCATTGCATATCTTTCCAATCAAATCCTAATAGTTTGTATAATAGTTTCTGAATCCATGACGGTTCTTTCTCCATACCAATCTGAACTCCACCAATGTTGAGTTGACCTACTGAATTTTGAGGATGAACAGAAAGTGTAGGAGCAATGTTCGTAGCCCATGTAGTAGCTACTGTGGTAAATTCGTGAATAGAACCACCGATAGGCATAGAATGTACTCCAGCGATTCCTTGAGCCCTATAATGAAGATGTGTCGGACCATAATCTAAATCTAATTCGGTTTGCTCAGTTAGTGGCCAGAACCAAGCGATATCGGTCTGATTGTTCCATCCCTTTCGTATTGCGTTTACCCACGTTTTACCCCATTTTTCTTCCCAAGTAGGCTCAGAGGGTTTTTCGAATTGTATTCTATCTTCTGTGGTGAACGTGGTCATATTGTGACGCCTTGTAATAAACTTTTGAACTATATAAGTATAAACACTAATATAAAGGAATTAATATGAAAAACTTTTTAAAACAAATCACGAGCCTATTTGCTACTATTTTTGATGTTCCACACGGTACTCGTTTGGAAGAATATATTACCTGGAAACGTCCCCAAAACCATTCGGACTTAGAGAGAATCGTCCGAGAGTTTAACGAATTGCGTTATTGGTAAAACTCCCGGAAGCGCTGGAAGAACCACAACTACTTTGAACGATTAGGACATTTCCTTTTCGAATTCTGCTTTAAGTTCTTCTAGTGCTTTGATTAGTTCCGCTTCTCGTTGTTCTTCTGACTTGGCCAGACCACGCCATTCCAATACTTTGAGTTTATCTGAACCGATGTCCTCGTCTGGACCAAAATACTGGCGCCATTCGTCTTTCCAATAAGCCTTATGTGGGAACGGCCAAGACTTTGTTTTGACCTCATAGATGCCTTCATATGAAGGTTTGATTTTTTTATCAAACCAATCGGTCATTTCATATTCTGGTTCATCAGATTCTTCTTCATCATCATCTTCAAATTCTTCGTTTTCTTCTTCCCAAGAACGCTTCTGGTCAGAAATACCATAAGCATCATTAATGTCTTGTGGAATCTGTTCATCGATTTCATCGGCGGACATATCAGAGTATTCATAGTGGTCATTATAACCATCACGGAAGGCACCACAGAAAGCCATACCACCCTCATCATACATGGCATCTACTGACCAACCTTCGGACTCTAAAAACTCATACATGGCAATCGGAGGACCCCAAGGCGAATCAAAACTCATACGAATGGTGTTTTCATCTTCACGGTCGAAATCATAAACAGAAACGTCCCATTTACAACCCCAATTTTCTAAGTTCCAACTATACCAATTCTCAGATTCGGATTCTGGTCTTGGACGGAGATATTGGAAAAGTTCTTGTTGTTCCGGATTCTTTTCTAATACTTCATATAAACCATCAACCACTTCAACATCATCATGTTTTAGTGTAACATTATTTAAACACCAATTTGGCATATTATTCTCCTTCAAATACCAAAACTAAATCTTCTTCATCAACGACCCAATATTCTACTGATTCGTATTTCACTTTCTTGGCTTTCTGCCAGTTAGGTAGAACACATTGGCCAACTTCAACCAAGGAAACATCAGGACCAGCGGCAAGAATTCTTGCTCTAGAAACTTCTTCACGGTCTGCGGATTGCATAATGATACCACCTTTAGAAACGGTATCTTTCTTAATTGCTTCAACAATAATATTCGACTTGATTGGTTTAATCCCGATACTATTGGTTGTTTTAGTTACTGTTTTTGTTTTCTTCGTTGCCATACATTCTCTTTCTACATTGTTCAATCACTTTAGCGGGAACATCGGGGTGCCAACCACCGATTAACATATCACAATTATACTTGATAGGCGTTATCCTGGCAACGATTTTATGGTAATCATCATCAGAAACAAAACCATAGACCACAAAGAATGCCAGTATTGTGGCAAACATTTTGATTGTGGTTATAGTATCGTACCTATCTTTAAACATTTATTTTAAGCATTTCTTCATAAGAGTAATTCTGTACCACATACTTGGATGGTTTGTCCAAATAACAAGCTTCTAAATCACCTGGTCGTCTTGGTAAAAATTCTATATTACAATTTAGATTGTTTACTTTAAGGAAGGTGCGGACAATCTGTTGAGTGGTTCTAGGTTCACCGTAAGCAAGGTTCTCAATATCATTAGCAGGTTCATCGATTGCTTTAATGATGGCAGCACAGATATCATTTACATGGATATATTCACGAACACAAGTACCATCAAGTGTATTATAATCAGAACCAAAAATACCAAACTTACCTGTTTCAGGAATCTTCATTAGATTTGCCATAATGCCATCAGGATTAGTGGGCTTAAAACCATCAGAACCAATTACATTATAAAAACGGAAGATAGTATAATCATATGCCTTCTCTTTAACAATATCTTCAGTAATACGTTTAGAGAATCCATATGGAGAATCTGGATTAGTTGCGGCGCCCGTAGAGGCAAAAATAAAGTTGTGGTGTCTTACTTTTTCCAAAAGATTGATTGTACCACTAACATTTGTTTCATAATAATCTGTAGGATGTTTAACAGATTCACCAACACGAACTAGAGCTGCAAGATGTATGATAGTATGAAATTCGGTATCACAGGTAAACATATTGCGAATATCTAAATTTTCTATGCCATTGGCAGTAATATCAAATCCGTATAATTTAATATCCGGTCTGGTTTCTGTAATCATCTTCCATAGATGTTGGCCAATATAACCTTTATGTCCGGTAATCAATACTTTTTTCATTTTGTTTTCTTTTTCTTACATTCACACCAAGATTCTTTTTTACCACAAACATTGCAGTAACCTTTTAGAATTGGTCTATCACCAAAAATTGTATTCCACTTCTCTGCAAATTCTTCTTTTGGAATCACAAAAGGTCTTGGAGAACTTCCTTTTCCACCGTCACTCATTATCTTCCTAACTGTTGTTTTAATTGGTCCATGATTTGTTTCACTTCATTTCTCATATAATTATTTTTTGGCAACCAAACATATATTCGATTTAATAATTGTAGTAATTGCTCAGGGTTCATTATTATCTTTTAAAAATTTAATTACCGGTAATTTGTTTGCTACCAACACATAAGCTTCTTTTAATGTTGGTGTAATAACTTTGCAATGAAATATACCATCTTTAATCATGATATCGAAAGGTGCTAATCCGACAAAGCTTTCATCAACAATACAACGAATATGCCAAGATTTGGCAGTCTTGCATCTTTTAATTAAATCATCATAGATTTTTTTAGGATCAAAGGGATCAAATAAAGCAACTTCAGACATTTTCATTCAATAAACTAGGACCATTATTACTTTCACTCAAGGTAAAACTTTCAGCAAGTTGTTCCGCTTTACTAAAGTCAGATACAACTTCTTTATTAATGATTCTACCTTTTAGGTAATAATTAACGGTATATGAAAAATCTTTTCTTTCGACAATAGCTTTCTTATCACCATTGGTAAACTTAGACAGTTCCATGAATTTCTCCCCATACAAATTGTTCAGCATAAGCTTGCGCTTCAGATTCTTCTTTAAAGAATTTGGTTTCCATTAATACTAAACCATCATCATCTGCACAATCAACTTCAAACATATCAAATATATTTCTCCAAATAATAGTGGCAGTTTTTCTACCACTATTACCCATAAAAGTAACGATTCGTTTTTCGCCATCCATCATGATATCATTCCTACAAAACGATTTAATACAACACGGTTATTCAAACGATTGCCTGCATATTTACTGAAAGCAGAAACCAAACCACGAGTAGTTGCATTTTCTTTAACAGTAAATTCTACATCATCATCAGTATCTAGGCCTTCTGCACGGAGAAGATAATACTCATCGTAACCAGCAGATGTAACAACCATAGATTTGTTTTTACGAAATTCATATTTAATTTTATCGTGTAGGTTGTAAGAAAGATTAGGATAGAACCAATGTAATTCACGACCAAGTTCACGACCACTTAAAACATAAAAACCAACAATGTTACATTCTGTACGAGCCTTCAACATTTTAATATATTGAGCAGTTAATTCACGACCATGTGGATTATCTACTTTAACTTCAGATTTAGTTTTGGGATCACGAATTACCATTTTCTTATGTTTACCATAAACATATTCACTACCTGTACCTGAAGTTTTGTAACCATCATCATTAGTATAATATACATCACGCAAAGTATGGCCATCACCATCGGTTAAGAATACAGTATTTACAATCTGTAACTTATATTGTTTCTGAAATTCAGGAACAATCTTCATGGCAGAAATAACTGTTTCATTTAATGGTGTACCACCCATTTGGAACCAATATGGTTTGAATGAACGATGGTGTGATAAACTTACCAAAGCAGCACCAGCATAAGAAAATTCAGAAGCAGACATTTTGCTCGATAATAAATTCAACAATTTAAAATTGCGCAAAACAATATCACCTTCTTTAAATTCACCAGAATAACAATCGTTATGTTCAGATGTAAAAGCATAAACATCATAAGGAATGTTTACCTTCTTACAGAACATTACTAAGTTAATTAACTGCTTGATTGTATTCTCTAAATGGTTGTGCATACTACCTGACCAGTCTAAGAACATTACAAGACCGTGAGATTTACCATTAGGCAATACGGTAATTTTCTTAAACAAATCTTCAGCAAACTGGTATGAATAGATTTTGCTCATATTCAATTCACCAGTTTTAGCAATAGATGCACGTTTCAATTGGTCGGCATTTTTACGCAACTCAAATTCTTTGGCCAAATAACCAACAACTTTCTTGGCATCATTACGGAGTTTTTGAAAGCCTTCTTTATCCTGACCTGTAGGACGATAATATCTATCGTTTTCAAATTTAATTAATTCTGCACGATAATCATTCCACAATTTTTTATGTGTAACTATGGCTTTATTTAAATCAACATCAGGAATATTTCCATAATATAGAATATCACTAGAGGTATCAAATAATTTACTTTCATTCTTACGATAGTTTTCATCGGTGAAAGATTTTATTTGATCTTTCGAATCAAATTCAGGATTATTACCACCAGCACGGGTTGCCTCGGTATTTACATCTTCCGTTTCTTCACCGTCATCAGAATCTTCTGTATCGAAATTAGATTCACGGGTTTCGGTCTCATCGTCCCATTCATCAGAATCATCATATCCTTCGGAATCAAAGCTTTCATAATCACCATCTTCATCTTCTTCAAACATTTCAGGATTATTCTTCTTGCGTTCTTCGGCTTCATGCTTCATGAAGTCCATTACTAAACGAGCAACTTCAATTACATCTTCATAAGTTTCGGTATTTTCGATACGATTGACCAAGTATTGCTCATCATTATTAAATTTAATTCCTTGTGCTGCACCACCTTTAGTGTAAAGGTTAACACGGTCAATAAAATTCAATTCATTCAAATCAACATCTTTAGTACCAAAGAAATCCTTTTCAATCAATTCTTTGTACGCACGAATAAACGAGGAACGAATTCCTGGATATTTGTTTTTGATTTTACGCTCAATACGAGAATCTTCCAATACATTCATAATGGACATTGGAAGTTTTTCTTCATGAGCTTGAATCAAACCATCTAGAGGAGTATAAAGTGCGTGACCGACCTCATGACCCATAAACAAGTCATAGAGATAGCCAGAGATATTTTTATCTAAAATG
>Ga0208378_1000192_pt1 | contig 22527 bp, 25 predicted proteins | sample CryBogCBE24Aug09_FD_184556 | JGI IMG/M metagenome (GOLD analysis project Ga0208378, IMG submission 184556) | Freshwater microbial communities from Crystal Bog, Wisconsin, USA - CBE24Aug09 (SPAdes) (version 2) | ecosystem: Environmental > Aquatic > Freshwater > Lake | place: Crystal Bog...
AAAAAAAAGAACAAAGAATACCGCTTCTTAGCGAAGCTATTTGACGCTTCGCGTCACTTTTTTCTTCGTTCTTGATTTAAAAAAGTTCTCTTTTCTTAATTTGAACTTGGACGGCATAAAATTTCCTAAATTAATTCTCTTATAGTTTTTTGTATAGTCGCGAAGCGATTTGACGCTTTGCGTCCCCTTTTACTTTCTTCTTACTTTATTAAAGTTTATTGTTTCATCGGGGTAAAATTTCTTAAAGAATATTATCTATATAGTTTTATATTTTATAAAAGTTTCCCAACTTAAAAATGTAAATTACCCAACAAAAATTAAGATGTAAAAGGTCTTATTTTTTTATAAATTATATATATTTATGGTCTTAGGGTTATTTGGGTAATTTATTTTTCAGAAATGAAATACATTATACAAAAGCTTTTGAAAAAATAAAAACCCCCCAAATATCCCAAGTCTATTTATTTGTTTGGAAGTTTACTTGTTTGGAAGTTTACTTGTTTGGAAGTTTACTTGTTTGGAAGTTTATTTGTTTGGTTGTTCGTTTTAAATTAAATATATAATTTAAAAAATAATTATATAAAGTTATATAAATGAAAAAAGAAAAAGTACGTCATTCTGTTGTAGTTATTGAGGTTGGTAAATGGATTGTAGAACTTTAACTAAAATATATTTACATATCATACTTTTTTGCTAATTCATCCAATAATTCTTTAAGAATATAGTTGAATGATATAATTTTATATTTTTTCTAGTATAATTTATAAAATGGATATTGCTGATAGATATTTCTGTGAAATATGTTTGAAAGAAATAAACAAATCAAATAGAAAAACTCATGAAAAAAGTAAATCACATAAACAATGGTTAGAAGTTAATCAAATTATAAATAAAGATTATGATTTCTTTTTAACAATTGAACCGAAAAAAATATCTAATATTAATATAATAGAAGATAATGAATGCAACAACCCAAGCTCTAAAGCTAATAACGAATAAAAAACTTTTAAAAACAGCATCTTATTATGCATTGTGTTTTTATTTCCCTAAAGCGATGTTGGTAGGCTCTGTAGTCTATAAAATGCTTTACTAATATACTTTAAAGTAAATAACATTGTAATTAATATAATGTTATTTTTCGGAACTCATTACCTACAAGACTTCAACATAAGTCCGTGTTTCTACTTCTCTTCAAAAAAATATAACTCCTATACACGTGCCATCAGCGATCATCAGGTATGAATAGTCTTTATAATAAAACGCTATTGCATTTTTATAACACGGCAAGTGAAGTAGAACAAATGTTAAATTCTCATAAATAATGAATTCATAATTATAATATTAATACATCTTTAAGTGATTTTATTTTAATTCTGCCAAAATAATACTAATATCTTTATTAATTCTTTTTGTTCTAAAACTTCCTTTCTTAAAGTGAGTTTTTGGTATTGATCTAAAGTGATAATTATTTCCGACAATCTTTTCTTTAAATTGTCGTTTAGTCTTTAGAATATTTTGTGCGTGTTTTCTTGCTTCTTCAAATGGTAAATTTTTATTTACATTAACACGATGAATGACATATTTACCATTACCCATAAGTTTTGATGCGACATTGCCAATATTTGTTACTGTGTCTGCAATAGTTTTTACATAAGCAGGAGTTTTATTTGCTAATTGAGTTATATCTTGAAATATAAACTTTTGTGCCGTGTCATTCCAACTTCCTATACTTTGGCATATCATACGAATAAAATTTTGGCAATTATTGGCTGGCTTATCTCCGTTTCCTAATGCAGAATATCCAAAGAATAACTCATTTCCATTTTGTTTAAGTGCCTTTTCTAATACATCATTTAAAGTTTCTTTATTAGGCTCTGATAATGCTAAAAATTGCGTATTTCCTTTAGTTGCTGATAAGTTATCAGTAATCATTACTTCTTGAACTTTTTCGACCAAAATCTTTTTATTTCCTTCCAAATTAAATATTAATCCTACATGATATAATTTATCAAAATCTGTATCATTCTTTGCTTTATTCCATTGACCCAAACTAATTAAATTTAATACGACATCTAATGCTTTTTCAATTGGTTTTTTGAACAAAGTTATATTATGTATTTTAAGATTTCCATATTTTTCTAAAGTTCTTTTGCTAGTATTATTAAATTCTAATCTTCTATTAAATAATGTTTTTATTTGATTAACGCCACTTTTAATAAAATCAAAAATACCCGCCCCTTTTAAATGTTTATCAGACATTAAATGTTTTTTAACTCGTTGCCCTTTTATATCTGTATTACAAACTGAACAATGATAAATACCACCTCCTAATGGTTCAGCAAGTTCGGGGTATTTGTCTAATAATTCAGAATATTGTTGATTATAATAATTTCTTGCTTCACTTTGCTTAGGCGTTATATTAATATCAAATGTATTAGCGACTTCTCCTACTCTTGGTGCATTATGTAATAATTCATTTCCAATATTAGCAAGTTTTTCATCATAAGTAGGTTTATTTAAATTGTCAATAAAACCACGATAACCACTAACTTGCATATTATATTCGTGTTGTAATCTTGAACGAATACCGCTATTATGAATTTTATCAATTAAATTAATATCCAAGTCATCTAAATTCAACTGTTCAATAATCTTATTATCTTCTTCTTCTTCCAATTCATCACGATGTTCTTTTTTATATAATTCATTTTCTTTGGCTTGTTGTTGTCGTTTAGCTTGTTCTAAATTGTAAGCTTTAGCTTGTTCAGATTGTTTTAATTTTAATAACTCAGAAGCTTTCTTTTTCTCTTCATTTCTTGTATTAAAGTCTTCAATTCTATTTATTCTTTTTGGCATTTATATATAGTATTATCAGAGATTATTTTTATAAATGTTGAACAATTGTTAATCGTGAATTGATATTGATTGTAGAGATACCAAATACACTTGGCAAAGGATTACATATTGCAGTATTATTATTTGACATTGCAAAAAATGTAATATAGTCATTTGGTTGTAAAACAGCATTAAAACATATATTTTGCCATCCTGGTTGATTACCTGTATAATAAGACCATATTGCATTTATTAAATTAATCCAAGGATTAAAAGATTCGTTTCCTGTTCCATTTGTAACAGCATTTGAAGGGATATAACAACAAGCTAAACCTAAATACGTATTTTCAGTTCCAGAAAATGAAACATTTAAAGAGCCACTTAATGTTATTGGATTTGATGAACTATTTTGATAACAATAATATGTACCGCCAGTATATCCCGTTACAGTTGTCTGAACAACATTAAAATCTGATGTATTATAAGATTGATCTGAAATAGAAAAATGTATACTGATTGGAGAATTTGCATTTAACGTAGTATATGGAGCATTAACCCAAGACTTTTGAGCAACTGAAAATCCACTCGTCGGAGGTTGGTTAAAAACAGAATCATATACATTTCCTACAACATTATTGCTATCTACAACTTGTAAAACTCCTGTTTTTGATGAACTTGCCTGTATAGATGTATTATAAGTATTTGTCAATTTAATTGATGATAAGTTTATTATTGTTTGATTAGTTGCATCGTTTCCAGATGTTAATACTTGTGTAAGAGTTGGCACTGAGCCAGTATTTCCACCACTTGGAGGATATGCAGAATTATTTATTGTAGATACATTTATATTAGAACAAGTTATATTATTTATATTTGTCATATTTAAATCTCCTGCATTATTTCCAGTCGTTAATACTTGTTGCAAAGTACCAAAACTACCAGTTCCCCCACCTCCATTAAATGGCACTTCATGTAAATCTAATTCATCAGACACATCTAATTTATGCACATACATTTCTTGTGTTTGTGGATTCCAAAAATTTGCTAATGACATATTATAGTAATTATATACTATGATAAGAAAAATAATTTAATTTAAATATGCAATATTTATTCAAGCATTCTACGAGAATGTGATACACGTTTGCCACCAGCATCTCCACCAATAATACGGCCACCATCATGACGCATATGACTATGTTTTTTACCACCTTTTAGCGATTTTTTCCAATGTTTGTGATGGCGTCTATGTGCTCGTCTCATATTATGTAAAGTTCCACCACCTAAATATTTTTGCATTAATTCATTTTCAGATGCAGCAGGTCGTGCTTTATCGGCTTTAAGAATAGCTTGAGAGTCAATAACACCACTAATAGTTTGAGATTTTTGTAATACTGTATCAGTTTCAACAAAGTCGTTATATAATGCAAATACATAATAATTAGTTTGAACAGCACTGTAATCAATACCAGATTGATTTTTAACATTTAATGTGACTTGCATTGGACAATTGCATACAGAACCGGGTGATAATGAAATGTCATCTAAACTAAAATCAATACCGGGTTGAAGAACAATCCAACCTCCAGAAAGTGGTATTTGCGATGCTGTCACAACGCCTCCAGCAGTAGGAAAACTTCCTTTATTTGCAACTGCTCCAGACCAAGTTAAATAAGAATCTTCTAAACCGTGATATCTTGCAGAGTTATATAATTGTAATTTATTGAAAGTTGAGCATTTACCGGGAACATTATTAAATGTGATATTAATTGGATTATTATCTTGTAAAGCATAAACCCAATCACCTTGACCAGCAGTTGTATAAGCTGATGGTCTTGCACCAATAACAAGAAGATAAGGGATTCGTGTTAAGTTGATTATATCCGAGATATAAGGAGCACTTGCACCAACTGCAAGACCTGTAGCTTGTTTGAGATTTCTTTCAACACTAACGATATGAATTCTATTTTTTAATGGACGTTCAATTGCAAATGATTCAGGAGCAGATAATAACATATAATTTAATTGTGGTTTAGAACTTTGTTCGAATGCATTATTATCAAATACAATATTAGTTAATGTGTAATTTGCACCGCCAACTTTACTTAAGGTACTTTGATTGATAGTTCTTAGACAACGAGAACCATTATTCATATTAATATTTATTGCAAAGTTTTTAACTCCTGTCAAAGCAATATCTTTAAACTCTTTTGAATCGTTATATATCCAAGGAGAGCTTAACAACGGTTCATTAAATGTTAAACGAACCCAACAAGTATAAGCACCAGCGGGCAAAGCATTATTATTTAATCTTGCAGGATTTGCTAAGGCAATAGCAGCGGCAGATAAACCACTATTAACCCAGTTGCCAGTACCACTAGCTGAGAATTCCATAGCATAAGTTGCATTTGGAATAAATCCAGTAAATGCATTAACATCATTAATATTTGCACAAGAGTTTAAATTTGATAAATATACATCTTGATACTTAACAGCATAATCAGGACAAGATGGACCAGCACGTCCAGCAAGATTTTTTCTATAATTTGAAAGACGAATAAGAGCATCTTTGACATCTTGTACTTGAGTTGTTGAAATTGTATTATCGTTTAACAGAGTTGTTTGTAATGAAATTCCTTCATTGAATGGTAATGCACATGGCGAGATGTCAACACCAGGAAAAAAGAAAAAAGATGTAGCTTGGTCTGCTTGAGCAATATCAGCATCAGTCGTTACAGTTATTTGAAATCTCATTTGTCCAGATATGGTGATAGCTCTATCAACGAAGAAACTTGGTTGAATATTTGGAGATTGAAAGTTTAAAAGAGCTTGAGTGGCTGAAGTTGAAGTCACATTAACTTGATTGACAGTTGAATTTGATTTTATGATTGGATATAAACTTTTGCCAGATTGCATAACTCTATCATCAACAACATTGACAAAATTGAATTTTCCATCATTTTCATTTCCAGTTATAGGGGCACTTGGGTTTTCTTCAAGACTATCCATTGTATTATTTATAATTATACAATAGAAAATAAAAATAAACAATTTATATCTTTTTTTGAAATAATACTTTTAATGTTATACATCCATTATTCGCTAATAATATTGGATATCGTCGTTGATTAAATTTATTCAACCACCAAACTGAAAATCTAAAGTTTTTCAAATTTTGCGAATCAGATAAATCTACCCATCTATGCATAGTTGGTTGATAAACTAACATATCTAAATAGTCGCTTGAACGTGTTAAATCAAGAACTAAATCTGTTATCATAGTTTGAGTGTTATTAGAGTTTCCACTTCCAACTGATAATCCAGTTCCAACAACAGAAACATTACCAACAATTTCGGGTTTTAAGCTTATACTATCAGAAGCAAAAATAAGTGATTGAATAGGTGACCAACAGTTGCCAGTATTAGGTTGCATTTGTGTACATATCCAACAATTAATATTTGTTCCTAAATTATACGGATTTTTAATTCCTGTTATATAATTTGATATTTTATTCAAAGGAACTAAATCCTTATAATTTGTAAGATTTGTATTTGCCGTAAAATTAAATGTTTTTAATAAGTTATATAAATCATTGTTAAATGTTATTGTTATTTGTTCTCCAGCTGTACAAGATACATAGCCTTGAGCATCTAAATATAAAGAAAATAAATTGCTTGAACCATCATAAACTATATAAGGTGCATTTGTAAGCATCGTCACATTAGCCATTTTGGACTGTAAATTGCTTCTTGCTGTCATAAATGCGTTATTTAGCATTTGTGTGAATACATCATAATTATATACAAAATAATATGTAGGATCACCTTTACCAACATTATTTGTAGGTATATATTGTAAAAATATTTCATCGCTTGTAAATGTTTTAGGAGATGCTATATTATAATATGTTAATAATACTGAATATGTTGTTGTATTTCCTGATGATACATTTGGTATCCAAATAGGCAAATTATGTCCTTCCATTGAAAAACGTTCAATTGCAAATTTGTAATCTCCTGTTTGATTAACAATATTTTGAGACGTTGTATCTTCAAAAACTGCTTGAAAGTCAGACGAGTTTACATTTGCTTTATCACATAATATAACAGCATTATAATAAGTACTTGATTGATTTGACATTATTAGTATATAATATACAAATATAATAAATTTATAATCTTGTTGTTATAATCCAAATTTTTCAAAACACCATTTACAAATAGCTTCATCGTATGTTTTAGAACTATATTTTCTAATTTGGCTATTAATCCAATCAGAATACGAGTTATTTTGTAAATTTCCATTTAATAAAAAACTAGTTGCCCATTTCCCACATGTTGAAACATCTTTGTTATAACTTTGATATTTGTTGTGATTCCAAAAAACTGCATAACCATCATCAATCGCTTTATTCAATAATCTTGTTAGTTCAGGTGTATTTTCTTTCAATACAACTAAATTATTTTCTGCTAGCCATTTACGACAATAATCGGGAGCAATACCATAGCCATCAAAAAACTGTATCGTCTTTCCTATTTTTTTCAATGCTTCCCAATGACCGATAACACTTGAACCTTTCTTTTCTTCTTCAAAATACAAAATAATATTCGGGGAGCTTTTAAATATTTCTTCAACAGATTTATAGTTTTTTAATGATGGATATGTTATAATATTTACATTATGATTCATTATTTTTAATATGTCATCTGTACTTAGACTTTTATTTTCAAGCTTTTTAATGTTCATTATAATCTATACACATATATAAATTATTTTTAAAATACAATATTTTTATAATAATATCACCATAAAAGATTATCAGCAAAAAAAGACGGAGTCCCTATTTTATGTCTATTTTTTTCATGTCTTAATTTATATAATTTTCTTCTTTTCTCTGCATATTCTTTGCCATTTTCTTTAAAATAAGTTGGATAATCCTTATATCCTACAGCTCCTATAGAACAAATAAAATTTCCATTGTAATATACATCTAATTTCTTCTTAGGATTTTTTGAATGATTTACTTGAACACCTAATAATTTTGCTTTATTTTTTGTGTATGGCAATATTTGATAAGTCATATATATTTGTATTATAAAATTTTCAATTCTTTCAAATATTCTTTTGAGTCAGATTGTACAATTTTGTCAAATTTTGTTCGTAGTGTATTTAATTTGTTCATTATAGTTTTTCTTACAGTTGAGTTTTCAGCTTGTCTTAATAACATATCAATATTATCAGAGTCTTTCACCAATGTTTTATTATCTAGTAAGTTTATTTTATTTATAAATCCATCAATTTCAGATGATATATTTTTAAATGGTATTTTTTGCCTATTTTCAACAATATACATTAACGTGTCAATATTGCTAATGACTTGATTTATTAATCCATCTTCACCATTAAATAATTCTAATAGTTCTTTATTTTTTGTTTTAATAAATAGACGTTTAGCCATCTTAAAGTAATTTCCTTCTTTTTCATATTCTTTTATATCCCTATCAAGACTTTCAGTTTGAAATAACTTAAAATCATTTATTGGAGTTTTATTGTTAAAAAACTGATATGTCGTACTAAAATCAATATAAATACTATTGATATATGCTATTACATCTATTTTTATTAATGATGGTTCAGCAATCGCATCAAGTATATTAATCTTATTTTTTGAGCCTTTCAGAACTTCAAAAGGTGTCCATTTCATAGGTTTCTCATCTTTTATGCCTATTGATATTTTGCCTATAATTATATTTTTCATTTTTGCAATTCTTTGTATCATATCTTGCAATTTAGTTTTAATATTTTGTTTAGCTTCATTTAAAGTCCTAAAATGTGTTTCGACTTTTTCAAAACAATCAACGTCAGAAGGATATAAAAAACCTCTTAGCGAATATGTTCCTTCAATATAAATATTTTTTGTATTTGTCAATGACATTGCATAAATAACTGCTAAATATTGCTCTGGGTAATCTTGAGGAAAGTTTTTCTTTATAATTTGCATATTTTATATAATATCTATATAAAATAGTTATTATATAAGAAGTCCCTTCTCTACGCAAAACTTATATACTGTCTTTAAATTATCTTTAGTACTTGTCGTTTCGTCTATTCTTTTTCCTGCATATTTTTTGTATTCTCTTTTATCCTTGTCGGAAATAATTAATTTTTTGAGTTCTGTCATGACGAAGCCATTTATTTCCTCATATCTCTTATCTCTCTTTGTAAATATGTATTCTGGTTGTTTTGCTTCTTCTTCTTTATGTTCGCCTTCAACATGATCTACATATGGTATTGGCTCTTCATCTTGTTCTTCAAGTAGAGGAGCATGTTGAACTTCTCTAAATCTTGGACTTAAAAATCTTTCTTCTACACCAAACTGTTTTTGTATTTGTTCTAATGTTAGTCCCGAGTCTTTTAATAGTTCATATATATTTTGTACAGTATTAGCTAAAGCTGTAACTTTATCTTCTTGTATTTGTTGTATTTTTCTTTCTAATTTGCCTTTATCCTTATCATATCTTTCTGTTGCTTCTTTTAGTTCTTCTTGATATTTCTGTTCTATTAATTCTGTGTTTGTTTTGTGCGTTTTCTCTAGTAATGTGACCTTGTTTTTAAGTTTTTTACCTGTATGTATTCTTTGTAATTCTTCTTTTTCTAAATTATAAGTTTGTTCAGCATGTTGAAGCAACTGATTTTTATTTTGTTCAATGGCATCAATATGTTCTCCTTGTGCCGTGGTTAAATCTAGCAACTGTTGTGAATATGTGGCATCTAGTTCATCAAAATGTCGATTTTCATCATTGTATGCTTGAATCAATTCATCATTTTGCTGTTTTATTGTATCTTTAACTCTTTTCATATCTAGGAGACGTTTAAATTCGGCGGCCACCTTAACTATCTTAGCAAATCTTGCTAATGATTTTCTTGCTTGTTTTAATTTCTCATTTTTTTCAGCAATAGCATCTAGTTGAACTTGTTTTTTTAATGCTTTATAATCAAGATAATTTCTGTCATATTTTAATCTGTCAGTAAGTTTTTCTTCTATTTTTGTAAAGTCTTCAAATACTTTTTCTTTATTAAATAATTCTTTTTGCATATTTTTCTTTATTCCTTCTTGAGCAAATTTTCTTTCTCTTAATTGCCTATTTGAATATTGTTGTAAACTATTTGCTATTTTTATAATACTTTGTAAAGCATCTGAAATAGTTTCATATATTCCTCTGTCTTTTAAATCTATTGTCTCAATAATAACATCTTGGTTTAATAATTCATCAGCAAGAGATGAAAAACGTTTAATTTCTTGTAGATTTTCAGAAGTCAAATTAAATCCTTTATCTAACATTGACTGTTGTATATCAAAGACATAATTTACTATATCTCTTGAATAATTATTATTTTTTAATTGACTTATCAATTTATTGAATAGTGATTCAATTTTGTCGTACACACTATTATCACTTTTTTCTTCATCTTGATAAAAATTGGGATTACTTGCTAATCGTAAATTATGTAACTTTGCTTGATGTTCTAAGTTTTTTCTTGCGTGTTCTTGATAGTGTTGTCTAGCTAAATGTGTCATTGCATGTGTACTTTGCACGCCTCCAACATATTTCTTTAATTCATTTTCATCAACATTATTTCTAGACATATTATATTTGTGATTTAATTTTCCTCCATAGTAGTCACCATAATATTTTAAATCCTTTTCAGGAACAACAAACTCAACAACTTTCTTCATCGGAGTTTCTTTATTTTTCATTAGTTCATGTTTTACACTTAAGATGTCTCTCATTATATTATCTATATAGATAAAATAATTCAAAAACGGAAATTCTATTTATTTCTTTTTGCCTAGTTCAATCATGGCTTGTTTATATGAGCAATCGTGTTTTTTTGCGTATTTTTTGCATTCTTCTACCCAAGATGAAGCTTTTCTTTTGCCTCCAACTTTACGACCACCTAGAGGACGACTACCAGCAACACGTTTGACAGATACACGTCTTAATTTGCGTTTACCACCTTCTTCTATTTCCACAACAGGCTCTCGACTTTTAATTTTTTTAATTACATCAATAACTTTAGGAGCATGTTTGACACCAAAATCAACAACTTTATGAATAGTATCTTTATGTTTATTATATAAATCAAAGCCTTTCTTACCATATTCAACAGCTTTTTTCCCTATATTTAGTAAAGTGTCAAATAATCCACTTCCTTCCATATGTTTCAAGTGATGACGCATATTTTTTACTTTATGTTTCCTTAAAACTGCTTGAATCTCTCTTTTAAGAGCCATGTTTTTTGCGTGTTTAATAACCATTATATAATTTTATAATAGAAAATAATATTTATTGATAATAGATTTTAAAAGGATTATGTTTGAAGTTCTAATTTAATTTCTTTGTATAATATATATAATTATGTCTTTATCTTGGTCAAAATCAAAGAATTCTATAGGAGTCGCTATAACAACATCAAAAACATTATCTCAAGCGAATAAAATACTTTACTTAACTGATGATAGTTTTGAACGAAAAGAGAAAAAACCAAATGAAGAGAAGAAACGAAAAGACTTCACAAAAGATGATATTTCTAATGTATTGTATTCAAGAATAAAAAACAGAAAAACAATTATTGATGAAATACAAAATGCTTTACAGAAGAATATTAATTTCGATTCAACTGATGAAAAAGCAGTTGAAGCATATGACAAACTAAAAAGAATGCAAGAAATAAAAAACGATAAAATTGAACTGCCTATGGGTGTTGAATTTGAGTTATTGCCATTAATGAAAGAAGATTTAAAAGATGGAAATTATAGACAAACATTATTTGTTAGTGGAATGCCAAATTCGGGAAAATCGTATTTTTGTAAACAATATTTATTATTATATCACGAAATTTATCCAAAAAATAAAGTGTATTTCATATCTCAGCAAAAATTAGAAAATGATGAAAGTTTAACAGAAGTTAAGCGATTTATGGAACAAATTAAAATAGATGATTTATTAGATACGGAAAACCCTATTGATTGGGAAAGTTTTACGTCTAAACCTTGTTTAGTTATGTTTGATGATTTTGATGGATTAGATAGAAAACCACTTATACGAGGTCAAAAATCAACTTTTCAAATTGTGATGGACTTAATGTATAATATTTTAGCGAATGCCCGTAAATTTGGGACTTTTTGTTTAATTACTAATCATGATTTAAACCCAAGAGATGGGAGTACATCAAAAATATTGAAAAATGTTGATTATTTTATTGTATTCACTCGTGGAATATTAAAACACAATTTAGAATATTTTGGAACAAAGTATTTAGGATTAGATAAACCATTATTATCTGAAATGAAGAAAAGCCCTTCTCGTTGGTTTGCAATTAGACGTATAGCACCTTTATTTATGTTATCGCAATATGATGCGAAAATATTAGAATAAAAATTTAAAAAATATTTATAATAGTAATATATATTAACAATTCAAAATGAGTATCGCAAATTTCTTTCAAAATGGCGTAATGTACATTCCTAAAGATGTATCAGTATCAGAAACAATGAAAACTTTAACTCTACAAAATAACAATAATCATACTGTTTCACATAGTATAGATGATTCAGGAAATTATAATATTGTCAATGCTAATAACACAAAATTAATTGCATTTGATAATTCAGCAAATTTAACAAACGACTCACAACTATATAATAATATTTTTGGAACTGTAAATGAACTAAATACAACAGCTTTATCTTTAATACAAAATAATACAAATGACATAACAACTTTACAAAATACAATTCAAGGAATTCAAAATAGTGGCGGTTCTGCTCAAGGCTTGGCATCTGTATTAACTATTTCTAATGATGCAAGTAATAAAAATATTTTAAATGCTGGTAATGTTTCAAGTAGCGAAATTACTATATTAGATACATTAGGAAACTGGACAATACAATCAGATGGAACAGGACAAAATCTTAATATAACTCCTGTTCAACAATATGGAACTATTAATTTTTTAAATGGAGGAAATCTAAATGTGAGTTCAGGTGGTTCAATATCAACATCAGCATTAACAACAGGCAATATTTTTTCATCTGGTCAAATAGTCGTCAATAATTATAATAATACAGGATATTTGATGATAGCTGATTCTGGTCAAAATTCTGGAAATGGCCATATTTATTGCACTGGTTCATCTGTTGGCAATTCATCAATTTTAAATTATAAGTCGTGTTCTTTTCAGAATACATCACACCAATTCGCTACAATTGGAATAGATCCAAGTGGAAATTTACAATCTCAAAATGTTTTAAATATGACTGGACAAGATATTTTGAATATAGGCAGTTTTTATTCATTAATTTCTACTATAAATAATTTGCAATCACAAATAACAACATTACAAAATTATAATAATAATCTAAAATCTTTCTTTGCAATATTTAACCAATCAGCAAATATAATTAATCCTTCTAATAATCAACCTTTTGATTTTAGCAATTTACAATAAATACTATAAATTTTATTTTCTTATTGTAATTTATATACATTACAATGTCAGCTTATCCCGCGTCTTGGAAATCCGATACTAATTATAGCACTCTATCAACAAATTTATCTTCAAATTATACAAATAATACTGATTTAGCCGCAAATTATGAAAGTAAAGCAAATTTAAGTGCCGATGTTCAATCTATTGTAAATACAATGGGCTTTGAGCTTTCTAGCTCTTTGTCAAGTGATGTTCAGTCAATTGTAAACACATTGGGTTTTGAATCTGCTTCTAATCTTGATGCGGATGTTGCATCAAATGTTGGTAATACTGCAAGCAATACATATTCTGCTCTCACTTCATTAGTTTCAAGCCAACTATCAGGTTATGAGCAATCAGCAAATTTATCATCTGATGTATCTGGTATTGTTTCTGGTCTCGGTTATGAGTTATCAGCCAATTTATCAACTGATGTAGCAAATGCTGGCTTTCAAAATGCTTCACAAGTCGCTACAGCGATTACAACCGCATCGTCAAATTACGCGTCTGCATCAAACTATTCATCTTTAAAATCTCAATTACTCGCATTTGTTAATGTTATGAATGCTTCTGCAAGTCTTACAAATTCGGATGGTTCTCCATTTGATTTTACAAATCTTGTTAATGCTTTATCTTCTTAAACATAGTTTTTCATATTAATAATTATTATTGATTATTAACATAAATTTTATTTAGTTTCTGTTGTGGATGCTATTGTTATCCTAGTTTCACTATTTTTATTATTGTTATGTTCTGGGTCATCTAATTCGTGAACTGTATCACGTATACATTCAAAACAACAACATTTTATTCGTTTGCATTTTGAATAAAACAAATATCTCACGCTTAATAAAAGAAATGTTGTTGAAGAACCTATCATTATAGTTAAAATTGTATCAGATATCATTATATAATATGTTAAGACATTTTTGTAATACTTTTAAGTTATATTGTTTTTTTTTTTTACATAACTTCTTTTTTTAATTGGTTGAACTGATTTTTTTAACTTTTCAAATTCTACTAAAAGCGATTCATATTTTGATTTATAGTCTTCATATTTTGCTTTGTAGTGTTCATCGTTTTTAATCGCTTCATTTCGTATTGAATCTTGATAGGATAATGTTTTTTCATGTCCTTCTTTGCAACAATAATCACAACAATCTAAAATAATTACTTTATTTTCATCTTTATAATTATAAATATGATAACACTTACGCTCAATACAATCATAACAGAACTGAAATTCAGAACAAATACTACATTGAACCATTCCCCCAAGTGTATGCACTGAATTACAAGTTTCACAATTTAACCAATCAACTCCCATTATATTAATTAATTTATATAATATTTATATTCTTTATTTAATTTTACTATCCATCTCAATAAGAAGCATTTTCCACATATTTTGATAAATCTTTAACAAAATACTTTTTAACTCCATATCTATAATATCCATCATTATAATTTCTCTCTTCTGAAAACATTTCATCATCAAAATCAAAATTATCAGTTTCCATTATCTATATAATTGTAGGTATGAAAATTAAATTTGTTTGCTAATTATATTACAATGTACAAGATTATAAAAAATTTAGGTTTAGATAATACGTTAAATGAAATTCCTGTAAAACCAAAATTTGTCAATAGGATTAAAAACAATGTTCCTTTATTAAAAAATTTCAATGATATGGCGGACTTATTACATTTGCCAACTACAAAAGAAGGATATAAATATTTATTAGTTATTGTGGATTTAGCGACTGACAATTTTGATATTGAACCAATGAAAAATAATACGTCAACTACAACTTTAGACGCTATGAAGACTATTTTTAATAGAAAATATGTAAAAAAGCCATTTGCAAGTATTAGAACTGATAATGGTTCTGAATTTAAAAAAGATTTTCATCAATATTTATATGATAATAATATTGTTCAAAGATTTGCATTACCATATAGACATACTCAACTTGCGAATGTAGAAACTTTAAATAAACAACTTGGATACATATTTAATTTGTATATGAACTCTATTGAAGAAATTACAGGAGATAGATATAATGAATGGACAGACATTTTAGATTATGTAAGAACAGAATTAAATAAATCAAGAGGAAAAACTTATACATCTGAACAAATAGCGAAACAACCAATGCCCGATGAATCGCAAATACCAATACCAAAATATAAAGTAGGGGATTTAGTTAATTATGCTTTAAACTATCCAAGAGACGCATTAAATAAGAAACAGCCCACAAGTGCATTTCGTGCGGGAGATTATAGATGGTCTTTGTATCCCGTTAAAATTGTGAAAATAATTACAATGAATGATAAGCCATATAATAGATATATCTTAGAGGGTTTACCAAATGTATCATATAGTGAATATCAGTTAATTCCAGCTCACAAAAATTCTCAAATACCCATATTAAAGATACTTGAAAAACAAACAAAAAATAAAAAACATTGGTATTTAGTTCAATTTAAAAACCAATTAAAGAAAAATGCTGTTTGGGTCAATGAAGATGACTTAATAGAAAAAGGTTATGAACAAGACATCAATGATTTTAATCAGAAATAAACTTTTTTCTTTCTGTAAAATTATTTGAATTGACTGAATGCCAAATAACATTTTTAAGTGTTGTTTTGTCTTCAGAAATTATTAAATGTGCTAATCCTGTTTCAGTAAATGTATGAGGATTTAATAATACTATTGAGTCAGTTTGAACACGTATAACTTTATGTAATAAGTTCTCTCTTAATATCATTTTTGCTATTTGTGTTCTACTATAAGATGTTAAAAAACTTTTTAATCTTGAAAAATGATAATCTATTTTATTTATTGTAATAGGCTCAAATAAATCTTCTGTGTCAATAACTTCAAAATATGGGTTTCCTTCTTCGTCTTCATATTCATCTAAAACTTTGTATTTTGTTTCCTTATTCCAATCTGCAATACAAGAAGCGTCTAACTCAAAATATTCATCATCTGCCTCAAAATATTTTCTTTTAAACTTCGTTATGTATCCCCATAATGACGATGACATTCTTTTCACAAGTTTATTTTTTGGTAATGCTATTTTCAATTCAATCATTTTTTTATACCAAAATTGAAATATTTTTAACGGCTTTATTAATGTTTTTTCATCATATAAATACGCATTGAATTCATCATCATTATTTAATGTCATTTTTATTGCGTCATCTCCTGTAAGTTTAAGATGTTTATTTAAATCATTAATGAAATTGAGACTATAATGTGTATAAACATTTTTTGAACTTAGTGCAAATACTTTATAAAAATCTTGTGTTCCATTTTCTACATTATTGTAATTTGATAAAGAAACTTTGTAATAACCATATTTTAATGGAAATGTTAAAGTATTTAATTTAACTTCTTGTCCGCGTTTTGTGGGTATTTGTAAATTTGATTTGCCTAATAAATAAGGATACCATCCCTTAACATCATAGCCATAACAATCAATTACTTCTCCTAATATATTTTTATCTATTGAAATCAAACCACCATTTGAACATTTATGTTGATAAGTAAATTCTATATAATCAACTTCTTCTAATGGATCTTTTATTATTACATTCTTTGAAAATCTTGCGAATATTCCAAGTATTGCTTTTTTGTGATTTTCATATTGTAAATAATCTATATCAAATTTCTTTAATTCTTCCACATATTTAATAAAATCTGTTCTATATTGTTTTAGTCCTTCTATACTTGGCTCATAACCGCCTTGTACTTCATAATATCTATATCTATAATCTTTTTTATATGACTTATGAGATTTCATTATATTTTCATTATCTTGAATGTAATACAATGTTCCTAAATTGTTAATGTAAAATCTTGTTCCGATTTTTTGACTCATTATTATAATATATATATAATATAATAATATTTTATTTTTTAAATTATTTTATTTTTTATTTTATTTTATAAATTTTATTTTATATATTTTTATATGTGAATAAAAAACCCAACTTTTGTGGCGACTTGAAATTTTGCGTTATTTTTTACGCGATCACTTGCATAGTCATCATGAAATGAAATAACATCATCATCATATCCTTTAATTGTTATTGTTTGTCCAAATGCGTCCATAATTTTTATCGAAATATCTTTGTCTTCATATCCTTCTTTTTTTAGACTGTTATAAAATGTCTCAATATCACTCTTTTTTAAAAGATTATCTTCTCGTTTTGGTTGTATAATTATTCTTCTTGTTTTTATATTTTTATTGTATTGAACATCATCTAACATTTCAATAGTGTAGTTTTTTCCTACTTGTTTCATTTATATAATTATACTATATATTATTTTTTATTTCTTAAATTATTTTATTTATAAAAAATAATCTATACATTTTTTTAAAAAATTAAATTTCGTCAACAAGCTTTTTCTCAATAGAAATTATTTTATATTTGGCAGATAATGTTTTAAGGGCTGGATGCAAAAACTTTTTGGGGTGAGTCTCTAATAAATGCAGTTCTCTTACTTGATGATAATTTAGTCCTAAAACTTCAGCAATTTCTTTATATGACTTATAATTTTTTGTTTGAGTTGTGCCGTCATCCTTAGAAACAATTAATGTGAATTTTTCTGTTTTTACCATTATTCTATATATTATATATTATATAATAAAATTATTTTTTTAAATTATTTTATTAAATTATTAATTTATTCAATAATAAATTAATCTATATAAAAAATTAAAAGTCAATAGATAGTGAAGGTTTTTTATAAGTATTTTTAGTTTTATCTTTTTTTTGGTTTTGTTGTAGCATTATCCATTTTAAGAAAGTTTTTGAATATATCTAAATCATCTGATTCTTCTTTCTTAGATTGCTCTGTATTTACGCTACTATTAGTAAGACTCTCGAGTTCAAGTTCTAATTCTTCAAGAGTTTGAAAATCTGATGTACTTGTTTTTGTTTTTATTTCTTGTTTTTGCTTGTTTATAATTTTAACTGATATTTTGTCTTCATCGTCTGACTCTACTACATGACTAACATATTGTTTAGGTTGTTGTGGTTGTTGTGGTTTTATTGTTTCAGTATTTTGTTGAATAAATTTTTGTTGATTTTTTAGTTTTTCTAGTTCTGTTTTAAGTTCCGTTATTTGTTTTTTATATTCATTTATCTCTTTTTCATGTTCTGTTTGTAAATCTAGTTCTACATTATCATCATCAAATTCATCATACATACAAATCCACTTTTCCTTTTCCGCAATCGTTTGAAGTTCGTTAAATGAATAATTATATATATCAATATTAGATTTTCTTACAATTATATTCACTTCCTCAAGTTTTTTATAGAATTCATTTCTTCCTAATGGTTTAATTTTGATTGTTGTACAAAAATCATTATACATTTGTAATAGTTCTTTTGGTTTTATTTTGTTCATTCCAACATTCTTTAAAATAAATGTTTCTTTGATAAATTTATAAGCACTTGGCAAACTGTTTGAGATAGCTATTCTTTTATTTTGTGTTTCTGGAAAATCTCGTTGTCCATAAAAATTATTTGCTTCTTCATCTGTTATTTTAGTCATTAAATACGAATAAAATGCTTCTCCTGTTTTCAGATTATAGCATCGCTTTTTAAAGTCATCAAAATATTGAATATCTCCTTTTCTTTTAAGTGAAAAATCCATCGGTAAAATTCTTCTTCCACTGTCTTTAATAGCATTCATATTCGTATTAATAATGAAATTTGAAATATTGTTTGCTTCAAAGCTTTTTTCATATTTATCTGCATATATGCATCTTTTTTCTGTACAAAGACTTTTAAGTTTTCCTTGTACTCCATTCCATTCTTTTTCTGAAAATGTTGGCAATTCTTCAAACACAACAAATAATTTTCCTAATAGTATTTTATTATATGATGTCACAATCGGATCAGAAGTATTACATAACAAACATAATTTACGACCAAAAACATATTCTATTATAAATGTTGTTTCTGTAGATTTTCCTGTCCCTTCTGGTGTTTTTCTATATGGTATAATTTCTGTTTTCTTCCCTCTTGCTAATTGGGCATAGTATTTTAAATAACAATTTAACATAACATCATCATTATTACAAGTTAGTTCTTTAATCATGTCAATAACACATTGAACATTACTTTTTGTTTTTTCGTCATATTCATCAAATTTCTTGTAATTTTTGTGTAAAAAACAACCTGCTTCATTTAGGTAATATAAATTATTTTGTTTAAAAATTCTTGGTTTTCCTATCTCTGTAATAACTTCAAATATTTTAGAATTTTTTTTTAGAGCTGTTTTCAACTTCTGTTCTGTAAGTTTATCGCTTGTAAATGTTTTAAACTCTTTATTAGTATTAATTTCAAATTCGTCTTTACTTACATTATAGAATAAATATTGCTTTTGTGTTGTCTCAAAGTAATATGAGAATATATAGTTTTTTGCATCTTGATAGTCTTTAAGTTGTCCGTTTATTTCTAAATCTTGCATTTTCTCAACTGAAAAAGGTTCTGTTGGTAAACTAATCTCAATAATTTCAGAATTTAAAACTTTTTGGTTTTCCATTTATATATTTATATTATATAATAATTTTTTATTTTTAAATTATTTTTATTTTTAAAAATTAACAAATTAACAAATATAGTTTATGATTATTTTTATGTTCAGTATATATATATATACATATACATAATGAACTTTTTAAAATCTTTTTGTGATTGTCTTGGTAAATCATCAGCTGTCGTTGTTCAAATTGAAACGGGAAATAATGCTCAATATGTACAAACGCCATCAATAGCTCAAGATGTAAGCAACATAATAAATGCTAGTGTGGATACTGTACAAACTGTAGAAGGATTTAAAAAGAATCCTCTTAACGAACTTAATACTTTAGCTCAACATTAATTGTGGGTTTATCTTCTTTTAATTTATTTTCAATGTAATTTATTTCCTTAATTGCGTCATTCAGTAAATAATTAAGTTTTGCTTGAGTTTCATTTATCATTTTTTCACATTCATTAGTAAATTCTCCAAATAATCTATTTGCGACTGTCTGACGTATCATTCTTGCTTCTTCGACTGTTCCATAAGTTCCTAATCGGTTCATTAATCCATTGCACATTATATAAGCTACAAATTTCTTTCTTTTCTTGTTATAAAAAACTCCTTTATATCCACTTTTATTATTTGATGGTATTTTTCTATTATGAGAATTTTCATGTGTAAATGCCCATCTTAAATTTTCAATTTTATTGTTTTTTCTATTTCCGTCAATATGATCGATACTTGACTTATTTTGAGGATTTGGTATAAATGCATTTGCAACAAGTCTATGAACTCTAATTAATGTCCTATGTCCTGTTTCTTTGTGTTTTAGAGATACAACCAAATATCCCTTACTGTGTGTTGATTGTTTTAATAATCTATTCTTTTTTATGCTAAATACTTTTCCTAAATTTGATACTTGATAATCTTCATAATTGTCTATTTTTTTAAACTCTTCCATTTTAAATATAATTTAGAAAATAATTTTATAAATAAATTCTTCTATACTCAAAAATTTATTGCGTAATTTTTGGTGGTATGTATTCTTCCACGCTGTATGTAGATTTTATATTTTTATTATCAAAATTTAATAATTCGTTGTATATCAAGGCTTTTATTCTTTTGTAGGGTCTATCTTCACTAATAACATTATCACTTACATAATGGTCCTTTAAAAAATTAGTATTAAAAAAGAAACTTAGTTTACAACCAAATGGCAACTTAATATTTTTATAAATTGCATCAATAATATCTTCACTTGTAAAGTTAAACATATCATTTGAGGATAATTCAATGTTTTTAATTATGAAGTGTTTTACATTAATAGGAAGGCATATATTTTTTAGTAATGAAAGTTTCCCTATTTTAATTCCTCTAATGATTATTGTTTCTGCGTCTAACCAAGTACTAAGGTTGTTAATATTAGTATCGTTTAGTAATAATAAACCTCTAATTTCTAATGCTTTTATTTCTTTCATTTAAATATAATTTATATATTATTTTTTTAATTAATTATCAATCTTACATGTTTTTAAATTATATCTTCCTTCGATACATTTATCATTTATCGTAAATGTACCATGTGTTCCATATTTCTTGAATGATTCAACGCTACGTTCAAGTCGTTTAATATCATTTATACTAATTGTCGGTAAAGTATTAGACACATATTTGTTTAATATCATCTCATTTTTTAAAGCATTTAGCACGCTTTCCCAATGACTTAAATTTAAGTCTTCAAGTTCTTTTATTGCTTTTTTCTCATTTAAATATGTTTTTACAATGTCATTAGTCAAAGTGTCCATAATTTGATAAACTTCATTAATTTTGTTAACTTTGCTTTCATCATTGCTTTCATCATCGCTTTCATCATCGCTTTCATCAAAAATGCCATATCTAACATCATCCACATAAACAATATCTTCATAGACATGGATACTTCTTGGAAACGTAACTCCATCTGAAAGCACTAAATCAAAATTAGTATCAATATTTGGAATTTTAAAGCTATATGTTTTTCGCATGATTATATATATAATTTATATTATATTTTTTAAATTATTTTTAAAACGAACAACCAAACAAATAAACTTCCAAACAAGTAAACTTCCAAACAAGTAAACTTCCAAACAAGTAAACTTCCAAACAAATAAATAGACTTGGGATATTTGGGGGGTTTTTATTTTTTCAAAAGCTTTTGTATAATGTATTTCATTTCTGAAAAATAAATTACCCAAATAACCCTAAGACCATAAATATATATAATTTATAAAAAAATAAGACCTTTTACATCTTAATTTTTGTTGGGTAATTTACATTTTTAAGTTGGGAAACTTTTATAAAATATAAAACTATATAGATAATATTCTTTAAGAAATTTTACCCCGATGAAACAATAAACTTTAATAAAGTAAGAAGAAAGTAAAAGGGGACGCAAAGCGTCAAATCGCTTCGCGACTATACAAAAAACTATAAGAGAATTAATTTAGGAAATTTTATGCCGTCCAAGTTCAAATTAAGAAAAGAGAACTTTTTTAAATCAAGAACGAAGAAAAAAGTGACGCGAAGCGTCAAATAGCTTCGCTAAGAAGCGGTATTCTTTGTTCTTTTTTTT
>Ga0208378_1000193_pt1 | contig 22421 bp, 16 predicted proteins | sample CryBogCBE24Aug09_FD_184556 | JGI IMG/M metagenome (GOLD analysis project Ga0208378, IMG submission 184556) | Freshwater microbial communities from Crystal Bog, Wisconsin, USA - CBE24Aug09 (SPAdes) (version 2) | ecosystem: Environmental > Aquatic > Freshwater > Lake | place: Crystal Bog...
AGCTTCTCAAACAGCATTATCAGCAAGTATAGCATCAACTGATGCAACTCAAACTGCAAACATCACAACTGCACAAAATAGTGCAAATGGTGCTTTTGCAAGTGCTTCCGCTTATTCAGCAAGTGCAGCAACGGTAGCTATTACAAATGCAAATAGTGCAGCTGGTGCTTTTGCAAGTGCAAGTGCTTATAGTGCAAGTGCAGCAACTTCATTTAGTGCAAGTGTAGCTTCTCAAACATCATTATCTGCATCTATCGCAACTTCAATAAGTGCTTCTTTAGCAACAATTACAATTGATTCTTCTTCATTAGAAACTTCAATTGTAAATTTAAGTAGTTCAGTAGCAACTTCATTTAGTGCAAGTGCAGCATCTCAAACAACTTTATCAGCTAGTATTGCATTAACAGATGCAACACAAACAACAAATATCACAGCAGCTTCTGCAAGTGCTTGGGGAGCATTCCAAAGTGCTAGTTCTTATTCAGCATCAATTTATACAAGAGATGCAAATCAAGATACAAATATTACAGCAGCTTCTGCAAGTGCAGCTGGTGCTTTTGCAAGTGCCTCAGCATACTCTGCAAGTGCAGCAACCGCTTTAAATAACTTAAGTAGTTCAATTGCTTCTACTGATTCAACTCAAACTACTAACATTAGTGCAGCTTCGGCAAGTGCAGCTGGTGCTTTTGCTTCTGCATCAGCTTATTCTGCAAGTGCAGCAACTTCATTGAATACCTTAAGTTCTTCAGTAGCTTCAACAGATGCAACACAAACTACAATTACATCTAATGTATTTGCAAGTGCTTCAGCTTACTCAGCGAGTGCAGCAACTGCTTTAAGTGGTTTAAGTTCTTCAGTAGCAACAACAATAACTAATGCAAGTTCTTCAGCATACTCAACGTTTGCTAAATTAAGTGGTGGTAACGTATTTACCGGTGCACAAACTATAACTGGTTCTATATATGTAAGTGGAGATTTAGTTGTACAAGGTGCTTCATCATTAGTAAATGTAACAGCAAGTGCGGTTACATTGGGAACTAATACAATATTATTAAACACAGCAACTCCGGCAGTTAGATTTGGTGGAATTGCGGTTATAGATAGTGGTTCAACACAATCTACTGGCTCTCTATTATGGGACACAGTAAATAAAGGTTGGGTTTACCAAAAATCTAGTGGTTCTTCATATCATGGTGGTGCTTTAATTAGTGGACCAAGAAATAGTGGCTCATTAGGACAAGAACAAACTACTAACGCAAATGCAATATTAAAAGGACAAGGAGGAGACCACTTAACTTCATCAGTAATGACTGAAGATGGAACTACTTTATGGATTCCTATTAATTTAAGTGTAAGTGGATCTACAGGATTTGCAGAATTAACTGGAAGTTTAGCTTCATATAGTTCATCAGTAGCAACTAGAATTAATACAATTGAAACAACATATGCAACTTCTGCTTCAATAGCTAGTGCAACTGCAACTTCAATTTCAACATTAAGTGCTTCTATTTATACAACAGATGCAACTCAAACTACAAATATTACAAATGCTTCTGCAAGTGCAGCTAGTGCTTTTGCAAGTGCATCAGCTTATTCTGCAAGTGCAGCAACGGCCTTAAATAGTTTAAGTTCTTCAGTAGCTTCAACAGATAGTACACAAACAACTAATATAACAAATGCTTCAGCAAGTGCAGCTGGTGCTTTCGCAAGTGCTTCAGCATATAGTGCAAGTTTAGCTTCTACAATTTCAACAAATAGTGGTAGTGCAGCAACTTCATTCTCTGCAAGTTTAGCTTCTCAAACAGCTTTATCTGCAAGTATTGCTTCAACTGATAGTACACAAACTACAAATATTACAGCAGCTTCTGCAAGTGCAGCTGGTGCTTTCGCAAGTGCTTCAGCTTATTCAGCGAGTGCAGCAAGTGCTTTAAGTTCACTAAGTAGTTCAGTAGCTTCTACGGATTCAACTCAAACTGCAAATATTTCAACTGCAACCGCAGCCGCAGCAGGTGCTTATGCAAGTGCTTCAGCTTATAGTGGTTCATTCTATACAACTATAAACACGGTTATTGGAACAGTAACAACAGCTCAAAACTCTGCAAATGGTGCATATGCATCTGCAAGTGCTTATAGTGCAAGTATTTACACAAGAGATGCAAACCAAGATATACTTATAACTGCAAACTCTGCAAGTGCAGCTGGGGCTTTTGCAAGTGCAAGTGCTTATAGTTCATCAATTGCAAACAACACAGTAACTTTCAATGGTAGTGCGGTTAAATTAGGTGGTAGTGCAACAATTAAAGCATCTACAACTAACGTATTAACAATAGGAACTGGATTAAGTGGAACTTCATTTGATGGTTCTTCAGCTGTAACAATTGCTAATAGTGGTGTAACTTCAAATGTTGCAGGAACCGGTATTTCAGTAAGTGGTGCAACAGGTGCAGTAACTATTACAAATACAGGTGTAACATCAATTACCGGTACTGCAAACCAAGTTATTGCAAGTGGTGGAACTGGAGCGGTAACGTTATCATTACCACAATCAATAGCAACAACATCAGCAGTAACTTTTGCAAGTGTAACTGCAACTGGTGATATCGTAGCTTACTCTACATCAGATAGAAGACATAAAAATAACATTGTAACAATTTCAGATGCATTATCAAAAGTATCTAAATTAAATGGTGTGACTTGGGAATGGAATGATGATGTTGATGCAGTAACTAAACAATCACCTAAGACTGGTTTAATTGCACAAGAAGTTCAAGAAGTTTTACCTGAAGTAGTAACTGAAAGAGAAAACGGATTCTTAGGATTAGATTACTCTAAAATGGTTGGTTTATTAGTAGAAGCAATTAAAGAACAACAACAACAAATAGCTTCTTTAACAATCGAAGTAGAAAAATTAAAGAAGAACAATAGCTTATAAGAATGTATGATGTATATTATACAACAGGTTTCGGAAATAAAGTAGGTGCTGGTAGTGATGTTTGGGTGAACAATTTTGTAGAATACGTTGTTCCTCACTTAAAAGTAAAACCTATCCTACTTATACATAGAAAAAGACCAGATGATTTTGAGGGGGACAAGTTCCCCCTCGAAATTTATTGGCAAGTGGATGATAAAGAAAAGTTCGATGAACTTATAAATGGTGCTCGGCGAATACACATACTACACGGACACTATTACCCTAACTCAGCAATCCTAAACAATTTGGACAAGATTGAAAGTTATGTAATGCATAATTCAATTGATATGTCTCTCAAAGCTGGATTATTTTCAGAAGCACCTGGTATGCAACATTATGGAGCAGACTCGGAGTGGGAAACGAATATAATTAAATCAGCTAAGAAAAGAATTTGGATAGGATTATTTCAAACTCCAAAGCATGCAGAGTACGATTTCATAGATATTCCTAATTATTATGAATTTACAAATAATTTAGAATTGAGTGATAGTACAAAAGTAGGATTTGCAGCAAGAACTGAAACAAGAAAGAGAGTTTGGTATTTAGAAAATATAGATTGTTTTTTATTTACAACTATAAAGGTACTAAACAATGTGTGGGAGAAGGGATATGGGGTGAATTTCAAAAGAGCTAAACGATATATGTTTGACTATCAAAAGTTAGATTGGTTTTATCGATTAGATTGGGGAATTTCACATAGTTGTTTTAATTATGAACCATTTGGATATTCAATATTTCAAGCGGTTGATTATGGAAAACTACCTATATTAAGTAAAGATTGGATGAAAGATTGGACATATCCGTTTAGAGCAGAAAGTAAAACTGAATTTGAACAGACTGTACAATGGATTAAGAATAGTGATTACGAATATAAAAAACATTGGTTCAACAAATTAAAAGAATATATGTTGGAGTATTCGGATAGAGATATGTGGGTTAAAAATTTATTAGATATTTATAATAGTTAAAGGAAAATAATATGGCAAAAACAAATTTAAGTTTAGGAGCATTATATGGTGCATGGAGTGGAACGGCTCGTACTTCTCAATCATCATCTTTAAATGCAGCAAATGGATTAGCAGGTACAGCGGTATCTATGAGTTCTTTTGCATTTAATAGTGTTTCAATCACACAACCATTTACTTATATAGTAGAAAATACAACGGAAAATGTAACATTTACATTTAGTACAGAAGGTATTGCGTTTGATAATAGAATTAAAACCGTAGCTGCAAACTATTTGGTGACAGTAAGTGATAATACTTATTTTTCAGTTGGTACAAAAGGAGCAACAACCGGTATTACTGCAAATAATTTAAATGGTACAACATATAGTGGTTCAAATGCTACAACATTAACAGCAACATATAATGATGGTTATAATATAAATGCAACAAACTATAATGTGGCATCAACAAAAACAATTTATTCAGTAGATTCTTACAATGGTATCAATTCTGATGCATTATGTGTAAGTACTGATACTGATATTTTATTAGCAAATGGAACTACTGTAAAAGCAGCGGATTTATATGTTGGTGATACAATTAAAACATTTGTTCCTACTGATATGCCGTCTTGGTTACCTGAAAATGATCCAGGTGAATGGTATTGGTGGTATAAAAACACAAATGATGGTGCAGTAGTAGATGCAACAATTGGTAATATTTATTTTTCTTTCATTGATACATATGTTCAAATCAATTATGGTGAAATTAAAGTAACTCACGCACATCCTTTCTTTGCATGGGATGATATTACAGAAACCTATCAATTTACAAGAGCAGAAGATTTAACAGAAGGTGATAAAATTGTTAAATATAATTCAGAAACAGGTGAAATTGAAGATATATTAGTAAGTAAAGTAGAATTTATTAACAAAACATTAGAAATTGCAACAATCACAGTAGATGTAGCACATACTTATTTAGCTAATGGATTTGTTTCACATAATAAAGGTAGTGCAACTGCACCAATACCTTGGACAAACTTAGTATGTTATTTAGATGCTAACTTTACAGCATCATATACAAGTGGTACAAACTTTAATGATTTAGCGGGTTACTCTACCGGTTTTAACTTAACAGGTGGTAGTGCAAATCCAGCAATCGCAGCACCAACTTTAAATGCAGGACCACCAAAATCATTACAATTTGCTAGTGGTAAATATGGTATTAAACAGCAAGCAAACACAAGTGGTACTGGTAACTCATATTTTAATACAACAACTGCTGGCTATACTATTATAGTATTAGTAAATGCTAGTGCAGGTAATATATTAAGTAGAGGTACAGACTATACATTTGCAGCAAGTGGTACTACAATGAGTTTAACATCAACACCAAATGGTAATACTACATCATCAACAACTACATTAACTGGTTGGAGAATGTTAGCAGTTACATCAGGTAATGGTACAACTTCATTCTATAATAATGGTTCATTAGTTAGTTCAGCCGCATCAACATCAGCAGCTACAACAGGTACTTCTGATATTTATTTAATGCAGAACAATACTGGTGCTTTAGGTGGATTCTTATTCTATCAAAGAGCATTAAGTTCAACTGAAATCAGTAACATATATAACAACTTCCATACAAGAACATCATATGTTTAATAGTGTTTGGGAATAAAAATATATATTTATATATAGAATAAACAAATAAAGATTATGGCAAAAATTAGAGATGAACAGTTACAAATTTTACAAGAACTAAAAGGTAAATTCAACGAACTAACTTTCTTAATTGGTAGAAATCAAATAAGACAAAAGGAATTAAAAATCAAAGAGGAACAAATGTTCGAAGAATTTACAAAATTAGGAATAGAAGAGCAAGAATTTTTATCTAATATCCAAAAAGAATATGGAGATGGTAATTTAGATACGAATACTGGCGAATTTACACCTAAAGCATAACAATAATATATTTTTACAACTATATTTGTATATTTATATTAGAATATTATAACATAATTTATAAGGAGACAACATAAAATGGCTGAAAAATTAGTATCACCTGGTGTGTTTACAAGAGAAAACGATTTATCATACATAGCACAAGGAGTTGGAGCTATTGGTGGAGCAATTGTAGGACCTTTCAAACAAGGACCAGCGTTTAAACCAACAATCGTAACATCACCTTCGGAGTTAGAAGATATCTTCGGTGCAGCTGATGGAACATATTACACAGAATTAACTGCTCAAAACTATTTAAGAGAAACTGGTTTAGTAACAATTTGTAGAGTAGCAGGTATAGGCGGATATACAGATGAAAATTCAGCGTATATTAAAGCAACATCTGGTAGTAATAGTGCAGTAGTTGGTGTATTGTATAGTACACAAAATGGTTCAATTACAGGAAGTTCTTTTCATAGTACAACTAATGGTAATTTTGTAGTTAATGATGGTACTGGAAATTATTCAGCATCATTAAATAGTAATTCAACTGCTTCTATTGAGCATGTATTTGGTACATCTCCATTAGGACAAAAAGGAGCTTATACTTACGCATTATTTAAAAATAGTGGAGTTAATTTTAATTCAGCTACTACATTATCTATTGAATATAATGGTACACAACAATATGCAAGTGATGCAACTTATGCTTCTACACCTTCTATTCAATCTCAATTGATTGGTGGTAATAGATATGACCTATTTACAGTTCATACTTTAGCAGATGGTAATGTTGAAAATACAAGATTCAAAGTAACTATTGGTAATGTAAAACCAGCAGGTTCAGTAGCGGGTTCTGATTATGGTACATTCTCATTATATGTAAGAGCATATGGTGATACAGATAAAAAACAAACAGTATTAGAACAATATAATAATATAACTTTAGATCCTAATTCAATAAACTACATTAGTAGAGTTATCGGTGATACATTAGAAACAATTGATGATAATGGTAAAGTAACAGTAACTGGTGATTGGGCTAATAAATCTAAATATATTAGAGTTGAAACAAAAGATTCTTCATTATATCCTGTGGTAGCAGTACCTTATGGACACGATGTTTATACAATTCCATTTGCAACTAATGGTGATGATGAATTAGTACCGGCTGTAACTTATGCAACGGGTTCAACGTATGTATATGCAGGTATTGATTTAGAAGGTAATCCTGATAACTCAGTTTATTTAAAGCCAATTCCATCTGATGCAGGTACAGGAGTTAATACAGCATTTGGATTAGATTCAGTAGCTGGTTTACCATTAACTGGTTCAGTAGCATCTGATGTTGCAAAAAGAATATTCAATGTAGCTTTCCAAGGTGGTTTTGATGGTTTAAATCCAACAATTCCTTCATATAAAGGTGCAGATATTACTTCAACAAATGCACAAGGTTTAGATTGTTCTACATCAACTGCGAATGGTACAAAAGGATATGTAAAATGTTTAGATGCATTATCAAATGTAGATGAGTGGGATATTAATTTATTAGTAACTCCGGGTGTTAATCATATGGACCATCCTGCGGTAACACAATACGCAATGGATATGGTTGAGAATAGAGCAGATACATTCTATATTATGGATGCAACTGCATTAACAACTAATAGTACAGAAGGTATTGCAAATGCAGTAGCAGTAGCAGAATCATTAGATACTAACTACACAGCAGTTTACTATCCTTGGGTTAAAACAATTGATACAAACACAAATAAATTAATTGCAGTTCCACCTTCAGTATTATTACCAAGAGTTTATGCAGCTAACGATGCTTCATCAGCTGAATGGTTTGCACCTGCAGGTTTAAATAGAGGTGGTATCACTGGTGCAGTAGCAGTATTAGATAGATTAACTCACTCTGATAGAGATACTTTATACGAAGGAAAAGTAAATCCAATCGCTCAATTCCCTGGACAAGGTATTGTAGCATTTGGACAAAAGACTTTACAAAGTAGACCTTCAGCGTTAGATAGAATTAATGTAAGAAGATTGTTAATTGCAGTTAAGAAATACATTGCATCTACAAGTAGATACTTAGTATTCGAACAAAATACAACTGATACTAGAAACAAATTCTTAAATGTAGTTAATCCTTATTTGGAAAACATTCAACAAAAACAAGGTTTATACGCATTCAAAGTTGTAATGGATGATACAAACAATACTCCAGATGTAATTGATAGAAACATCTTACAAGGTGCTATATTCTTACAACCAACTAAAACAGCTGAATTTATTCAAATTGATTTCAATGTTTTACCAACTGGGGCAACTTTTAACGCATAAATTAAAAAAAGATATACTTATAATAAGTAAAGGAGAATAAACAATGGCTGACGTATTATCATTTGATAAGATATTTTATACCAACTTTGAACCAAAGTTAGCAAATCGTTTTATTATGGAAATTGATGGTATTCCATCTTACATGGTAAAAACTGCAAACAGACCTAAGTTAGAAAGTGAAGTTGTAGAATTAGATCATATCAACTTAAAGAGAAAAATTAAAGGTAAATCAAATTGGACTGATATTACTATTACATTATACGATCCAATTGTACCAAGTGGTGCACAATCTGTAATGGAATGGATTAGAACATCGCACGAATCTATCACTGGTAGAGACGGTTATGCAGATTTCTACAAAAAGAATATCGATTTCTATATGTTAGGACCTGTTGGTGATAAAGTAGAACAATGGAAAATCGTTGGTGCTTGGATTTCTTCTGCTGAATTTGGTGATGTAGATTGGAGTTCAAACGATCCAGTTATGATTACATTAACTATCACTTACGATTACGCAATCTTAGAATTCTAATATAAAAGATATAAAAAGAAAAGGGAGACATTATTTGTTTCCCTTTTTTATTTTCATTATATTTATATATACAAATATATAGGTATGACATCAGTAGAATTTACATTATGGTTAAAAGGTTTTATGACTGCTTGTAATGAGTATTCACCTACACCAAAACAATGGGATATAATTAAAGAAGAATTAGATAAAGTAAGTGATAATATTGGAACTCCTATTGGACCAGGTGGATGGGGAACACCTAATATGAGTCCAATAACACCAACTCCATATATTCCACCATATCCAAACGACCCATTTAATCCATTTAAAGTATATTGTGGGGATCCAAATACAGGAACAGCACAACCTAATTTTGCAATTACAACAACACCAGGATATGGTTCTATTTCAATTGCTAACCCTAATTTAGTATCATGGGGTTCTGGTTCATTAACAACTACAACAAATGCAAATTTCCCAATATCGGGTAGCAATGTTACTTATACAACATATCAACCTTATACAACAGGACCGGATGCAAAAAACAAAAAAATAAAAAAGAAATAGTTATATAAAACAAACAAAAAGTTATTATGGAAGAAAACGTAGGTATACAAAGAGGTGGAGTTCCAACAATTCCAACACAACCTCAACAAACAGCAGCAACATTTGATTTTCCAACGCAAGTTATATCATTACCATCGGAAGGTAAAGTATATGCAGAATCAAATCCTCTTAGTAAAGGAACATTAGAAATTAAATATATGACTGCTAGAGAAGAAGATATTTTAGCAGATAGAAATTTAATTAACAAAGGTATAGTTTTACAAAAATTATTAGAATCAGTAGTGGTTCAACCTGGTGTTAATCCAGATGATTTAATTGTAGGTGATATCAATGCAGTTTATTTAGCAACTCGTATGTTAGGATATGGTCCTGATTATGATGTAGAAGTAACTGACCCTTTTAGTGGTGAAAAACAAAAAGTAACAATTGATTTATCTCAAATTCAAACTAAAGAAGTTGATTTTAGTAAATTGAATTCATCTAATAGATACGAATTGGAATTACCTGTTTCTAAAAAGAAATTAGTAGTTAAGTTACTTACCCACAAAGATGAAAAGGATATTACAGCTGAAATAAATGCATTAGAAAGATTAACAAAAGGTAAGAGTGTAGGAAATGAAGTTACAACTAGATTCAAATATATGATTTTAGAAGTAGATGGTAATAGTGATAGAGGATTTATTAATAAGTTTGTTCCAAATATGTTAGCAGGTGATACTAAGGCATTAAGAACATTCTTTAAAGATATTTCTCCAGACTTAGATATGACATTTCAATTTACATCTGATTTAACGGGTGAAACGGAGGCACTTTCTATCCCGTTTGGGGTTTCCTTTTTTTACCCTACCACCTAATTACACAAAATCACTATACGAAGAAATATTTTTCTTGGTTTTTAGTGGTGGTGGTGGATTTACGTTTGGTGATGTGTATAATTTACCATTACATATACGAAGAATGTATGTTAATCAATTGGCAGATATTAAAAAGAAAGAACAAGAACAAATACAAAAAGCAAATAGTAAAGTTAGGAGAAGATAAACTCCTAACTTTTTGTTTTATATGATATTTATATAAAATCATGCAAAGATATGGAACAAAACCCAAAAAAATTAAGTGAAGGATTAGTTTATAATATTATAGATCAATTTTTTAAATCTATGCAAAATAGAGCAGGTGAACAATTTTACAACAAAGTAAAAAATACAGATTTACATCCTGAAGTTAAGCAAATGATGAAAAAAATGGCAGATGATAGTGCAGAATTAGAAAGAGTAATGAAAAAATATCATTTAAAATAATCAAATTAATTAATGGCTGCTCAAAGAAAAGATTTATCTGGATTAAATGCAAATGAACTAGAGTCATATGGCAAACTTATGGCCAGAATTAAGAAAGATTTGGAAATAAAAAATGAGTTACAAGCCAAAGGAAATGCATTAACTGAAAAAGAAGCAGAACGATTAGAAGAAATAAATGGATATCTAAGAGAAAACAGAGAAAACTATAAAAAATTAGTTGAAAAAATAAAAGAAGCAAATAAAGCTTCGGAAGAACAGGCAGATTCAATACTATCAATTGGTAAGAATTTAAAGGATATGGGGCCAATGTACAAACCATTTGCCGACCAATTGAAAGGTTCTATGGATATTTCAAATAAAATATTTGAAAGTATAGTAGATATTAAGGATGAATTTACATCTGATATTGGTTCTAATTTTGTTAAAATGGCAAATGAATCATTAACTGATTTAATCGACATTTCAAAATTAAGTAGAGAAGATAGAGAAGAATCTTTGGCAAAGCAAACTGCATTACAAGGGCAAATAAGTGCAATGAAACAATTGATTCCTGCACTACAAACCTCTACTGAATTATCAACTGAACAAAAATTAGAATTATTTAAAATGATTAGTGCATTGGAAGGATTAATTCCAGTAGCAGATAAATTTTCAAATATATCAGAAGAAACAAAAGAAATTTACGGTGAAATACAAGGTGATATAAAAAATATAGGTAATATATTTAGAAAAGTTGGAGCCTATGCTGAAATTTTTATGCAAGGTTGGCAACAAAAAGTAGGTTTAGTTGCAATTGGTATTGGCGAAATTTTTGAAGAATTTGTAGAAGTAAATGATGAAATAGGTGGTGCAGTTTGGGAGATGACCGCTTTTAAAACACAAGCATTTGCAATTAGTAAAATATTAGGTGAAGAAGCAGGTAAAGCAGTAATTAGTTTAGGTTCAAAATTAGGTGATGTAAGAGAATTATCAAGTGGATTAGCATTTGATACTGGGTTTATTGCTAAAAATATGGGATTAAGTGGAGATGAAGCAGCGGGGTTAATTAATACATTTGGTAATTTACAAGGATTATCATCAGAAACGGCATTAAATACATATGCAGCTACTAAAGAATTGGCAATGCAAAATGGTGTAGCACCTAAACAAGTTATGCAGGATATAGCTAGAAGTGCAGAAACGGTTGCATTATTTAGTAAAGATGGTGGAAAAAATATTGCAACAGCAGCAATTGAAGCAGCAAGATTAGGAAGTAATTTAAATACCGCAGGTAAAATGAGTGATAACTTATTAGATTACAATAATTCAGTTGCAAAAGAAATGGAAGCTAGTGTTTTATTAGGTAGAGATTTAAATTTAGGAAAAGCAAGAGAATTAGCATATGCAGGTGATATAGCCGGTGCACAAAAAGAAGCATTACAAGCAGCAGGTGGTATCGAAGAATTTAATAAAATGGATTACTTCCAAAAGAAAGCAGTAGCAGAAGCATTGGGTGTACAAGTAGATGAATTGCAACAAATGAGTGCAAATTTACAAAGAGCTAGTACTCCAGCAGGAATATTAGAAGGAACATTCAGTTCAATGAAAGAAGGAGTAGAAGCAATTACTAATACTTGGGGTGGACAATTGTTGAAATTATTAGGTGGTGGCTTAATGTTGATGGGTGATTTTGGTAAAGAATTAAAAGGAGTTAGAGAAGGATTTGGTATAGTAAAAGATACAGTAGGTGCAGTTACAGGTTCATTAAAAGATGGACAAGGATTTTTTAAATCAATGGGTAATGGATTAAAAGCATTGGTAGGTGGTAAAAAACCAGATATTCCTGGTTCAGCAGCAACTCCACCTGCAAATACACCTGGAAATGGGCCAGCAGAAGCAATGAAAAGTGGTAGTAAAATTAATATGAATGATGCAATCAAAGGAGCAGCTGCAATGTTAATTATGGCAGCAGCTGTATTTGTATTAGGAAAAGCATTACAAGAATTTAATACGGTAGATTGGGCATCATTAGGAAAAGCAGGTGTAGCATTAGTTGGATTGGGATTAGCTATGTTTGGATTAACTACTTTGTTAGCACCATTAGCAGAAAGTGGTGTATTATTTTTGGTAGCAGGTGGTTTCTTAGCATTTGGTGCATCTTTATATTTGGTAGGAGCAGGAACTGCATTATTTGCACAAGGTGTTAGTTCATTAAGTATAACAATGAGTGGTATTGGTGAAACATTAGAAACATTAGTAGCAGTAATTCCTCAAATATTTATGTTAGCTTTAGCATTTAGTGCATTAGCAGGAGCTTTAGCTCTATTATCAGTAGCAGGTTTATCGGCATTACCAATATTAGCTGGTTTGGCAATTGGTGGTGGCTTTTTAATGAATTTAGTTGGTGGTGGAGGAGGTGGAGCATCAAATAATCAAGATAAATTATTAGAAGAAATTGTAGGATTAAGACAAGATATGAATGATGGCAAAATAGCCGTTTATTTAGATGGTAAAAAAATGAATATTGGATTAGCAATTAGCAATAAAAGACAGCCTTCATAATTATGGCAACACTATTAGAATTATTAAATACACATCAGTTCACAAAAGGTTTAGACCCTAATAGTGAAAAAGCAGGAATGATTAAACCAGATCCGGGTAACGCATTTGATGTGAATTTAAAACAAAGTGCAGATTGGTTAAAGGCAACACCCCAATTATATGGAGCAGATATTGTTCGTATAATGGGACAAGGACAAGTTGATACTACATCATTAAAAAAACAGGCCGTAAAAATAGGTGCAAACTTAGCAAGTAAAATTCCTATTGTTGGTGGTATAGTGGGTGGTGCAATTTCACAATTAACTAACCCAAAATTACCAGATGATTTAATTGTTGGAACAGAAGAAGATCCAAAGACGGTTATAGGAACATTATATACTGATTTATTATATGGTAGAATTAGAAATGATAAAGGATTATTAGGAAACTTTTTACAATCAAATGAAGGATTAAAAAATCTTGGTGCAAAGGTAAGAGATACTGCAATTAGTGAAGGTATTGGATTGGCAACATCAGTAATAGCAGCTGGTGCAAATGCATTGATAAATAAAACCAAATTTACTTTACAGAAACCAAAATTACCATCGGTTAAAATACCAAATCCAATAAATTATACTGATAATTTTCCATCTACATTTGCATTTCAATCGGGAGTTACTTCTCAAATTGCAATAAATCAGTCACAATTTTTAAATAGACCTGGTGTATTGGGTGGAGCATTTGGTGCAGGATTTGAATTAGGAAAAGCAGAAGCAGATATTGCAGTTACTAAAATATCAAATAATCCAATTGATGCAGGACTAATAAAGGGGTCATCAAATCGATTAGATGATTATTATAATACTACATATAAAAAATTAGAAAGTAAATTAGATGGATTTGAACAAAGTATTTATTTATCACAAGCAAGTGATGGTAAAAATGGAAATCCATATAATTACGAAAAAATAAATGGAACTGGTAATTATAGTATATTTTTAGGAACATCAACTGCATTAGATACTATATATTTTAATCAATATTATGGAAGTGCTAAAAATGATATCTCTCCTAGTGTAGATGTACAAAATGATATTGAAAATAAAATTACATATACAAATTCAGATGGTACAAATAATATTATAAGATACAATACTTCATTACAAAAAGCAAGTACAGCCGGTAATATAGATAAAATATTATCAAATGATGTTGCATTTGTAACTGATTCATTACAATCTCAAAACAAAGTTAAACAAAGTGTAAATCCGTATTTAACTAGAAAAAATGATGTATTAAATGATACTGGATATGATATTGTTAGTTTAGCAATTAATGGTATTAGATTATTAGGAACTATTACCGGTTTAACCGATAACGCATCTCCAAGTTGGAGTGATGCAAAACCAATTGGTAGTGGATTTAAATTCTATCTTTATAATAGTTGGGAAAGAGAAATAAGTTTTAAATTTCAAATGTATGCTGAAAATAAGACACAATTAGATTTAATATGGTCAAAAGCAGAAAAAATTAAAAAACTTACATTACCAACACCAAAAGGACAATTGGGTATATTTGGACAATTGGTTCCATTAAAAATTGGTAATATTATAAATACTACATATGGATTTTTATCTCAATGTAATTTAACAGTAAGTGATGATTCACCTTGGGAAATAACAGATGGTTCACAAAAACCATTTATATTTGAAATGGATATAACATATAAAGTAGTATCTAATACTGATAATACAACATACACTTTTTATTCTTAATATATTTAATAGTAATGAAAAGATACGATAATATAGGAACACAAATTAAACAAGGAAAAGGATTGGTATATAATTCAATTGTATTACCATATGTAGAACCTGTTGATACTGATATATTAATAATGACAGTAGATGGTGATAGATTAGATTTATTGGCACAACATTATTTTGGTGATGCAACTTTATGGTGGGTAATTGCAACAGCTAATAATTTAACAGATATTGATTTAAAATTAAAAGCAGGAACACAATTAAGAATACCATCTGATATTAATAGAATAGCAGGTTTAATAAAATAAAGTTATGAGTTCATTTCCAGCAATACGACCGTTTAAATCAGAAATAGCTGAAAAAATACAGAACACTAATAAAGAAACATTTAGTGGTTCTAGCCCCTTTATACAACTTACTAAATTTGCAAATGGTGCACAAACAATTGGATATAATAGTTACACATCATTTTCATTAGCAAATGCACAAAATAATACTGAAAGATTTCCACCACTTATAACTGGATTAGAAGTAGGTAATAGTGGAACATTAGGAGCAATTAGACGAGCAAAGATACATGTAAAATTTGCATCGGTAAATCAATTAACAACATATAAAGATTTTTTATTAATTGGTAATACTCAAATGGTAAGTTGGGGATGGGTAAATAATAATACTAAATTTACAGGAAATAATTTATCAACTGCCGCTTCAATTGTAGCAAATATAACAAATTGGGAAAATCAAATAGCCAAATATGGATATGAAGTTGATATGATGGCAGGACCTTTAGTTAATTTTGATTTTAAAATAAATGATGATGCAACAGTTGATTGCACTTTAGAATTAGGCTCACCTTCTGAAATTCCAGGATTTTTAGCATTAAATAAAAAAAAGAAAGTAAGTTCAACTGAAGCAAAAACAGATTCGGATAATTTAGTTAACGTATATCAGGCATTAAATTTGGATGGAGATGGTACAGGAACAGATGAAGAGGAAGTAAAAAGTTATACTATTAATTTTACGGAAGATAAAATAGATAAAGTAAGTACTTGGGGTGAAACCGATAATGTATATGTTCAATTAGGATTTGCTATAAATGCAATAGTTAATAAATTTAGAGAAAAAAGTTCATCACCTACTGAAGTTCAATTAATTATAGATTTGGAAGATTCAATTGCAATGGGGCATCCAAATATGATTAGTGTATCTGAAAATTTTTTATTTCCAAATCCTAATACAATGGGATTTTTAGATACTAAATCAGGCGATAAATCAAGATTATTAACACCAACCACAACTGCAACTCAACCATTTGGACCATTTAATGGAACACATGTATTTCCAGAATCAGAAGTAAAGATTAATATGGCAGGTGTAAATTCATCTATAAAAGGTGGAAATGCGGGACATATAAAAAACATATATGTTTATACTGAATTTTTAAAAAACACAGCAAAAGGTTGTGAAAATGTAAATGATTTTTTAGATAAAGTTATTGCAGAATTAAATATTGCTGGAGCTGGTTTATTTAATTTAGTAAGAAGAGAAGTAGCAAATAAAGATGGAAAATTAATTTATACAATTGCAGATTTAAATTTAGCACAAGATAAAGTAAAAGTAACTCAATTTAATATATTTGGAACACATAGTAGAGTAACAAATATTTCTATAAATTGTGATTTACCAAAAGAAATTGTAGCAATGATGGCAATTCCATCAGAAGATCCTGCTCAGCAAGATGATAATCCTGGAATTAGAATGTTTGCAAGAGTAAATCCAGATCCTGTTATGAAATTAGCAGATAAAATTGCAACACCAAAATCAGGAAAACCAATCGAGGGAGAGGATACATCCGGTTTTATTACTAAAGCAATGAATTGGGTATCAACTTCTTGGAAACAAGCATTTCATTTACCTGGAGAAAACAGAATTAAATTTGCTAAAAGTGCTAAATTTGGAGATAGTGGTGCAAATCCTATGTATGGTGTATTTAAAGATGTAAGTTGTGTTAAAAATATTTATTTTCCGGAAGGATATGCTAGAAGACATGCATTAGTTCCAATTAGTGTTAGTTTTACAATATTGGGTTTATCGGGAGTAACCGTTGGTAGTGCATTAAAACTAAATCCATCACCTGTACCTTGGTTACAAAGTACTGGTTATTGGCAAGTAACAGGTGTTGAACATAAAGTAGATGATGGAAAATGGGAAACTACAATAGAATGTAAATTTAGAGTATCAAACGAAATAAAGTAATATGGATGAAATAGTAAAACATTACATGAATGATTTAAATCCTGTGGTATACAATAGTTTAGAATTAAAAACATCTGAACCAATTCCTAATTCCCAAGATTATCAAAATCAATATATTATTCGTTATTTTGTAAGAAAAAGAAATGAAACAAATGGACTAATATATGAAATAAATAAATCTAAATTTGATGAATTTAAAAATGATTCATTATATATTGCAGGAAAAATAAAATGGAAAATATATGGTGATAAAAATGAAACTGAATTAGCTAATAAAAAATCAGTTGAATATGGAAAACAAACCATTTCAAATTTAGATACATATATTAACAATTATCTTAAGTTTTGGAAAGGGTGATAAAAGTCATAACAAAATTTGGATAATAATAAAATAAGAGTTATATTTATAAAAAATAAACAATAAGTTATATGAGCAATTTCAAACATCTAACCGATTTAGAAGTACAACAAATTACATTCGATTGGAGATATAGAGGATTCACCGTATTAGAGTTATTAACCGAAGATGAGGTTGATGAAGTAAACGAAGAATTAGAAAAATTAAGACAAGATAGAATTGGTACTACCACCGAAGATGGTAAAGAATGGGGTGATTGGGATCCATTTGCATACCCACACAAACTTTCACCTAAATTAGAAAAGTTATTTTGTCATCCAAAAATTTTGGAAGCATGTGAATTTTTAATGGAAGGTGAAGTACAAGGAATGCAAACTTGGTGTTATTTTAAACCACCAGGACAATTAGGTAGAGACCAACACCAAAACGCATTCTATACAGGCTGTGGACATAATGAAATTATCAACACAGCATTGGCATTAGATAATCACGATCCTGAAAACGGAGCAGTATGGAACTACGAAGGTTCACATAGATTACCAGTATTACCAATTGAAGTAGATGAAGATAGAACAAAAACTAATCCTACATTTTGGAGAAATGAAAGAGGTAAACCATGTGTAATGCCAGAAGGACATGATTTCCGTAAAGTAGAAGGTTATTTAAGAAAAGGACAAGTGGTATTGTTACACTCACATTGTGTACATGGTTCTGAAGCAAATAACTCAAATAGATTCCGTAGAAACTTTTTAGGTGGTTATTTGAAAAAAGGAGCAATCTTTAACAAAGGTGGACATATGAAACGAGAACCAATTGATTTGCACGCATTAAAAGCAAAACATTGGACAGAATCAGATGAAAAGAATTTCGGTGGTTTCTAATCACAAAGGAGGAGTAAAATCCTCCTTTTTTATGAATGGTTAAATCCAATATATGAATGGAGATATATTCTAAACTCTAAAATATAGTTATTATAAAAGAAACAAATTATGAAAAAAATCTTATTCGCAGCCTTATTGATGATTACATCTATCGCTGCATTCTCACAAGAGCAACCAAAACCAATTCAACAAAATCAATTTGCTGATTATGTTCAATTTCAAAAGGAACATCAAAGACCTGAATTTGGTCCACACCATTTTCCTTTTCATCCAAAACCTGAAAGAGTTATTGTTAAAGGTGATAAGGTAATTGTTATTTTTAACAAAGCAAATTTTCAAAGATTAAAACCTGAATTTATTGAAAGGGAAAAAGTAATCTTTAGAGAAAGACCTCATGGTAGATTACGTGAAATAATTGAAAGTAAACTTGATAATTAAAATAGTAAAGGGAGTTAAATACTCCCTTTTTTATTTTGTATTATAATCAAAATGTAGTATCTTTGTTTTATGATATTTGTAGAGGATAAATTTGAATTTCAAGAGTTTTTAACGGAATACCGAAAGAGTAGTAACAAAATCTATGTCCGTTTATCAGATGAGGAAAAGCATGCAGCAAACAATCGTATATCATTTATTTATATTTTTACTAATAAAGATGAATATGTTATTAATGTAAATAATGGTGATGGATTAGGGATTAAAGTAGAAGCATTAAATGAATTGTTAGATACACCACACCAACAATGGGTATTCAATCTTAAAGCAGTTCAACATCTATTGCCTTTTAGAAATGCGTTTGATATGGATTTAGGTAGATTTATTCAATATGGTTATCATGATGTTGAATTAGGAGATAATACTTTAAATCAGTTTTATAAATCAAAGTTTAAGGGTGAACCATATTTGAATGATAGTATTCCAATGATGAAACAATTGGAACTAATAAAACAATATGTAATGAAATGTTCAGTTTCAGTATCAACTAATTCCGATAAATTTATAATTGATGCAACCGAAGCATTTTCTTATATTGAAGAAGCAGGATTGAAAGTAGATGAGGAATATCGTTTAACATTCAATCCAGTTCATTTAACGGAGGATAATATAGTTTATACTGAATATAACCTAATGACATCTACACTCCGACCATCGAACCGACATGGGGGTGTAAACTACGCTGCATTAAAAAAAGATACCGGTGTAAGGAAAGCATTTATTAGTAGATATGATGATGGTGAATTGGTTAGTTGTGACTTTGAAGCATACCACCCAAGATTATTAATGGATATTATATACCAAACGAAAAAAAGTAAAATGGCCGGTGATAATGAATTGGTATGGTTGCATGAATTTTATGGTAGTGGTAAAGATTTTTATACATGGATTGGTGAAAAAATGGGTGTTGAGGATAGAAACGAAATAAAAACCTTAATATTCCAAAATCTATATGGTGGAATTAGAAGTGAATTATTACACATACCATATTTTAGAGAGATACAGAATCTTACTGATTTATTATATGAGACCGTTAGTAAAAATAAATGTCTATTCACACATTTATATCATATTCAGTTTAATGAAGAAAGATTTGAACCAATTAATCCTGCAAAAGTTCTTAATTATTACATTCAATCGTATGAAACTGAAAGAAATATAAAGAAAATATTGAAAATAAAAGAGAAATTAGAAGGAAAACAAACAAAATTGATATTATATACATACGATGCATTTGTATTTGATGTGCATCCATCAGAAAAGCAATATTTATATACTGATATCATACCCATTTTAACGGGTCCACATGGTAGATACCAAGTAAAAACAACAGTCGGAAAGAATTATGATGAACTTTAATTTAGATAACTTAAGTGAAATTATTGATGAGGTTTTAATAGAATTTTGTGAAACTTATCCAATACCAAATTTTGATAATAAAGAACAATTACAACATTTACGTTCAGTATTAGAACAATTTGGTGCATCTGCATTTACGGATATTGAATTAATGGAAGCTATTAGTTTAGCACCAAAGAAATTTACATTAGAAGCACCGGAAAAAAAGGTAAGTGGTAAAGATATAGATAAAATATTAAAACAAAAAATAAAAAATACAGATACTGGTAGAGATATAACCGTTGCATCTGCATTAAATTATAAAGACCAAAAAGGTACTGGTGCAAGAAGAGCGTATCATCAAGCAGTTGGTATGTTGCAAGCAGCCGGATATAGTGAAAAGGATGTTGATATGGTGGATGACCCTAATCCGGAAGAACCACAATATTATGTTAAACAAAAACCACAAGTTACTCCACAAAGTAAAGTAGCACCACAACAAAAACCACAAGCGGCAGCTAAACCTCAACCACAAACAGCACCACCGGCACCCAAAGCAGTATCTACTAAAAAAGTAGTTGCACCACAACAACATGTTCAAGTTGATACGAAGGGAACATTAGATGATTTATTAGGAAGATTTGAGGATAACAATAATAATGCAAAATCTAAAAAGAATGTAAAGGATGCTATAAAAACAAGTTTACAAACAATTGTTAAATTAGCTAAAGATAAGAGAAATCCATATGCAAAAGATCATACTAAAGTTGCAGATACATTAGTTAAATTATTTAAAGGTGGTAAACTTTCAGAAAGTGAAAAACATTTTGTTGCTAATTATGTAAGAGTAGCAGAACCAACTGAAGTAAATCCAAATGCATGTAAAATTTATATAGCAAAAGAACCTGGTAATTTTAAAAGTCAAGGACCAACATCTAGAATTAGAGTATATGTGGGTGCAAAAGATAAAAGTACACCTGTAATCGGTGGATTTAGACAATGGGTAGCAGCAAATGGTATTCCAGTTTTACCTACATCTACATTTGGTGGTAAAAAAACAACAGCAAATCAAACTTATTTAGATGACAGAGGTAAAACTAAATTATTAAGAGATGCATCAAAAGTAATAAAAGATAAATCCGGAAATATATCACATGTTAAAATTGGAACTTTAGATATTGTAAGAACTGACCCAGCTGAAAAAGGTATCTCACCAAAAGAAGCTAAGTTAAGAGCAAAGAACAATAGAATAATGGAAGAATATGCAGAGAAGATTGAACAAGGTGATATGGATTTTATTGATATGGATAAAGGAATTATACCTGATTCACCTCAAAATAGAGTTATAGTAATTCAGCATTCTATTAATGGTATGGCTTCTAATTTAGCAAAGTTGGCACAAAAAGCGGAAATATCAGATAAAGAAACAATTGGCTTAATTAAAGAATTAGCAGATTTTAGTAAAAGAAATCCAAATAAACAACCAGACCAATGGTTAAACGATTTTGAACATGTACTTTCAAAGATAGCAAATCATGAAGGTGAACCGTCTCTTAAAGAAGCTTGGGCAAACTACGCAGAAATATTTGTAGCAATTAGAGAAATGCATGATAATGGTAAAGGTACACAAAATGGTAAATGTGCTTTATTACCACAATCAACTACATTAGAAACTGTGGATGTAATCACGGTAAGTAATGGTACCGGTAATAACAGAATTGTAACGTTAGATGGTAGAAGTGTTAAAAAAGGTGTGGGTGGTGCAAGTGCATTGACTTCTAAATGTAGAAAATCTAGATATAAAAATGACCCTAAAGGTGTTATTAGAAATGGTATTATAGCATTGGCAGAATCACATAATACACCATATTCAATTCCGTTTGATTCAAAATTAGCAGACCATAAAAAGTTGATAGATGCTTATAAAGATGAAATAAAAAAGAAAGCATTGAGTTTAAATGTGGACCCTAAATTTATTTCTAATATGGAAAAGGAAATGAAACCGGGTGGTAGAGCAGCTAGCAAAATAACGAGTGCATTAGCAAATATTATATTAGAAAGAAAGAAAGCACAATTACCTATTGATAAAGATACTGCTGATAAAATTAGAATGAGATTAGAAGCATATTATATGTACGAAGAATTGGCACATGAATCATACAATACAAATGTAGATGTACAAGACTTTGCAAACGATAGTGTGTTATCT
>Ga0208378_1000195_pt1 | contig 22245 bp, 22 predicted proteins | sample CryBogCBE24Aug09_FD_184556 | JGI IMG/M metagenome (GOLD analysis project Ga0208378, IMG submission 184556) | Freshwater microbial communities from Crystal Bog, Wisconsin, USA - CBE24Aug09 (SPAdes) (version 2) | ecosystem: Environmental > Aquatic > Freshwater > Lake | place: Crystal Bog...
TAGCATAGTCTTCTGCCGTCGCACGTGAAGATACGGCTGGCATCGCAAATGCAGGTGGTGCTTGATCGAAATCATTGTTACGAAGTGGGATCTGCAACGTGTCTTCACGCAATGGTGTCTTGTCCGCACGAATGCTCGTCTTCTTGGCTTCTAACTCATTCAGGGCATTTGAACGTGATTCCAACTCCTTCTTGTACTTTTCCAATGCCTGACGTTCACGGGACAAATGCTCGTCGGCTTCACGACGGTAATCAGGAATAGCTGCGGGTTGGGTGAATGTCGTGATCAGTGGGCGGATGTTGGAATAGTTGTCTGGTCTCAGCAGGTGCGAGAACGTTGACATGGGTGTTTGTGTTGGCAACGCAGGCAATGCCGCACCAGCCGTCACGCCAGTACGTTTGCGTCCCTTTGCCTTCTTCTTGCGTTTCTTCTCGCCCAAATGAATAACCACCTTTTGGCTAACTTTTTGTTGCTGAAGGTTCATGGTCCCTTTCGCATATCCAGATACACCCGCATCGTGTTTCATCGCAGCGAGCTGGTGATGCGTCAACGGCAGTTTGACTCCCTTGGATTCAAGGAAACGATTCACCATGCCGGCGTAAACAACCGGCACAATGGTCTCATGGGTATGAGCTATGATATGGACGGGCTTAGAGTCCTTTAATTTGGCGAGGTCTGCTTTCGTATAACTCATTTACCTATATGAAAGATTTTATTTGTGTTTTTCTGCTCGCCGTTTACGATTGGCTTCGACCAAACGTTTCGTCGCTTCAATCTGTGCTGCTGTACGTGGTTTCTTTACTTTCCCTCCTGTTGCTTTCGAATCTGCTGCTTTCTTCTTTAACAATTCATCCATCTTCTCTCGTGCTTCACGGTCTTTCTTTTCTTTTTGCGATTCTTTACCCTTTACACCATGCGTCAAATAACGCTCCTCTTCTTTCTTTAAGTCTTTGGTTCCCTTGGAAAATGCCGGTTTGGAGAACTCCGTCGGTTCAGGGATGCTGACACGACGTGCACCGATCTTGACAACGCCACCAATGGCTTTTGCCTGTTCTTTAGCTTTGGCTACCTCTTGGTCGATCATGGCTACCGACAGACCAGCCTTGGCAGCCTCTTCGGGATTGGCTTTGACCAATGCCTTTAGTTGGGCAGGGGTATTGACTGCTTTGGTTTTGACACCTTCTGGAATATCCGCCTTATCGATTCCAAGGCTACCAATATCAAACGAACCAACAGCAAACTTGCTATTGACCCAGTTGGCGAGCGGGCCACCAACGATAGGAATGGCAGATCCTGCTCCGGAAATTGCGGCTTTTGCCACTGTCTTGGCGAATGACTTAATTGCATTGCCCATTGTTTCTTTTCTATGGAGAAAAGAATTTTTTTTATTTTTTTAAAGGGCGACCCCGATGAGCGAAATAATGAATGGACTCACTTTGGCAGCGATCAACAAATGGGTTATGGTAGCATTTGCCACGTACAAAAAGGCTTTTTTGAACCATGCATTTAATGAGCCCCACATTTGGCGACCGCTAAAAAAAGATCTTTGACGCACGAGGGTGAACCAATTGGTGGTTGGAGAAGAAGGGCATCATAGGCAGCCTTGGTTGCCTGTTCGGAAGGAAAAGTCGAGAACTGAGACTCGAACGATACACCCATGTCGCTCTCAAAAGAGTACTTGAAGAAGACAACGTGGTAGGCAAGGCCCAGTGGGAGAACCTGTTGTTGGAAGTACAGGCGATCCATGGTGTTTCGGAAATCCAGCAATAGATACTGGAAATCCATCGTAGCGGGGGAAATGTTGGCATGGATATCATGTTTGTAGCTTTTGACCTTGCCATAGGACTGGAGGACGAGCATGTCTTCGGCTGGGATATCATGGGTGCAGCATATGACGAAGGGCTTTGAATCGGTTGGATCGGGATTACTAACAGCGGGCACCGTGGACGGTGCGGCCAGTAAGGATGCAGCACCAGAAATGATTGCTGGAAGGGGGATGGACATTTAATGTACTGACAAGAAAAAAAAGATTTTTATACGTTCGGAGCGGCGACTTTTGAATGGGTCAACGCATTCAATGCCGTGATGACTTGCGTGAGGGATTGAGTGAGGGTTTGGATGTCGGATTTGAGTGCGGCAATATCTGATTCATGATCTTTCATTGATTTAGGGAAAGGCACTGGTGGCAACGCCTTGTGTTTAGCTAACTTATTACTTGGGTCAGAAAACACACCATTTTTATACACCCAACCAATATCTGCTCCGACAGTATTTAGGACAGGTATGTGGTCTGGATGTGTGTGAATTATTTTAAGAGGTTCTTCTGATTCTACGTGATTGACTACATTCCCGCTTGGGTCAATTACCGCATATCGATTCATTTGATATATATCTTTATTTTAAGAAAACAAAAAGATTTTCACTGCTCCTCCATTACCTGCCACACCACTAGTAGATGATGTTCCAGAGCAAACGCCAGCAACTCCTCCTGCTCCTATCGTATAATTGAATGTAGCAGGTGTATTGTAAGGAAATTGCCAATGAGACTCTAAATATCCACCTCCACCTCCGCCCGTGCCCCCGAAATAGTATCCAGAATATCCACTACCAGCACCTCCTCCAGACCCATATCCTATACCATATAATCCTCCTGCTTGGGGATAAGTATAATACCATTGCTGAGGTACACCGAAAACAGGGGCAACCCCTCCCGCTCCACCATACCAAATCGATGTATCTGTTCGATAAAAATTACCTCCACTAAATCCACCTTGAAGAGACGTTCCTACGCTCACTGTAACACCTCCTGTAGAGGTTGGTACGGCTGATACACCTCCTCCTCCTTGTCCATTCATATTACCTGTTCCTCCTGTTCCATTGACACCAGCATTTCCACCCGTCGTGGTTGCCGTTGAAGATGCTCCTGCTTGTCCGAATATCGTAGAACCTCCAGCAGTAGGAGTAATTACTGGATTACCAGCACCACCACCGCCTCCACCTCCTCCTACTTGTTGAACATACATTGCTCGAATGTTATTAAAAGCAGTTGACCCTGCTCCTCCATTAATACTCATTGTTCCAGAACCACTTATAAATACTACGACTTGATACGGTCGTACACCATAGAACCCATTGCTCGATAACGAAGCATAGGTAGTTAATGTACCCGCCGAACCAGATATTCCAGATGGTGCAAGCGTTTGGAATGCTAATTGAGACGATCCGTACGTTGCAGCAATGGATCCATTTGTGCTTGACGCAACGACTCCTCCCAGTGTCGCATTGCTACACAATAGGTTCATCGCAGCAGTTCCGGTTGTCAGGGTGCCATAAGGAGTGACATTTTCGAAATTGAAGTTTGCTGCTGCCGTCGCCGAATTCGTTCCCGCTACTTGTAAAAGGGTTTGCGAAGTCGTTTGAATCGCATTCATGCCGTTGGACATCAATAGATACGACGCATACATCTGTAGGTAGGTTGTGCCTGCTATTTGGAAATTAATCCAATTGAAAGCAGAGTTCAACGTCAACGAGGTAAGTGCGGGGGTATATACCGTCCCACCGGCGACAAGGATAGACCCAGCAAAGGTTGCTGTGCCAGCACTCAGACTCAACAACGAGGTGTTCCCTGTAATCCCTAAATTGAGTGTCGTGTTGGCATACAAACTATTGCCGATTTGTAAGTTGCTTGTAAGTTGCCCCCCTGACGAATTTAAGGTTAGAGTTGGTTGGATTCCTCCTCCGTTGCCTGAGAGTGTAAGGGCGCTTCCAGTCGGTGCCCAGACATTTTTACATGTCAAAATATCGTACGATGGATTATAACTGAGACCTGTTGATGAAGAGTCCGTATAGTAAGACAATTGTGTTGGGGTAGTTGAATTGCCCGTAGTAAAGACTGGATAGTACGTCGTGTTGGTTGTTGTCCCAGTGGTTTGAAGTGTCGTCGCAGAACCGCTCGTGGGTGTATACGAGACGACTTGTCCAGATGCGTTCAGGGCAATGTACGTCGTCGGTGTTCCCGATGCAATGCTGCTCAATGTCAACTGGGAAGTGGTCAACGTGTGTGTGCTTGGATTGTACGTGAGGGAAGCAGCACTATCCGTGTAATACGAAAGGGCAGCGGGTGTCGTGCTGTAGTTGGTCGTGAAGGTAGGGTAGTACGTCGTGTTGGTAGATGTTCCAGTGGTGGTCAAGGTTGCCGCATTACCTCCCACAGCAACACGAACGACATTGTTTGTTGCGTCTAACGCAAGTGTCCATGACGGCGTTGTTGATATAGTAGTGCCGCTAACATTCAATCCTTGGGTATACAACACAAAGGTGCTAGGGTTGTAATAAAGCAGATTTTGTGTATAGAGTCCTCCGTTCCCTGCCACCGAACGGTCTGTTCCAATCAGATTGATATTACTTGTTGTGGTAGCGAAAACTCCCCCCGTCGCATATCCCGAAAAGATGCTTGCGGTCAACGTATTGGTCGCTGGGTTGAACGTCAGCGTGTTTTGCGATTCAAGGGTATAGTACCCAGTCGTGTATCCGGATGACCCCACGAGATAGATCAATCCACCCCCAGACGTCCACTGAACCAAGTCCACGTTGGTCGCATTGGTTGCATTGGTAGCATTCGATGCGATACCCGAGAAGTACGTCGAGGACAATGTCCCCGTGACGGGGTTGTAAAACAATGCCCCCGTATAATCCACGTAGAGTGTCGATACATTCCCAGTGGTATCCGTGGCATTAAAAGTGGGATACCACGTGCCAGTATTCACCGCACTGACGGGGATGTTGGGTGCGATGCTTGTCTTGACCAATTGATTGGTCGCATTCAGGGCGAGATACGAAGATGACGTAGACGGTGTCCCAGAGGAGACCCCCGAGAACGTATTGACACCGGTCGTTGACAATTGACCTACGTTGGTCAAGTTCTGTCCATTTAGATTGACGGCACCCGTCGCACCAGTATACGGTACATATCCATTTGGGTTCAATAAGACCCCATTGTCGTAAATCGCCGTTGCATAGATGGTTTGAAGACCGTCTATCGTACCCACGATGAGAGCATTGTTTTGGAGACCATTGATTGATGCCATTTTGTATTTATTATCTTGTGTCAAGATAATAAATGGAAATAATCAAATCCTATTCGCTGTTTCTCAACTCCCGAGAAGCCGATAACGGTACACCCAATAACTGTAACTTCATCTTCACCACCCCCATCGTGCTTACGAACACCAACAATCGGTTCCTTATCAGCACGCCCATGATCGAACTCCCCTATTCGTTCTCCCAAGTCAATTCGACCAATTACCGATTGCCGTATACCTACAAAGATGCAAGTGGGACGTTTTCGAGTACATCCATGCTCATCCCCATTGGCAACTACAACATCAATCAGCTCCAGACCCAATTAGCGACGTCCCTCATTGCCGACATCCTGATCTACCGCCCCAGTTCCACGCTCACCACGGCGAATCTGGTCTTTACCTACAATGCGTCAACTGGTCTGACAACCCAGAGCATCACTGGCGTGACTACCACGCAGATCCAGTTCAATTTCGCCGCATCGTTTGTATTGGGTATCATGCTTGGGTTTCCTGCCATCAATAGTTCGGCGACGGCATTTGGCACGGGCGGAACGGGATATGCGGGAACGCTGACGAGTCCAAACAAAGTCATGGTCAACCCAATCACGTCGGTTTACCTACGTAGCGAGAACCTCAAGTTCCAATCTAACTACGAAGCCATCGTTCAGACGTACAACAACTCCGACATCATTGCCAAAGTGCCCATCACGACTTTGCCGAATTCCATCGTGTATTACCGCAACGACATCAAATACCTGATCAGCAACAAGATGTTGCCATCGCTCAATCTGTACTGGTCGGATAACTTGTCTACGCTCTACACGTTAGATCTCCAAGGGGTCAACTGGGGTGTCATGGTGCAAATCGACGAGGTCATGATGAAACCAACGAATGCCTACCAAGATACCATTGGACATCCGGTTGCCACTATTCCCAAAGAATTAGTTGCGGAACGGGATAGGCTCATGGAAGACTTGATCGCAAAGAAAGACAAGTTGGAACGAGAGATCGAAATGAAACGTGCAGCGAATCAAATGGAAGTAAAACAAATCGAAAATAAAAATCTTGCACCACAATAAACATGTCGCATCACTTTGGTCATAAATTCACCAAAACGTTCTTGCCGTTCGTCAATAATGTCGTCAAAGGGACGACCTCGACTAAAGTTGCTCCCGAGTACGAAGACCATCTCAACGATGTCCATTCCAAGGATGTCCACCACGCTCTTAGGGGTAAAAACCTCGTCGACGCCCAGCCCATCAAATTACACGGGGCACCACGTGGCCATGAATCGCTTATGTACAATTATGGGCATGGGTTTCCTACACTCCCCAACAATCCCGAAACCATGCGACACGCCGTCAAAAATCGCCGATCGCTCGCTCAGGTCAATGATCTAGACTTTAGCAATTATCTCAAATTCACAAAGTGAATGAAAAAAAAATTTTTTTTATCTTGCTGGATACAAAACACAACCCATGTCGCACTTCACCCAACAGAACCAAGAAGTTCACAACTACATGACGCAAGACGTCCCCAGCTCCTTGAAGTCCAACTCGTCCGCTCAGGCTATCAAGACCCGCAACCGCATTTTTCAAATCTCGTCTACTTCCCAGTCCCAGAACTCGGGTGGTGTCGTTCTCTTTAACATCCCCCCGTCGAACTATTCCATCACTAGAGGCACTATGGCTTTGCGCTGCCGTGTTCAGGCCGTCGGTCTGGCTTCTGGTGCCTCCGCTTCCGGTGCGTTTGGTGCTTCCGCAGCGACTTCTATCGGCTTTCAAGGTGCTGGTGTTATCGGTACATCTTATGTTCCTCCTCTCGGAAACGGTTATGCCATGTTCAACCGTATGACCTTATACGGAGCAAATTCCGCTAAACATTATGGCGGTAAAAGTGAATCAGTAATGGTTTGCTAGTCAGAAATCTAATCTGGCAACATCACTCATTAACGGGAAGTCCCTTAGAGTTTCATCTACCAAGCGACGGCAGTAATGTCGGCGTGGCGTGTTTAATAGACTACGGTATGGTAATAACGATGAAAATTGGGTAATCCGTGGGTAAAGTGTCCTTGAACAGGATACTCCCGCAACGACTGAGGTTTTATGGTAATAGACCATTGAAAACAAACGGTGATGGGCGGTCTTTTCAGACCCGCTTAAGGTATAGTCTGTCTGTATATGAAAGTATATAGGGTTCAATGGTAATTGAACAACAAAATTATGCAAACGACAACATGAACCTGATGCTCATGCACAACTCGAATGCGTCTTACTTACAAGCAGATGGTTTATTGTTGGCTGGTGTCGGCGCTCCTTGGACGTATTCCGGAACTGGTGCTAGTGCGAATGGTACTGCCTACATTGATCTGGTGTTGCCGTTGCCGTTCTCTATCTTCAACAGTTCTACGCAGGATTTCCCGAATTACCTCTTGTCGGCTCCTCTGACCATCCAACTTGACCTTGCGTCGGTTGCCCGTACTATCTTTACTGCTGGTGGGGCGACTGGTCTGTCGTTGACGGATTACCAGATCACCAACACGTACTTGATCTATCAGGCTTGCGAACTCCCTGCTGCCTATGTGGAAGCCGAGCGCATGGCTGTTAAGTCATCTCCATTCATCATGAATCTGACTTCCACGCTGAACGTACAAATCCCCGCTTCCATTTCGACTAGTTATTCTTTGGGTTTGAATGCGTCATCCGTGCGTGCCGTGTTTGTTCTGCCGTCGAACGGTGCTGGTTATTCTTCTGGTACGCAATTGCAGTATTATCGTGATACGGCTGATGCTGCGGTTGGTGCTACCAATTTTAATGGTGCTGGTACGAATGCGATCGTGTTCGTCGACGGAAACCAAATCAACTCGGCTATCTTCGATACTCCCGTCATGTGCTTCCAAGGCCTCAAAAACGCATTGCACCACAATCTCCAAGGCAGTGTCATTTACTCGTCTCCGTCGTTGGTCACCGCTGGGTCTGCTAATCCATTATCCGCTAATCCGTACCTGAATAATTACTACGCTTTGGGTTGGGATTTGACGTCGTTCGACGATGAAGCCTCCTTGTTTGCCGGTACGCCTTGCACGACGCTGAACATCCAGCTCACTGGTTATGGCTCTGCTCACCCGACGTATCTCTACACGTTGATCGTTGTCTACGACGTGCTGGTCGCCTTCGAGGCCGATGGCACGATGCAGGTTAAACGGTAAGTACAATGTTCCATTTTCTATTCGATTAATAGAAAAATATATTTATTGGAAAGCACGGCTAGAATCTCCAAACAAGGCTTTGCTGTCCATGACGCAGAATTCAAGGGTGAGCAACATATACGAGAATTGTGCGGATGCCCACGTTGCGGTCTTATCAATGGTGAAGGGAGCATTGACTGCCGCCGTGTTGGCATTCACGTTTTGCCCGAATTGACTGATCGAGATAGACAGGTCGATGTTTCCATTGAGATCGTTCATTTCGAACTCACGGTGTCCAGCAATACTTCCTTGGACAGATGCATTGTTGTTGCTAAAGTTCAATCCGGCCGAACCACCTGCTGGGAAATGGAATTTGCTCGAATTGATATTGATGATCTGTGGGTTAAAATAGTACGTGGTTGTGTTGGTAGCTCCCGAATAAATGGTCGCATTGTCTACACGGACTCGGTATCGTCCACCGTACAAATTGACTTGGCGGACAACGGTTGCTGGGTTGTTATAAGAGACTGCCGTAGAAAGGACTGGGGTCATAGTGAACCCGTTAGTCGTTTCGTTGGCATTGTTGTAGATGTCGTCCAACGTAATGATGAACTGGGCTAGAACCATTTTGTATGTACAAAAGAAAAAAAATTTAATCCGAATTTATTCCATTAGGGTCATTTTCCGGAAATAGACTGGTTTGCTACCAACTAGATTAACGGTCAGGAATGGATGGTCATGTTCGTCCTTGTAGCACTCATCTAGAATCTCATCAGGGATCGACCAATCCTCTTGAATCGCTTCCCGTTCCTTTAAGTTGGTCATCGGGAAAATGTACATCAGGTCTGCTTGTTTACGCAATGATGGTGCCACTGCTTTGTACGACTGGGTAATGCAGATAATGCTCAGGTTGTAATGCCGGTGGTTGTAGAACAAGTCGGTGATGATGTTCTTTTTGAACGAACGTGGGAGACTGGACACGACATCATCCAGAATGACGCAGTTGTAGATGGGCGGGAACTTCTTCTTCAGTTTGACTTCTTTCATATGCTGTTTGACCTGTTCACTTTTGATGTACTCCAGCATCGTGCGAATATTGGCCTCGTTGAGCTCGGTAAAGTATTTGCCGTCCTTATCGAGTTCATCTCTCAGGGCTTTGGTCTTCTCTTCCTTGGACGGGCTGAACATGAAGATGTTCCCGAAATACCCTTTAAAGAGGGCGGGCTGGGAAAGCAGGGATAACCACAATGAGGTCTTCCCTGTACGTTTCTTACCAACGAGCATCATGATGCTGCCCTTGGTATTTTTGAGGATGGGGTCGTTTTTACTCACATCGTCTTTGTCGTGAGCTTTGAATAGTTTGGAAAGGTCTTTGCTCATTTATTACATAGTAAGGAGATTTTATTTTTAAATTTCTGCACGTATGGTAAATGCCGTACACGATCCGAAAACTACCCAATGGGTATTACCGAGTTAAAAACACCGCCACCGGCGTGGTACATTCGAAGCACACAACAAAGACCAAAGCAGAAGCACAGGTACGCCTTCTCGAGCAAAAAGAAAAAAAATAATATCTTGCGTCATCGTAAATATGACGGAAGAAGAACAACGTGCTGCCATGAAAAAGATTCTGGAAGGCTATTACAAATGGTTAAACACACAATGAATTAAAATCTTGGTATAGGGTATATGGCGATCGAACTGATTGTGAATTTATCGGGTGGTATTGACGAGACGGATTTACCGGACATTGACGACGAGACCGAAATGTGGAAAGTAGTACTCCATTGGGGGACGTACAACCCAAGTCATCCGTACCGCCTCGGGGATGGTGCGTTGGTTGGTGGTGAACAAATTGAATTCAAGAACATTCGGATGGGGACGCTGAAATGGATTCTGTTTCGGGACTGGACGTACTCTTCTTACGATGATAGTACTCTCGAGCATACTGCTGATGATATTCTGCCGTATAGCTCTTCCCGTGACCAAATTCAGACGGATCTTTAAGGACTCGTTTCGCATAGTAGTACTTCAACGCCAACTGGCGTCGGGCGATCAATCGCTCCTCCTCGGTAAAATACTTTTTTTGTCGTCCCATTTTATTTATGTCAACATTTTAAATAATTATTTTTTGTTTTTTCAGGGGATCGATTTTTATTTTGAATAAAATAAAAATAATTTTTATTTAAAATGTTGTGTTATATAAAATGATCCAGTTGTGCGACACCGTTTATGTCAAAGCCGAAGAGCGTGAATCCCGCTTAAAGGACTTCATGCCCTCTACGATTACGAAAGACGTTCTCCAGTCTTATCCGTTTGAGTTACTGACTAAGACGACCAAGTTGTTTTTCGACTACGACGAACACTCGGACGACAAAGAGTACATTCAAAAGACTCGTACGGAGATCCGAAACACGCTGCTTCAACATTGTGGCCATTTCAAGAATGCGTTTGTATTCACGGAAAGCATCCACCCGAAAAAGATCTCTTTTCATGTCATCTTCAAGAAAATCCACATTATTCGTGAGCATTTTCAACCCGTCGACGAACAAGAGCTGTTCGAACAACTCGTCGGCAAAGAACGTTTTAAGCACATCGACACGCAAGTGTATGGCAAGAAACTCTGGTTTCGTGTACCTTACGGCACGACGCCCGACAAGTTGTATTCGCATGATCCCGTCGTCCCCCAAGGCGAAACACTGAACTTATCTGATTATATGGTCTCCGTTCCAGAGGGAACTCAAACCAAAATGTACTCTTCTCAGCTCGCTCGTGCGATGCGAGAACAATTGAAGAAAGATGCCCGTGAATATCACGAGGATGAAGACATCAGCGACGACGACAAGCGCAAGAAGATGGTCGACATGATCAAACTCGTCAAGCCCGAGCGGTTCAAGACGTACGGCATGTGGCTGGCATTGATGGTTGTCATGAAAACGCACAAACTGCCCCGTGAGTTATTCATCGAGATTTCGCAGGCATCTGGCTATGAACGGTTCGACGAAACCGATTGTATCCGTGCGTGGAACTCTACGAAAGAAAATGACTCATTTGGCATGGGAGTTATTTACGGGTGGTTAAAGAAAGACGGCGTCGACGTCAAGAAACTCTTCCCGACCAAATCTCCCCTGTTAGCAAAGCTAATCAAAGATTACTTTACCCAAGGGGAATTCACTGATAAAAACATCGCAGAGGTGATCAAAATGTTTTACAATGAAACTCTCTTTTACACGTCATCGCACGGTTGGATCCACTATAATGGGGTCAAATGGGTTATGGGAGAAGACCATCTCATTTTGTTTCCGTTGATGAAACTTATCACTACGGACTTGCTAGCGTGGCAACAATGTGAATTGAAAAAAGCCGAAGACGACAAGGACAAGAAAAAGGCCATGGTGTCAATGGGCAAGGCGATCAACAAGATTGAATCTGCCCAAAAGATTTTGGGTGTGATTAAGATCCTGAAAGGTGTGTTATTGGAAGACAACGTACTGGATACCTTTGACATGAAGCCGAATTGGGTCTGCTTTGATAACCAAAAGGCGATCGACCTGAAGACCAAAGAGGTGATCAACATTGTTGCAACGGATCGCATTCTGACGACTACTGGATACGACTACGTCCCTCGTGATGCAGTTCCAACGGAGGCGACTGCCAGAGTTCAGAAAATCCTACAGGACATTATGCCAGTCGACGAATTGGATCTGTTCTTGTCGAATACGTCCGTGATGATGTACGGTGGCAATACCAATGAGATCATCGTCGTGTGGAAGGGCGTGGGACGTAACGGAAAGGGTGTCGTTGCCGCTCTATTGAAAAAAGTACTGGGGAACTACTTCATGGAAATCCCCATCGAAGAATTGACACAAGAGTCCAAAGGCACCGGCCGTGCATCATCCGAGATTGCCCGTCTACGTTGGGCTCGTTGTGTCTGTGCGACAGAGCCCGAGGCTGGTTCTCGATTGATCGTCAGTCGCATCAAAGCAATGACTGGCAAGGATACGATCACTGTTCGTCATTTACACAAAGAGTCTTTCTCGTATGTCCCTAAATTCACGTTATTAATGCAATGCAATGATATGCCTGTGTTAAGTCGCATGGATGAAGGCATCGAAGAACGTCTCAAGCCGCAAGACTTCCCCCACAAGTTTGTTGATGCGGATGAACTTGATCAAAATCCCTTGTATCGTCTCAAAGATCCTAAATTGAAAGATACGCTCAATGGGGACAATGATGTACGCAATGCCTTCTTGTGGATGCTCATTGATGCATGGGGACGATCCAAAGGTCTCTATTCAATGAATGCTCGTGCAAAGGAAGAGCACCAAATCATCATGAAGGACAACAACCCCCTCACCACGTTTCTCGAGGCGTATGAACCAAGTGAGTCCTTTATTCGAATCAAGGTGCTCCACGATGAATTCAAAGCAGAATTCGACAATAAAATCACCCCACAGAAATTCAAGGGTCTACTCAGTCAAGCAAAAGTCAAGATGGTAGAAGATAAATCACACGGAACAAAGGTGTTTATTCAAAAGGTATAAGGATAAGTATTTCTTTAAAAAAATACTTATGAAAGGGAAAGGGGGGGGAAATAGGGGGGAATGGGGTAATTTTAGGTTTCCCCCCATTGTATTCTATAAAATTTTTAGACTTTTTTTTATAATTTAATTTGGGGGGAAGACCCCATTTTTCCCCTTTTCCCCTATCAAAACCCCCCTTCAAGAAAAATATCCTTGCTTTTATATATTACCATAAAAGGTACAGCGCCAGACGTTCACCCAGTGTCGTCTTGGTATGTCTTAGATGATATCTACGTCGATGTTCCTCGGCGATCTCCTTGCCCTCTGTCGCCAGAAACGTAGGGTAATCCTTATATCCGATTGCCCCGACAGAAGCTAGATACTCCCCTCCTTTGAATACGTCGATCTTTTTCCCTTTCCGTTTACTGGGTCTCACTTCCAGCCCAGCCTTTTTGGCACGTTCTTTGGTATATGCGGTAATGTTGTACATCTTTACAACACTCAGAGGTTTTTTGAAATTCAAAGATTTCAAAAGTCCTGCGACTGTTTATTAATGAGCCATGCGCACAATTGCGCTATTGTCTTGACGTTCTTGATGATGTCGGACATACCCACCCACGGCATGACTAGGTGGTTTAGAAGAGGGGGACACGGATGCTTCAGCAGCGTGATGTTCACTCATCCATCGGTCAAAGTGGGCGTTGAGTAAATCTCGTGCTTCTTCGGCATCGGGTGAGGTTCGTTCCCCATCAGCAAACTCCCTGAACTCTCGTCGTTGGTCTCGTGATAAGGCGTTGAAACGTGCCCGATTGGCGGGACTTAGTAATCGCATGGACACCATTGTGTTTTTAATGTATACAAGATTAAAAAATTTACTTGCGGTGTTTCATGATACGTCGATGCCAGTGATCCATCACTTTACCGCCAATGGCCATTCCCATCTGATATTCATATTGTTCTGCCAAGTCTGGGTGTTCGTGAAAGAAACGTGGAACCACCCCTGATATGGATGCACCTGCCTCCTTCATGCGGTTTTTGAGAAAGGTAAAGAACTTCAATTGGTGAGCAAGCGACATGCGATTGTACAATGCGATGACGGATGGAGAGACTCCCATACGAGTCATTTCTTCTCGTGGAGCCATTGGTTTTTTAATGTACACAAGATTAAAAAATTTACTTACGTCCCATGCGATTTTTCATGATCATGGCCAGAAAGGGATTCCCGCTCTCCAACACGGAGTTGATCTTGTTCAACTTGGCGACCTTTTGCTCAATCTCATCCTCGTCATCCAATTGCGGTTTCTTTGCTTGAAATCCACGACTCTTCTTTGGCGGTTCTGGTTCCTGCTCCTCCTCTTCCGGTTCGGACTCTTCCTTGATGACCTTTGGTTTACGTGTTCGCCCCTTGGTAGACACGGGTATCTCTACACCGACTTTGCCTTTGTCCTTGCGCATGTCTACCACCCGCTTTGCCTCCAGTTTGTCCCGCAGTACCTTTTCCCGCATTTCCTTTAACTGGATCTTCTGTTTCTCTGTACGTTCCTTTTGTTCTGCCTTTTGGATCTTTCGGATCTGGGCGGGACTCAAAATGATCTTGCTGGCAACGTCCTCTGGGTCTAAAATAACTTTTTCCGGTTTTATACCTGCGTCCCACCTCTTTTTCCGCTCCTTTTTTTGCCCCTTTTCGTATTCACGGATACAATCATTAACGGTGTTCAGGTCCAATTCGTGGTTGGATTCCGAATCGGAAGATCCGCTGGAATCACTAGATAAATCGCTCATCGTATTTAATGCTTGTGAAGAAAATAAAAAAAATATTTTCTTGGATATAACTAAGAAAATGAGTAAACTGCCGATTTCGTATCCAGCCGGTGGAAAATCAACACGTGAACTGAAGGAGATGTACGACCAGATGAAGCCTGCCTCTGACGAGGTCAAGGTCGAATATGAGGTAAACGGGGAGAAGCACCATGGGTACCTAAATATGAAAGACGGACTTGTGAATTCGTTTAATTTTTGGGCGGGGACGAAACTCCCGCCGTATCCCGAGACCTTTGTCATCGGCGGCCACGCCGACATCACCGACCCCGACAGCAAACCCAAGACGCCCCCCAGTGGTAAGTTGGACGATCCGGTTGACGACGGACGCAACGTCGGTAATGTCTTTGGAGACCCCAGCAGTGTAGTCGGGGAGCTCCTTCAGTAAGTTTTCCATGTCCTGATTTATAAAGCGGTTTGCCTCACTGGTCATCAATCCATTCTTCTTGAGAAGCATCGATACCCATGCCTGACAATTGTTGCCCAACGGCTGGTACTCCAACCAGAACGTCTTCTCATTGCCCTTTGCACCATTCTGAATCAACTGATCGATGGTCAACCCTTCTTTAACTGGTATTTCCATGTCCTCCTCTTTCTCGCCCTTTGTCCATGCGAGCTGATTGACGACCTCGTTCTTCTCGAGGCGGTACTTCTTGTTGACCACGACGAATAGATGGAAGAAGTTATCCACACCCAACTTCTTGTGTGCCTTCTCGAACTCGCCGCCGGTAATGAGATCGAATCCAAGACGTACGGCTTTGGCGATGGGTGTACGCCCGATCATGAGATTGGTAATGGGCTCTTCGCCGTGGGCTTTGAGGAATGCTTTGAAGCGAGTGGACTCATAGCCCAGCAACCAATTGAGGATGTCTCCACCAATGCCCTTGGATGGTACGGGAGGATTTGTCTTCTCTTCGACAACGGGTTTGGATTCAAAGAAGCCAGAACGTTTTATGAATGAGTCATGCGTCGGTTGACGCTTACGGTTTGGTCGTAGTCCCAACATTTTAAATGTACACCGGATAATAAAAATTCGCCCCCCCGATATAACGGCAAGTATTTTTAATAAGGTCTAAATGAATCTAAAAAGGTTGTTTGAGAGGAAGTTCTGTATATCAGAACGTGCATATACCGTATAAATACAAGTTCTTGTAGATAGAATTAACCAAGAACTACTGGATTATGCTTTAACTAAGCAAATAAAAATTTTTATTTGCCTTAAACAGCGTATCCTTGGTCTTTCTGTATATGGGAATATCTATTTATACGGTATCTACCGTCTCCATTAAACAGATATTCCTATCTAAACGCATTATTAGATTACTTAGACCTTATTAAAAATCCTTGCCGCTATAAAAATGAAAATAAAAAAAAATATATTATCTGTTTAACAATGTAAACGTATTCAAATGGAAGCGTGCATCAAACAAATCAAAGAGAACCGACCGAAGCTATCCGAGTCGTCCATCAAGACGTACACCAACATCCTTCGTAGTCTGTACAAGGACGTGTTCGAGAAAGACTTCGATCACCACGCATTCACCAAGCACCAAGACAAGGTCATGAAACATCTGGCCGATGTCAAGTTCAATGTCCGCAAGACGATCTTGTCTGCCCTCGTGGCATTGACGGAAGGAGTCGTCCAGCATACGTACCGTGAACTCATGACCAAAGACGCCCATCAATACAATGCCATCCAGAAGCAGAACGTGATGACCGAGGTCCAGAAAGAGAACTGGATCTCGTGGGCGGAGATCGAAGAGCATCTTGAGAAGTTGCGCAACAAGTACTTCTACGTGTTCAAGGAAGAGAACCCCTCACGTGAAGAGATCTTGAATCTCCAGAAGTACGTTGTGCTATGTTGCTACGTCATGATACCTCCGAGGCGAGCGATGGATTTCTGTTGTATGCGGGTAAGGGATTATTCTAAGGCAACTGATAACTTCTACGAGACAGGCAAGTTTCATTTCCGTAAATACAAGACTGCTAAGTTCACGGGACTTCAGATTGAAAAGGTTCCACAGGGTCTCGCACAATTGCTCAAGAAGTGGATTACGTTTCATGACGAGGACTTGTTGTTCTCAGACTACTATGGGAAAGAGTTGACCTCATCGGGTATGACAAAGATCCTTAACTCCGTGTTTCGCCCAAAGGCAATCTCCGTGAATCAACTGCGACACATCTATATCACCGAGAAGTCTGCCCCGCTCATGGAAGAACTCCAAAAGACGGCTACGGCAATGGGACACAGTACAGAACAAGCGAAACTGTATGTCAAAAAGGAATAATTTGATAGGTGTAGGTATATCAAATTTTACAAATTCTTGTCCTTTTTGAATTTTGTTATTTTTGCCCTTAATGCCTTCTTAGCATTCTTCCAACGGTTTTTGTCTTCGCCGTATGCAGGTGGACTGCTTTCCAGTTGAGCTAGTTCATGCTCCAGCGATGTTAGCTTAGCATAGTCTTCTGCCGTCGCACGTGAAGATACGGCTGGCATCGCAAATGCAGGTGGTGCTTGATCGAAATCATTGTTACGAAGTGGGATCTGCAACGTGTCTTCACGCAATGGTGTCTTGTCCGAACGAATGCTCGTCTTCTTGGCTTCTAACTCATTCAGGGAATTTGAACGTGATTCCAACTCCTTCTTGTACTTTTCCAATGCCTGACGTTCACGGGACAAATGCTCGTCGGCTTCACGACGGTAATCAGGAATAGCTGCTGGTTGGGTGAATGTCGTGATCAATGGGCGGATGTTGGAATAGTTGTCTGGTCTCAGCAGGTGCGAGAACGTTGACATTGGTGTTTGTGTTGGCAACGCAGGCAATGCCGCACCAGCCGTCACGCCAGTACGTTTGCGTCCCTTTGCCTTCTTCTTGCGTTTCTTCTCGCCCAAATGAATAACCACCTTTTGGCTAACTTTTTGTTGCTGAAGGTTCATGGTCCCTTTCGCATATCCAGATACACCCGCATCGTGTTTCATCGCAGCGAGCTGGTGATGCGTCAACGGCAGTTTGACTCCCTTGGATTCAAGGAAACGATTCACCATGCCGGCGTAAACAACCGGCACAATGGTCTCATGGGTATGAGCTATGATATGGACGGGCTTAGAGTCCTTTAATTTGGCGAGGTCTGCTTTCGTATAACTCATTTACCTATATGAAAGATTTTATTTGTGTTTTTCTGCTCGCCGTTTACGATTGGCTTCGACCAAACGTTTCGTCGCTTCAATCTGTGCTGCTGTACGTGGTTTCTTTACTTTCCCTCCTGTTGCTTTCGAATCTGCTGCTTTCTTCTTTAACAATTCATCCATCTTCTCTCGTGCTTCACGGTCTTTCTTTTCTTTTTGCGATTCTTTACCCTTTACACCATGCGTCAAATAACGCTCCTCTTCTTTCTTTAAGTCTTTGGTTCCCTTGGAAAATGCCGGTTTGGAGAACTCCGTCGGTTCAGGGATGCTGACACGACGTGCACCGATCTTGACAACGCCACCAATGGCTTTTGCCTGTTCTTTAGCTTTGGCTACCTCTTGGTCGATCATGGCTACCGACAGACCAGCCTTGGCAGCCTCTTCGGGATTGGCTTTGACCAATGCCTTTAGTTGGGCAGGGGTATTGACTGCTTTGGTTTTGACACCTTCTGGAATATCCGCCTTATCGATTCCAAGGCTACCAATATCAAACGAACCAACAGCAAACTTGCTATTGACCCAGTTGGCGAGCGGGCCACCAACGATAGGAATGGCAGATCCTGCTCCGGAAATTGCGGCTTTTGCCACTGTCTTGGCGAATGACTTAATTGCATTGCCCATTGTTTCTTTTCTATGGAGAAAAGAATTTTTTTTATTTTTTTAAAGGGCGACCCCGATGAGCGAAATAATGAATGGACTCACTTTGGCAGCGATCAACAAATGGGTTATGGTAGCATTTGCCACGTACAAAAAGGCTTTTTTGAACCATGCATTTAATGAGCCCCACATTTGGCGACCGCTAAAAAAAGATCTTTGACGCACGAGGGTGAACCAATTGGTGGTTGGAGAAGAAGGGCATCATAGGCAGCCTTGGTTGCCTGTTCGGAAGGAAAAGTCGAGAACTGAGACTCGAACGATACACCCATGTCGCTCTCAAAAGAGTACTTGAAGAAGACAACGTGGTAGGCAAGGCCCAGTGGGAGAACCTGTTGTTGGAAGTACAGGCGATCCATGGTGTTTCGGAAATCCAGCAATAGATACTGGAAATCCATCGTAGCGGGGGAAATGTTGGCATGGATATCATGTTTGTAGCTTTTGACCTTGCCATAGGACTGGAGGACGAGCATGTCTTCGGCTGGGATATCATGGGTGCAGCATATGACGAAGGGCTTTGAATCGGTTGGATCGGGATTACTAACAGCGGGCACCGTGGACGGTGCGGCCAGTAAGGATGCAGCACCAGAAATGATTGCTGGAAGGGGGATGGACATTTAATGTACTGACAAGAAAAAAAAGATTTTTATACGTTCGGATCGGCGACTTTTGTTTTGGTCAACGCATTCAATGCCGTGATGACTTGCGTGAGGGATTGTGTGAGAGTTTGGATGTCGGTCTTGAGCATCTCATTCTGTTTGGACAACTCTTTGATGGCACCGATGTAATGTGCTTGCAACGTATTGGTATCAATCACGTATTTAACCGTATCAGGGTCAATGATACAATTACCAGATAAATCCCGAACAGGCATCCCCGCCGCATCTAGTTTGATTCGTGAGTCGCATTCCGTATGCTCCGGAAACACTGTTTTCAAATCATCATGCTTCCATCCTATCTTTTTGTACTCGGGACAATGTTCATAGTGGTAATGGTGTAAAGGCAACGACACCAAACGTTTCAGTGAATCTGACGTATCCAGCTCGTCGGTATATTTCGCTTTTCTATACATCTTATAATAGGGTAAGATAATTTAAGATAATTTAAAAACCGCCATACAACCGTGATTTAAATTCCCACTGGTAGCATTATATTTATTCATATAAGCAAGCACGGTTGAACCACTTGTATTTGTCAATCCAACATTTTGTCCTGCGGCAGTAATATAGAAGGTGCACGTGAAGGTAATCTTACATTCTGACCCATTTGCTGCTAATTCAAACATTGCGTATTGCTGACTCACCACACCTATCCAAGAATTTACTGCCGTACCAGTCCAACATGCATAGCGTCCAATGGAAGCAGGATTATTACAAAATATATCTACTTGAACCATGTACGTTCCGATGGATGGGAAGGTAAAGTATCCTGTCGCTGGACTCCATGCATTTCCATTCGCTCCGTTTGCCGAATAAACACAATTTAAATAAACATATCCTGCCGTTTGACCATATTGATTTCCTGCTCCCCAATTTGAATTACCGTCTGTCCATGCCCCCATAAACCACATCGGTTGTAAAGCATTCATATTACCCGTAAGTGATAAAGCGTTGTTATAGACAGGTTGATTACGTGCGAATAAACTTGAACCATTACCTGATACACCACTGTAATTAATACCATTGAAAATACCATTTGGGTTGTTCATAGTAATGTTTGTAAACGTATTATATGCATTAGTAACAACGGTAGATGAACCACTTAACACAAGTGCGATACTACTAATGATGTAATCACCATTAAAATTATATCCTCCGGTGGAAGAGGTTGAAATATTAGATAAGCGAAACCCTTGACCAGCGGCAATGAATTTCGTAATGTCTCCTGTGATATTAACATATACATTATTCAATAAATTGGTTCCAATTGTAGGATAAGCAGAAGGGGTAGTCTGTTGTAATGTCCATGTACCATCTGAAACGCTTGGCTGTAAATTCAGTTGTTTGTTGTTATTTGCGATGATCGTATTTGCTCCACCGGTTAACGTCAATCCAGAACTAGATAAAGAAGCATATGTTGTTAACGCCCCTGGCGTTCCTGATGTTCCCGACGGAGCTAATGTTTGGAATGCCAATTGAGACGATCCGTACGTTGCTGAACTCGACCCATTGTTGCTTGACGCAACGACTCCTCCCAGTGTCGCATTGCTACACAATAAGTTCATCGCAGCAGTTCCTGTTGTCAGGGTGGCATAAGGAGTGACATTTTCGAAATTGAAGTTTGCTGCTGCCGTCGCCGAATTCACGCCTGCTACTTGTAAAAGGGTTTGGGATGTCGTTTGAATCGCATTCATACCGTTGGACATCAATAGATACGACGCATACATCTGTAGATAGGTCGTGCCGGCTAATTGGAAATTAATCCAATTGAAGGCAGAGTTCAACGTCAACGAGGTAAGTGCGGGGGTATATACCGTCCCACCGGCGACAAGGATAGACCCCGCAAAGGTTGCTGTGCCAGCACTCAGACTCAAAAGCGAGGTGTTCCCAGTAATCCCTAAATTGAGTGTCGTGTTGGCATACAAACTATTGCCGATTTGTAAGTTGCTTGTAAGTTGCCCCCCTGACGAATTTAAAATTAGAGTTGGTTGGCTTCCTCCTCCGTTGCCTGAGAGTGTAAGGGCGCTTCCAGTCGGTGCCCAGACATTTTTACATGTCAAAATATCAAACGATGGATTATAACTGAGACCTGTTGATGAAGAGTCCGTATAGTAAGACAATTGTGTTGGGGTAGTTGAATTGCCAGTGGTAAAGACTGGATAGTACGTCGTGTTGGTTGTTGTCCCAGTGGTTTGAAGTGTCGTCGCAGAACCGCTCGTGGGTGTATACGAGACGACTTGTCCAGATGCGTTCAGGGCAATGTACGTCGTTGGTGTTCCCGATGCAATGCTGCTCAATGTCAACTGGGAAGTGGTCAACGTGTGCGTGCTTGGGTTGTACGTGAGGGCAGCAGCACTATCCGTGTAATACGAAAGAGCAGATGGCGTTGTGCTGTAGTTGGTCGTGAAGGTAGGGTAGTACGTCGTGTTGGATGTTGTCCCTGTGGTGGTCAAGGTTGCCGCACTGCTTCCAACGGCAACACGAACGACATTGTTTGTTGCGTCTAACGCAAGTGTCCATGACGGGGTAGTTGATATAGTAGTGCCGCTAACATTCAATCCTTGGGTATACAACACAAAGGTGCTAGGGTTGTAATAAAGCAGATTTTGTGTATAGAGTCCTCCATTCCCTGCCACCGAACGGTCTGTTCCAATCAGATTGATATTGCTTGTTGTGGTAGCGAAAACTCCCCCCGTCGCATATCCCGAAAAGATGCTTGCGGTCAACGTATTTGTCGCTGGGTTGAACGTCAGCGTGTTTTGCGATTCAAGGGTATAGTACCCAGTCGTGTATCCAGATGACCCCACGAGATAGATCAATCCTCCCCCAGACGTCCATTGAACCAAGTCCACGTTGGTCGCATTGGTTGCATTGGTCGCATTCGATGCGATACCCGAGAAGTACGTCGAGGACAATGTCCCCGTGGTGGGGTTGTAGAACAATGCCCCCGTATAATCCACGTAGAGTGTCGATACATTCCCAGTGGTATCCGTGGCATTAAAAGTGGGATACCACGTGCCAGTATTCACCGCACTGACTGGGATGTTTGGCGCGATGTTTGTCTTGACCAATTGATTGGTAGCATTCAGGGCGAGATACGAAGATGACGTAGACGGAGACCCCGATGCAACCCCCG
>Ga0208378_1000225_pt1 | contig 20738 bp, 11 predicted proteins | sample CryBogCBE24Aug09_FD_184556 | JGI IMG/M metagenome (GOLD analysis project Ga0208378, IMG submission 184556) | Freshwater microbial communities from Crystal Bog, Wisconsin, USA - CBE24Aug09 (SPAdes) (version 2) | ecosystem: Environmental > Aquatic > Freshwater > Lake | place: Crystal Bog...
ATTTAACATTCGTAGCACAAAGTGTAGGTGTAACTACATTAGGTTTAGTGGGTGAGACTTTACAAGGTCCAGCATTCGAACCGATTTTAATTTCGAGTTTTGACAGTTATAAGTCATATTTCGGACCAACTTCTCCTGAAAAAGACGGAGCAAATAATCCAAAATATGAATTAGGATATGTTGCTAAATCTTATTTACAAGAGTCTAATCAACTTTTTGTAACAAGAGTTTTAGGTTTAACAGGATATAATCCAAACAAAACATTTGGTATTGTATCACAAGGTGGTATTTTAGTAGACCATTTAGAGGAGTATTTAGCAGGAACTTACACAGGTAATACCGCTTCAAACTTTTCATTCAATCCAAATAATCCAACCGCATCAGATATCTATGTAGATTTATCAGGTGTTACCGCTTATAACGGTATGCCGATTTTAGATTATATTAGTGAAATGTATAGTGGTTTAACAAGTTCAGATTCAGGAAAATGGTTTGCAATTGGTTTTATTCCTGCTGCCGACCCTATTTTTGTATCGTTAAATCGTACAAAAGAACAAGTTTCTCCTTTAACAGGAAAAATTTACACTGAAAATGAAAATAGACAAGAGTGGTATAATACATGTTTCCGTGAATCAGTACCAGGTGACGAAACTACAATTTATGACGTAGCAAGTTATTTGTTCAGATGGACAGGTGGAACTTCATTTGATGGTGAAAGATTTGAATTCTTAGCAAGTATGGACGCTGACTATGATAATGTTGTAGTTGCAGCTTTAAGATCAAGAGGTCATTATCACCAAGAAAATTTAGTTTTAGAAGTAACACAAAACTCAAATATTTCATTAACAGATACAGGTGGTATTGTATCAAATCCATTAGCAGAATTCCAAATTGATGTTACAGGTACTACAGGTGGACATAAATCATTCACAATTTCTTTAGATCAAACATCTTCAAAATATATTACTAAAGTTTTGGGAGTTGAGAATTATGACCAATCATATGTAGACCATCCGGTTTATGTTCATGAGGTTTATCCTAATTGGTTGAAAAACGCTTTCGAACAAGGTAAAATTAGAGGTTTACAACTTACATATGTTGTTGATGATGCATCTACTGATTTCATAAAAGAATTTGATACTCCAATGAGTAATACAGTTGTTTCTGAAGTTCGTGGTGGTAAAGTTGACGAGTTGTTTAACATTATTACTATTTCGGATGGTGAATCTGCTAACAATCAAGTAAAAATTACAATACAAAATATTAATTTAGATTCAGGTGAATTTGATTTATTAGTACGTGATTTTAATGATACTGATGATAATATAGTAGTATTAGAAAAATATTCAAGATGTTCAATGAACCCTGATGTTGCAGGATATATTGCAAACAAAATCGGTACATCTGATGGTGAATATACATTAAACTCAAAATATATTATGTTGACTATGGCAGATAATGCTCCTGTGGATGCGGTACCTGCTGGTTTTAAAGGATTTACAAATAAAAATAGTTTTGGTGACGATAGTAAATTAGGTGCTGTTACATATAAAACAAATTATTTTGACCCAGGTGAAACAATGTATTATAAGCCAGACGGAACACCAGTTTTGTCAAGTGGTGACAAATATAAGAAAGTATCTTTAGGTTTATCAAGTCAAAATGCATTTACCTATGATAGTGATTTATTGAAGTTTAAAGGTGTAACTGCATCAGGAACTACAAAAGGTTTCCACTTATCAACAAACGCATCAACAATTACAGGAACAACATACATTACAACTCCATATGATTTAGAAGGTCAATCTGACCCAACAAATAACAAATTAACAGATATTAACTATCGTAAGTTTACTTTTGCTGCATTTGGTGGTTTTGATGGTTGGGATATCTACAGAAATGTAAGAACTAACACCGACCAATATATTTTCAATACTCACACATATATTTCAGGTAATACGAATAACGGTGGTGTATTCAGTTCTACAGTTGGAAATTCGGATTATTATGCATACTTACAAGGTATTATGACATATCAAAATCCTGAGGCAGTTGATATCAACGTATTTGCTACACCGGGTATTGATTTCTTAAATCATAGTTCTCTTGTTACTCAAGCAATTGACATGATTGAAAACGATAGGGCCGATTCAATTTATATTATTGGTGCACCAAATGAAACAGATGCATCAAATGTGGTTGATGATTTGGATTCAGTTTCGATTGATTCTAACTATTCAGCAACATACTGGCCTTGGATACAAATTAGAGATACAGATAATGCAACTCAATTATATATCCCACCAACAGGTGAAGTTGTTAAGAATATTGCCTTAACTGACAACGTATCTTATCCTTGGTTCGCGGTTGCGGGTTATTCAAGAGGTTTAGTAAATGCAATCAAAGCACAAAAGAAATTAACTTTAGACGAAAGAGATAATTTATATAAAAATAGAATCAACCCAATTGCCACTTTCTCTGATACAGGAACAATCATTTGGGGTAACAAAACTTTACAAGTTAGAGAGTCTGCATTAGACAGAATTAACGTAAGAAGATTGTTATTAAGAGCAAGGAAATTAATTTCCGCAGTTGCAGTACGTTTGTTATTTGAACAAAATGATGACCAAGTAAGACAAGAATTCTTAAGATTGGTAAATCCTATCTTAGAAGCAATCAAGAAAGAAAGAGGTTTATATGACTTCCGTGTAACTGTATCAAGTGCACCTGAAGATATAGACGCAAACACACTTAGAGGTAAAATCTATGTGAAACCAACTCGTTCTTTAGAATTCATTGATTTAGAGTTTGTTATCACTCCAACAGGAGCTTCATTTGAAAATATCTAATCTAAAAGGAGATATAAAAAAGAGAAAGGAGGGTAGAAATACCTTCCTTTTTTTATTAAATGTTCCACGTGGAACATATTTTCCCAGTATACTGGTATATTCTGGAACCGGTTATTAAAGTATTTATATTATATATTATATTAAAGTAGTAAACTGGAACTGGTTATACTGGGTGACTGTAAAAAACTACGGAAAATTTTTGACAAAATCAAGTATTTCGTATAATATCTTAAAAAAAAATTATTTTCTAATATTGTTATATTTATAAGAAAGTAAATAATACAAAAAAAACTTAACTAATACAACATGGCAGATTTACTAATGAAAATGCCGGTTCCTTACGAACCGAAAAGAGTCAACCGATTTATACTAAGATTCCCATCATCTTTGGGTATCAACGAATGGTATGTACAATCGGCTGCAAGACCTAAAGCTAAAATTAACGTTACTCCAATTCCGTTTTTAAATACATCAACTTATGTTGCAGGTAGATTTGAGTGGGAAACTATGAACGTAGTATTCAGAGATCCAATTGGACCATCTGCAGCTCAAGCACTTATGGAATGGTTCCGTTTACATGCAGAATCTGTTACAGGTCGTATGGGTTATGCTGCTGGTTATAAGAAGGATGTAGAATTAGAATTATTAGACCCAACAGGTGTAGTAGTTGAAAAATGGATTTTACAAGGTACTTTCTTATCTGATTTGGATTTCCAAAACTTAGATTACTCAGACGATAAATTGGCTACTATCCAAGCTACTTTAAGAATGGATAGATGTATCTTAGTATACTAATATTATAATTTTAATTTATATGAACCGACATACCAGAAATGGGTGTCGGTTTTTTTATTGAAAAACTTTACTTTATCATAGTTATAGTATAAACTTATATTATGGAAGATTATAGAATAGACCCAACAATTGCATACGATGTAGTAGAATTACCAACTAAAGGAATTTACTATAAAAATAAAAAGAAATCAGTAAGAGTAGCTTATTTAACTGCAGCAGATGAAAATATTTTATCATCACAAAATTTAATTGCTTCAGGTAAAGTGGTTGATGAATTATTAAAAAGAAAAATTATTGATAAAGATTTATCCGTTGATGAAATTGTAGAAGAAGATAGACAAGCTGTTTTAATATTTTTAAGAAATACCGCTTTTGGATCAGAATACACATTAACTGCAAATGACCCAAAAACAAATGAACAATTTAGTGTAGACGTTGATTTAAGTCAACTTAAGGTTAAAGATTTTACATTAGAAGAAGATGTAAATGGTGAATATCCATTCTATATGGAAAAAAGTAAGACTAACATTACTTTTCAGTTTTTAACAATGAAACAAGAAAAAGAAATTGATGAAATTAGAAAAAGTTGGAATGGTAATGGAGTTGCACCTGTTATTACAAAACAACTTGAATTTATGATTAAATCAGTTGGGGGTAATAAAGAACAAATGTCTATACGTCAATTCATTGAAAGTTTACCAATTAAAGACTCTCAAGATTTTAGAAAATACGTTGCAGAAAATAAACCAGGGTTAGATTTAACCCAAACAGTAACCACCCCATCAGGAGATAGTGTCCAAATTGAAATTGGATTTGGGGTTGAATTTTTTCGCCCTTTCTACGGATTATAAGAAAATTCAATTAGATGAGATTTTATTTTTAATTACCAGAGGTTTTACTTATGGTGATGTTTTAAGTATGCCGATATTTGTAAGGAGATATTATATCAACTTTCTAATTGAAAAACAATCAGAAAATAGTTAATTAATCTATTTATTAGGATATGGGAGATTCAAAAATTAATTGGTCTGAAAGATATGAAGCTAATGGTGGTAATGAAAAAGCATTAAAGGCTGCCGGTATGCCTGATGATGTTTTTGAAACATTATCTAAAAAGGCACCAACTTCCGCAAGATACGGTTCTACAGGTGATGCTATAAAAAATGTAACAAGTGGTGATTATTTTACTAAGGCTGCTAATAGTACATTTGTAGGTAGATTAGGTGGAATGTTAAGTGATTTTACAAGAGGTTTAGCGAATGGTATAAATGGTATTATATCAACACAATTCGGAGCAAAAGAAGAACAAAATGCTGCAGGTTCGATTCTTAATGTTCTTGGTAAAGGAGGTTTAAATCCTGCTAAATTAATTCAAAAAGGTGGTGCGGAAGTTATACAAGCATTAAATACAGAATTAACAAATGAATCTAAATTATTAACTGAAATTAATTCTAAGACAGGTATTAGTGGTGAATTATCAAAAGGTTTACAGGACGATATGAAACAAGCTTCAATTGAGGCAAGTAAATATGGTATTACTATAAATGAACTTGGAGATTTTTATACTAAATTATCCGATAATTCAGGAAAATTTGCTTTAGTTAATAGGGGTATATTAGATTCTGCAGCACCTGTTGCAACTGTTTTAGGTAAGACTATGAGTGAAATGGCCGATATCATGTCACAATATGAAACAGTTGGTTTAGGTGTTGATAAAACAATTAAAGAATTAGATAATGCGGCAACAAGAACTATTGGTTTAGGTTTAAATGCGAGAACGGTTAGTAAAACTATGACAGAACAAATCGGTAGATTAAATGAATATGGTTTTCAAAATGGAATACAAGGTTTAGAAAGAATGTCCCAAAAGGCTGTTGAATTTAGAATGAGTATGGATCAAGTATTCAAATTAGCTGATAATGTTTTTACCCCTGAAAAGGCTATTGAATTATCTGCAAGTTTACAGGTATTAGGTGGTGCTATGGGTGATTTTAATGACCCAATCAAATTGATGTATATGGCAACAAATAATGTGGAAGGATTACAAGACGCATTAATTGGTGCCACACAAGGGTTAGCAACATATAATCAAGAACAAGGTAAATTTGAAATTACAGGTATCAATATAAGAAAGGCACATGAAATGGCTAATGCTTTAGGAGTTGATTATAAAGAACTTACAAAATCGGCAATAGCAGGTGCGGAAAGAATGTCTGCAACAAATGCTTTAATGGCTAACAGTATTACAAGTAATATGAATGACAAGGATAAGGAATTTCTTATCAATATGTCACGTATGGAAGGTGGTGAGATGAAAATAGTCGTTCCCGAATCTCTACAAAAAAGTTTTGGTAATGTTACAGAAATTGCAATGGATAAACTTACAAGTTCACAAGTAACGCAATTGACAGAATATCAAAAACAATTTGAAAAAATGGATTCTAAAGCAATTGCTATGAGTCAATTAACTGAAACTCAAAAAATGGTAAGAGATTTGGATGTTGTGGCATCATATTATAGAGTTCAAACAGCACAATATCTTAGAGGTGCAGGTACTGCTTTCTTAAAGAGCGAACTTGGAAAAAGTATGCAGAGTGCTTTGAATAATATGAGTGAAGAAGATAAGAAAAAAAATATATATGGTTCATCAAAAGAGGCAGAAGATAAAATAGTTGGTATGACAAATGCAATAGGTAATGCCGCAAATAAAGCATTGGACATTGCTAAAGAAGGATGGGATAAAGTAACTGGTAAAAATAGTCCAACAACACAACCTACTACACAAAATGTTAATGTAACATTTTACCATAAATCTGAAGGTACTATTACCGATTCTGTATTTGATGGGGTTCGTAAAAATCCAACATCCATGTCTAATTTTGTTTCAATGTCCCCCAAAGATTTTACAACACCAAATCCAGCACATAAAAAATAGAATTAATCTATTTATATTAAAATACAATAATGCCAAGTTTTTTAGATTTTAATTCCACAAAAAGTTTTAGAGATAAGATATTAGGAAGAACTTTACAACAACCTAATGGACCTCAAACTTTTAGTAGTACAGGATATCCTGAACAAAATCTAAGTGATATTCCTAATATATTTTTAGGTAATGTAGATACAAATAGAACGAGTGATTTAAAAGGAATACAATCTTTAAATTTATATAAACCAGATACTTTTTTTATTGAAGAGAATATTGATACTTTACCAAGAAGAGCGAACTTAAGTTTATATCCATATTTTACACCAGGTGATTATAATTTATTTGGTATTATGAATACTAATAATTATGATACTGAATCTGAATTATTCAAATTTGCCGCATATAATATTAAAAATAACACAAGTGGTCCTGTTTATGCAAGAATAGCTCAGAATGTTGAAAAAACAACATTAGGTAGAGTAAGAATTTTAGATGCTATAAATGGTAATTCAGCTACCGCATTAAATATTATAACAGGTAGAGAACCATTAGTAGAATCTAATTATTCTATTACAATTAACCCAACAAATCCATCAGGAGTACCTACAGATTTTTTATCTGCGGTTGAAGGTGAATCAACACCATATAGTATTATACCTGGTGATTATTTAAGTAATCCACAAAATCCATTAAATTACAATTCACAAAATCCGTTACAATTAGGTACATTATTAAATGATGCCACGGGTGCAATTGCATCTATGGTTGGAATACAAGGAAAACCAAAAATTAGTCCAAGACCTTCTGACATAATGATTCAGTACATGGGTCCAGGTCAGAAAAATAGATTATTTGATTTATTAAGTTATTCAAGATATTCACCAAATTACACATTATTATCTGAGGTTAATAACGTACTACAAAATGGATTACAAATTAAATCCCCAATACAAGTCCCTGGTAACACTTACATAGGTGATGATAGATATTTTGATGTAAAATACTCTATGAGTGATTTTTGGGATAGAACAGTACGAGGAAACTACTATACAAGTTTAATGTTTGATAGTGGTTCTGCAGAATTATTTCATAAAAGTAAAAATTATTCAGAAGGTGGTCCTATAGGTGGTAATTTAACATGGTATAGTAAAGGTTCAAAAAACCCTTTAGGAGCTAACAATAATGAATCAGGTAGTACTCTTAATATTCTTGAAAGTTCTCTATCAACAAAATTTGATTATAGAAGAGATTCTATTTTAGGTAATACACAAGAAATATTAAACTCATTACCTTCTGATGGAGGTATTTCTCGTTCTCATGTTGCGAATGCTATTGACCAAACAAGTAGAATATTCCAAGAAGGTGATGTAAAAATATCAAGAGGTTCCGCGATAAAATATGTGGATAAATACGGTCAAGAATCTGGTGTTGAATATTGTAGAGTATGGACTAAAGATAGACCATACCTTCATTTAGATGATACTATGAAAAGAACTGACATTATCAGAAAATATGATGGTAGTGTTTTAGGTGGTAAAGGAAGACCATGGAATATGAGTATTGCACCAATGTCGAATGGTAAAAAATCATTTGACAATTCAAGTAATATTGTTGATGGATACCCATATGGAGGAGGATTTTATGCAAAAAAATATATGTTTTCAATTGAGAATTTAGCATGGAAAACATCTAATAGAGATGGGTTTAGAGTATCGGATTTACCTTATTGTGAAAGAGGACCTAATGGTGGTAGAGTTATGTGGTTCCCACCATATGATTTAAAAGTTAGTGAACAAAACTCTGCGAGATGGGAAGAAAATGAATTTTTAGGTAGACCAGAACCAATTTATACATATAAAAATGCATCAAGATCAGGACAAATATCATTTAAAGTGGTAGTTGACCATCCGAGTATTTTAAATTTATTAACAAGAGAAGTTTTTGGTAAAATGTCAGATGATGTTGCAGAAAATTATATTAATGCTTTTTTTGCTGGATGTGAAGAATTAGATTTTTATAGTTTAATACAAACATATACAACATTGGACCAAAATGATGTTTCTTTAATACAAGCATATTTGAATGCAGGTACACCTAAAGAAACAATTAAAAAATACAAATATACTTCTACAGATACTACAACTGAAGTTCCTAATACTGCTCCTGATCAAACAAATCAAATTCCAAATTTTAATACTGAATTATATTTCATGAATGATTTTCCAAAATCATCTGGAGGAGTAAGCGGACAAACAAAATCGTATTATTCTGATTTAGGTACAACATATTATCAATCTAAAAATAATTACTTAACACAATTAAGAAATGATTTAAATAAATTGATACCAGACACATCAGTTAATGCACAAAAAGATAGAGAAACTATTTTTGGAAAAGCACCAATAGTACCTGCAACAAGTGGACAAACAATTGATGCTAAAGTTACAGATTTAAGTAACGCATTTGAAAAACTTAATACTAATATAAATGATTATAAAAATTATTTATCAACTTTAAAAACCGCTATAAGTAATAATACATTACAAGATGTACAAATTTGGTTATTTACTTCTACTTCTGAAGTAGCTGAAGATAATTATAATTTCTATTTGGGAGTTAGGAGAGGATATTCTGTTTTAACTGAAATTTTTAAAAGTATTACCGCAGATGGTGCACAACCACCAACTTTAGTTTGGAAAACCGATGAACAATTAAAACAATATTCATCAAAAAGTATAATAGAATTTAAAGATACCGTACAAGAATATACATTTGATAAATTTGGTTACAAAGGTAATACTGGTAAATTAACTGTTTATTTTGGTACAAAAGGAGAAAATGCAAAATTAAATAATGGTGGAGGAGGAAGTGAATTAAATTTAGATTGTCATACAAAAATCTACACAAATTATGGTTTAAAAAATTATGCACCGGTTGCCTTTTATTGTAGACAATCTAATCTTGTTATAACAACAACAAAAAGAGAACAACAACCTACAAAAAATAAAACAGTAAAAATACCTAAATTAACTGTTAGTCCAGATGATACACAAGTTTTTAATAAGAAACCAAGTATTGATGTAATGAAAAGAATTATAATGAAAACATTAACAGAATGTTTTTATTTTAAACAATTAGAAAATAATTCACCAATAGTTTTTGATTCTCTTAAAGAAAAATTAAAATATTTTCATCCAGGGTTTCACTCAACAACACCAGAAGGATTGAATAGTCGTTTAACATTTTTATTACAATGTTTAAGACCTGGAGATACAATACCTATTAAAGGTTTATCGGATGATGCGGATTTAAATTCAAGAAATACTTCATTTGGACCACCTCCTGTTTGTGTAGTTAGAATTGGCGATTTTTACCATTCTAAAATAATCATCAGAGATGTTGGGATAACATATGACGATGGACCATGGGATATGAATCCTGAAGGAATAGGATACCAACCAATGATTGCCAATGTAACTTTACAAGTAAGTTTCATTGGAGGACAAGGTTTAGAAAAACCAGTTGAAAGATTACAAAACGCTTTATCATCTAATTTCTTTGCCAATACTGAAATTTATGATGAAAGGTCCGAATCTACAACAACAACAATAAATGGTAAAACAACAGATCAATTTACAAAAGAATTTTTAGAACAACTTACTAAAAAACCTGAATATCAATTAATTACCGATTTGAAGGACCAGTCTGTAAATGTAGTACAAGGAAAATATCTTGGTACGATTTCGGGTACTAATATGGATTATACAAATCTTGTTAATTTAATTTTTAGTACTGTTGGTAATTACACAAATACATATCAATCAACATATAATAAATTATTGACTACATATGGTATTGAAATTACAAGTACATTATTAAACCCAAAATATAGAACTATCAAGAATATTACTATCCAAAATAGTCCAACAAGTACTTTAACATATTCGATGTTAGGTTTACAAAATACTGATAATGATTTTCCCACAATTGTAAGGAAAATAAAAACAATAATGGATTATTCTTTAACAAATACAAACATAACATCATTTATTTTTGAATTTTTTGATATTTCAGATACTAAATCTTCCATTACTGAAAATATAATAAAAAGTTCAATACAAAATTTAGTTTCAACTTTAATTGATGGAATAGTAGATACTAAATCAATAAAAGACTTAGAGTCATCAAGAAATGATATTATAAAAAATATAGATGAAGTTAATTTCTTAGTAAAATATGAACATGATGCACAAATATCGGGAACAACATACACTCAATTACCTTTAACAAGTTTTAGTGGTTCTGATTTTTATAGTCAATATTCTAATGTTTTAACATATATGAATAATTCTAATACACCATTTACTCAAGATTTAACTTATGATTTATTATCAACTAATCAATACACAACTGAACAAATAAAGAGTATATTATCAGTATTATTATCGGGAAGTAAAGATGAATTAAAACAAATCATAAAAAATGATGTATTCAGTGCTGCCGATATTGAGAATATGAATGCGATTATTGATTTATTTGTGAAAACACCACCACAAAAAGTTTTTAATTTAGATAAATTTCCTATTAGAAAAAATGATAAAGCAATAACGTATCAATCAGGTACTTCTTCAGAAATAGATGTTAAGGATACAACACAAAAAGATAATTTGAATAATATATTCATAAATAAAAAAGGTATTTCCGGTACCACAAATGTATTAAATTTCTATAAACCATAAAATGAGTAGACAATATTACGATAGATATCAATTTTTTGAAAATGATGGTAACTTCCTAATAGTACCTGGAATTGAATTACCTATTAAAGGAACTGACAAATATATTCAATATAAGAGAGGTAAAGATAGAATGGATATGTTATCACAAGAGTATTATGGTTCACCTACTTTTGGTTGGTTAATTATGTTAGCTAATCCATTAGCTGGTAGTATTGAATTTTTAATACCCGATAATTTTTACATAAGAATACCATTTCCTTTATTAGATTCTTTACAAGATTATAAAAATGGTGTAGAATTGTATAAATTATATTATGGCGAACAATAACTTAAATAAGACTGAAAACATACTTGTAAAAGTTGACCAAAACAATGTCATTCTTATCGACCCCAATAGTGTGGTTGATGGGGGTAATGTTTCTATGAGAAATGTTGAACAGGAAAATTTGGTTATGTATGTAAACTTGGAGGCTGATTTAGTACCAAGAACAGTATTAAACATAAATGGTGGACAAACAACAACAGGAAATCTACAATCAATTGCTAAAGGAACTCTTAATATTTTAAGAAACGCTAACGGTAGTGATTTAGATACAAGTTGGACAAATTCGTTTGATGAAAAAAATCAAATTAAAACAGATATAAATGGTAAAAGTACCACTTTGTTTGATAACTCTTCAGATACTTCAGCACAAACTTTTGGTATCGAAAGTATAAACATTGTAATCAAAGGTGTTAATTTTATTCCACAGGTAAATATAAATTTTGTGGATGTTAGAGGTAAGACACTTTTTGATTCACCTAAAAATTCACCGTATGCTGCTTTCTTTCATTTACCTTGGCCTATATTTTATTTAACAGTAAAAGGTTATTATGGTAAGGCTATTAGATATAGATTACATTTAACTAAGTTCAATTCAAAGTATAATGGTTCTAATGGTAATTTTGAAATTGCAACAACTTTTGTAGGTTCCACATATGCGTTCTTAAATGATATTCCTTTAACAGGTATATTAAACGCACCTTATATGTATGCTATAGAAACTGAAAAAAATACCAAACAAAATGGAAACACTAACGAAACAACAAAGATAGTTTCAAAAACAAGTAAAGGTTATACTTTATTAAAATCTGTTTATAGTGATTATGTGTCAAAAGGTTTGTTACCCAAAAGTTTTTTACAAAATCCAAAAACATTAAGAGAAATTATTAGTGTTGCAAAAACTTTGGATAAAATATTAGAAAGAGAAATTTTAGATCAAAAAGTTGATTTCCATATATTTGATGGGGTAAAAGAATTTGAAAAATTAGTACAAAATTTTTTAGCTTCAATCGATGCTTGGGCTCAAAAATACTTGAGTAATAATTTTGCAACAGTTAATAATACAAAATTAACATATTTGGCACCAACGGAAAAGAATTTAAATACAAACATAATTGGTCCAAAAAATAGTAAATCATTGGAATCTATTTTAAATGAATATACTAATAAATTAAATAAAACTACAATTTTTACTGAACATAAATTAAATGCTTCTGGAGTCGATTTTAAAGGACAAACATTTAATTTTTTAAACAACATACAAAATATTAATTTTTATGTGGATCAAGTAGGAGGTAATATAGTTGTAAAATATGAATTATTAAGAAATCAAATTTTAGATATTGAAAGGGCATTTGTAACTCAAAGAAACAAATTACAAACATTTGTGGAGGATGAAATGAATAAGATTATAAGAGACCCATCTAAAGGAATAGGATTCAATCCCACAATCAGAAATATTTTTGGAGTAATAATGGCAAATGCAGATGTGTATATTAAACTTTTAAAAGATGTACACATAAGGGCGTTTGATGTTGCAGAAAAAAGAAAATCATTATTAAAAGGTTATGCAACAGATGAAACAATTGGAGACCCTATATATCCTTGGCCTCAAATTAAAAAAATTGATTCTAACGGTAAACAAAAAGTATTAGCATATCCAGGTGACCCTGATTTACAAGTTGCATTACAATCAACAGACCCTAATTTATGGCCCGAAGTTGACTTCGTAGAAAACTATCATGGTATTGGTACAAAAAGAGTTGATACTACGGCAGAAAAAGAAGGTGGAGTTGGTTTAATAAATTACGTTTTTGAGAACAATACTCCCAATGTTGATATATTAAATATTGCTAATGGATTTGATGTTGTAAATGCAGTTCCTTATGGAGATAAAACAATATCAAATATTTTATATGAAATATTTGAAAGAGCAAGATATGCTACTTTATTAGATACGTTTCAACCAAAATCAATTCAAGAATTGGCCACAAATGAATTTGATAATATTTCAAAATTATTCAAAGAGGATAGTGACATTATAGACATTTTAAGAACCGTAACCAATAGAACTAAATTTGATGAATATTTGTTATCGTTTTCACCATTCGAAAGATATCCATACTTACAAGATAAATTACCAACAATAACCTATCTAAAAACATTAGAAAACTATAATTTTAATTTAGAACAATACGGACAAACTGTAAAATCATTAAAAGATAGTTCTTATTCTGGATTAAATCAAAATCTAATAAGTTATGTTTCAGAAGATTATAGAAAATCAATTTATCCATTTAACTCAAATTTATATTTAAATTATCTAAATAAAAAACAATTCAATTCTGACGATTTGAATATAAAAAATTTCTTGAATATTAATACAAAAGAAGGTTTTATAAGTTCAAAGTTAGATTCTAAAATGTGGGTTAAGGATGGTTACGATACTAATTTATTTAGTCAAAATTTAAACATATTAAATAATGGTTCGGTTAATATTTTAAACACACCATATTTTCATAAACAATTATTTACAGATTTTACTAAGACTAATTCTTCAGGGAAATTTGTTGGTTCGGCATATCTTTTATTAAATTCATTACCATTTTTAGATTTAGAAGATACTATAGTTTCATATACGGGTCCAAATGGTAATATATTGGTTAATCCAAATAAAGCAAGAATGTCTTCTTTATTTAGAGAAGTAAACGCATCACATTATATTCCATATCATTTAATACTTAAATGGGGTTCAATTTATAATAGATATAAAACTTATATTAATAATGGTGTTGATATATTGAATGGTTTTTTATTAAGTGATAATACAACAACACCTATAGATGGACAAACATTTTTTAACGATAATCAAACGGGAAGTACATATGAAACATTTGTAACACCATTCAAACAAGTTACATATAGTAATAAAGATTCAGTTGGATTACATCCTTTTTATGATACCATTTTTAATCAAATTGTTAATGGTTATGGTAACTATAGTGCTTCTTTAGGTAACACCGATTATTTTGATTCTATCACAAATGGAACAACAAATATAACCGAAAAATCGGTTGGTGACGGTATTACATATTTTACTAATTATGTTAACAACTCCACTATTGTATCGACAGATACTTTTTATACTTTACTACCTTCCGTAGGAGATAACTCAATAACTAATTTAACAAATAAAACTGTTAATAGTTTTGGATTCAATCAAAAAGACCAATCGGGATATAGAATTATATGGCAAGATGAATTACTTACAACAGAATTTAGTGGAAAAACGTTTGCGGATTATTCACAATATAATAGAAGTTATGTTAGTACCTTACCAAAAGTAAATGATAATCAATATAGTATAAGTTCTAATTATAGAAAAGTTATGGATTTAATTGCAACATTTAGTCCATCAATTTTAGATGAATTTGAAAATTGTTTTTTAGATTTTGCAACAGAAAAAATTAACGATGAAATACCATATTATAAATTTGAACCATATTCAGGTACATCAAGTACACATATAGTGACTTATCAAAAATTTCAAGATTTATTAAAAGATATTGTTACAGTTAAAATACAACCAACAGATCCGACAGATAAAAATTCATTAATAAATGTCTTAAAAACACAACAAGTTAATAATTTAAAAACAATTACTAATAAGATTTTAAGTCATGATAATTTAATTAAATTTACATTAGGAAATACTAAAGAAATATCTCCATATATTTGGTACGGATTTATTAATTCAGATAATAATACAACCACATTTAAGTATAATTCATATAACGAATCAACTCAATCAAGTAATATATCGTTTATTAAATTATATGTGGGTGAAGACATCGATGGAAATTATTTAAAATTCTTCTCAACTAACGATGTTGAATTGAGTGAGGAGAATGTTTTATTATTCAGACCATTAATTCAAATTTTTGCGGGAGGTTTAAATGATGGTAAGTTTACAGATAAGAAAGGATTCCAAACTTATCTTAAAACTATAACTGATAGTGCAGACACAAGATTAGGTATATATTTAAATCAATTAATACCAAAATTACCATCATTACCACAAACAAACGCAAACCTTAATCAGTTAACGGTATTCAGTGGTTATCAAGATACGAATTTAAAACTTGAAGAATATAACTACTTTAAAATTTTTAATGATAAATGGGTTGCAGGTAATTCATTAGGATACAGGTCATTAATGGAAGAATTTTTATTTTTAGATAAGGCAAATAAAGATATTGGTGATGTTGCTTACCTAAGTTTAGATAAGTTATTATCATTAGAAGATCCTAAAAATGATAAGGCGGATTTATATAGTGTAATTTCTATGTTAATTCAAGGTACTGGTTTTGATATGAGGGCGTTACCAGCGTATGTCAATTTCTATGGTACTAATTTTTCAACAAAATCAAGAACAACACCATCCAAAAAAGTTGCACAAAATTTATTTGGTACTTTTTTAGATGTTGACTATCAAGAATCCTCACCTAAAATTATTATACAATATACAGGACCAACTTCTAAACAATTAGAATTATCAGATATTGCACAACAAGAAAATAAATTTAAAAACGATAGTGGTAATTTATTCCAAAATGCACAAAGTCCATTAGTTTATACATTAGACAATAATACTAATTTAGGTGATTTATACAAATCCAATAAAGTTATTGCATTTGAAGTAAGTGCGGGAGATGAAAATCAATCAATGTTTAAAGGTATAACACTTGACCAATCATCACAAAGAGAGACTTCAGAATCAATGCAAGCTCTTGAAAATATGGGTAGATCTGAATCTGGTTCAGGTGTTGGACAAATGGATACAAGTTTATTCGACACTTATAGATTAAGGTCATATACATGTGACGTTACTATGATGGGTAATGTTATGATTCAACCCACAATGTATTTCTATCTTAAAAACATTCCAATGTTTAGAGGTTCTTATTGGATTACAGATGTAACACATAGTATTAGACAAGGAAATATAACAACAACATTTAAAGGTACAAGAATACCTTATCAATCTTTACCTAATCCTAAAGATTCATTTTATTCAAGTTTCAGAGTATTGTTTGATAAATTATCAAAAGCAGCAACAGCAAAAGTTAAAGATGAGACAACAATATTAAACGGACCAACAGCTAAAGAATCTATATTACAAACTGATAATGGTTCATTCTTGATTGATACAGGAACAACGGTTACTAAAGGTGAAACAATTCAATTAACTTCAGGTGAAAATGAATTTGGAGTTTCTTGGGGTGGATATAATAGTGAAAAATATATTGTACAAGTTAAAAATAATAAACTTAAAGGAGATAAAGTTTATTTCAGAGCGGTTGCTTGTGTTATGGGTGGTAAAAGTTATAATATTGATGATACAATTGCAATGTCAGTTTTGGCAATGGTTAAAAATAAAGTACCGGTTTCAAATGACCCTAATCATACGAATATATTATGGTATGATATTAAGAATGATAGAAGTCATTATTTTTATGCAATAAAATTTGATTTAATTGGAGTAACGGCAGACCATATTATTTCTGCTAAAACCACCTTTACAAATCCTAACACAGGAAAATCAATATTAGTAAATCCAATTGACCAATCAGCACAAACTATGGATTCAAGAAATTTAAGAGGTCCAATTCATAAAGGACCTGGTGTAGTTGGATTTGGTATTGGTTTATCACCAAAATTAATGGGTGATTTAGGTCTTGTTGATGGTGATGTTGTATATTTTACAATGGAGAAAGGATATTAATGATAATATAGATATTTATATAAAAAACCTTTATGGAAAACAATAGATTAAATAATACCGTAGACCAGTTCTTAAGTCCTAAACAGGTTAAAAGAACATCTAATGATGGTATGGAAAGAGAAGAATGTGATTTAGTAACAGGAGAATGTTATACAATCAGAGAAAAAGACGGAATTGTAGAAAGAATAAATAAAAAATACGTTACAAACGACGGTAGACAATTATTACAAGATTAAGCCATGTTAGAACAAAAATTACAAGAAGAATTAAATCGTTACAAAGCCATTAACACATATGGTAAAACGATGATAATGGAACAAGCAGCACCTCCTCCACCGGCACCTGAAGATGCACCGGCGCCAGACGCGGGAGCACCTGCACCTGACGCAGGAACTCCACCGGTAGACCCAACAGCAGGAGCTGCACCAACAGACCCAAGTGCACCAGCACCTGCGGGAGCTTTACCTGAATCTGATACACAAGAATTAGATATTACTGATTTAGTTGATATGACAAAAAGTATCAAAAAAGATTTGGAATCACATACACAAGACAATAGTTCTGTTATGAATAAAATGGATGATGTTTTTACTAAACTTAATGATTTAGAATTAAAACTTGGTGAAATGAATCAAGTTATTTCTAAGATTGATGAGTTAGGTGCTAAGATTGAACAAATGAAACCAGAAACTCCTGTTGAAAAATTGGAAATGCGTTCATTAGATTCATATCCATTTAATCAAAATCCTAAGGAGTTTTTCAATCACAAACAAGATGAGATGAGAAAAACAGGTAAAAACGAGTATGTTTTAACTAAAGATGATGTAACAAATTACGATTCACAAATAAACAAGTCATTTAATCCTCAGGAAGAAGAAGATGAATATAGGTTCTAAAATAAAGTTCTTAATAGAACTTCAAAATCAAACTAAAATTAATCATTGGCAAACTAAAAGTTATGCGAGACATAAAGCATTTGACAAACTTTTTGATGGTTTAATTGATTTGACGGATACTTTCGCAGAAGCGGCAATGGGAAAATATGGTAGATTTAAATTAGAAGAAGATGATAAAACAATCAATCTTGTCAATTTAGGTGAATTGGATTTAAAAGAAATGTTAGAAACTTCTAAAGATGCTTTAATTCAATGGACCGAAGAATTTGACCCTAAAGATACTGATTTAATGAATATCCGTGATGAAATTTTGGGATTACTTAATAAAATAACATATCTATTAACATTAGAATAAAAAAAACATAAATAAAAATGCAATCAGGTTCAGCAGCAATAATAGCTTCAAACGCAACTACAGGTTCTTTATCGTATATTGATACATTAGTATCAGGTGCAACGGCTCAAGGTCTATATCAAATTACAGTAGATAGTCGTTACATGAATATGACAATGGCGAGTACATTAATAAATGTATATGGATATAATGTGTTCCAACAAAATAGTTACAATGGTACAGATAATGATTATGTAATTAGTTGGTTACCGGCACCGACCCCTACACCAACACCAAGTAATACTCCAACAAATACACCAACACCTACTCCAAGTGTTACATCAACACCTGCAGCACCAAGTCCAACACCAACACATACGGCAACGTCTACAATGACACCAACACCAACATTAACACCGAGTTCAACGCCATCAGCTCACGTTGCAGGTTTGGATTTTACAATAGAATGGTGGATGAAAGTTACAAACTGGACATCACCAACATATCACCCAAGACCATATTCACTTGGTACAGCTCCAGCACCTAACGCAGTATCGATAGAAGGTGGAGGTGACCATATATATTGGTGGACAGGTTCAGGATATCAAGTGGATTTTGCTGGATTAGGTCTACAAAATAGTACTTGGTATCATTTTGCGGTTACAAGAAACAATGGTCAGTTAGCAATATATGTAAACGGACAAAGAAAGGCAACATCAACATATAATAACGCTATACCATCAGGAGGTAATGTTTTAATGATTGGTGCGGAACCTAACGGAGCGAGTGCTCAAAGTAATGTAAATGGTTTAATGACAAACTATAGATGGAATACAAGTGTTAAATACACAGGAACATCATTCACAGTTCCAACATCACCATTAACGTCTGATGCAAATACTAAGTTCTTAATGTTGGCAACTGATAGTGGTCATTTAACAACAGATTCATCTACTTACAATAGAACTATTACAAACAACGGAGCAACTTGGAGTTCAGATTCTCCATTTGTAAGTGGAGGTGGTAGTGTGAATTTTGCAGGAACAGGATACTTTACAGTTCCGGCTTCTTCAGATTGGGATTTATAATAAAAAAAAATACTTTTAAAATAATTGAACCCAGATTTTATAGTCTGGGTTTTTTTATGTATATTATAGTATAACAATTTTAATAATTAAATTTTAGACTATGAGTACATTTGACGCAGTACTTGCTCAGTACGAACAAAACAAGAACGCCGCAAGCGGCAACGCAAACAAGATGTCTTCTGAAGACAGATTAAAACGTTATTTCACAACCGTATTACCAAAAGGTTCTAAAGGTGAAGAAAGACGTATCCGTATCTTACCAACTAAAGATGGTTCATCACCATTTAAGGAAGTATTCTTCCACGAAGTTCAAGTAGACGGAAAATGGGTAAAATTATATGACCCAGCACAAGAAGGAAAACGTTCACCATTAAATGAAGTAAAAGATGCTTTAATGGCAACAGGGGTAGAATCAGATAAAGAGTTGGCAAGAACTTATCGTTCTCGTAAATTCTATATCGTTAAAGTAATTGACCGCGACCACGAGTCTGATGGAGTTAAGTTTTGGAGATTCAAACATAATCACAAAGGTGATGGTGTTATTGATAAAATCTTCCCAATCTTCCGTAACAAAGGTGATGTTACCGATACTGAAAAAGGACGTGATTTAATCTTATCATTAGCTTTAACAAAATCAGGACAAGGTAAAGAGTATACTGTAATCAATTCAGTATTAAACGACGACCCAAGTCCATTACATACAAATGCTGATGTTGCTAAAACATGGGTAGATGATGAATTAACATGGGCGGATGTTTATTCTAAAAAAGGTGAAGATTATTTAGACATGGTTGCTAAAGGTGAGGTTCCACGTTGGGATAGTAACAGCAACAAATGGGTATCTAATTCCACATCTGAAGAAACTTTTGGTACTACTAAATCTTCAACACCAACAGTTGATCCACAAGATGACGCTGATGTTGATGGAGATCTTCCTTTCTAATTAATAATGGAGGGGTGGAGATAACGTCAGAAACCCCATTTTTAAAAACAAATTATGG
>Ga0208378_1000230_pt1 | contig 20564 bp, 21 predicted proteins | sample CryBogCBE24Aug09_FD_184556 | JGI IMG/M metagenome (GOLD analysis project Ga0208378, IMG submission 184556) | Freshwater microbial communities from Crystal Bog, Wisconsin, USA - CBE24Aug09 (SPAdes) (version 2) | ecosystem: Environmental > Aquatic > Freshwater > Lake | place: Crystal Bog...
CCGACTCAGCACAGGCTGTGTTAATCTATCAGTCATGGGACGCTGTCATGGTGAAAAAACTCAAGGAACCCCTACAATGACTTATTTTGATCGACCAGGTTATGCTTATTGCGAGAATGATGAACTGTATATGCGTGAAATACGCCTAATAGATTTGGACAATAATCCTGACTGTATAAGAGATTTTGACAAGCCTGGCTATTGGGTCAAAATGAATAGTCCCATGATGGCAAAATTATTAGACGCACGTTGTAATATGTTGACCACACATCTACAAGCACGTCGTAGATATGACCAAGGAGTTCAAGAAACACCCGACATTGTGGCAGAACCACCAACAAGTCCACAACCACACTCACGAATTACTAGAACAAGGCGCAGATAATGGATCATTTTTTTCACCGAATACAGGGCTGGTTTAACTTTAGATCAGTATACCACGATATAGCAGAGTCTATACCAGATGGTGCACACATAGTGGAAGTGGGAGCATGGAAAGGCTGTTCAGCGGCCTATATGGCAGTGGAATTGATCAATCGAGGCAAACACCATGTGAAGTTTGATGTAGTGGACACATGGTTAGGCAGTGATGAACATGAATATGATCCCTATATGGCACAAGGCACCCTATATGAACATTTCCTAGACAACATGAAACCAGTAGAAGGCCACTATCGTGCCTTGAGAATGACCAGCAGGGAGGCTGCAGCCCTATATGAAGATCTAAGTTTGGACTTTGTATTGATTGATGCGGCACATGACTATGTGAATGTAAAGAATGATATTCTAGCATGGTTGCCCAAGGTCAAGCGAGGCTGTATACTAGCAGGTGATGACTATCCATGGACGGGCGTGGCACAGGCAGTGGATGAACTTATACCTGAAAGAACCATAGTGCCACCAGGCACTTGGGTTTATCGTCGGCCTTGATATTAGAAAAAACTCGTTTGGTTCAGGGACGTCCCATTTGGAGTTTTTATTCCCACTAATTGTGGGATTTTTTTTGAAACCATTAAATACAATATGGAAAAAAACAATCAAGTTATATTGACTAGTGGCGAGCATGGTGGAGTTAGAGTAGGTGCGGGAAGACCTGCTGGCAGTATCAATAAATTAAGTGGCCAAAAAATCTTAGAAGCCTTGGAAAATACTTTAGGCATTAGTTATCCTGTCCAACTGGCCTTGAACTACCAACAAGCACTTTATGGCGATGATCGACACCTTGTTCAAAAGTATGACCACCTCATTCTAAACAAGGTAGTGGCTGATAAAGTGGACATTACCAGTGGTGGCGTAAGCATTGCCCCTACCATATTGATCAACACACAAGAACTTGATGACTAATGTCCATAAGTTGACCTTGTTCGGCGGACAAAAAGAAGTTTGGGATGCCATGATGAGCGATAAGAACGCTTGTTTGGTCCTGCCTATTGGTAGTGGTAAGAGTTTTTTGGCCAGTTGGATGTTGTGTATTGCCGCAACCACACCCAGTATACACAAAGGCCGTGATATATTATACATCGCACCCACAGCACCCATGGTCACCCGTATTATATGGAAAGACCTTAAACAACGCTGTATCAACATGTGGGGGCTTAAAGATGAACAAGATATTAACAATAGTAGTAAGACAATTACTTTTCCTAACGGTGTCAGAATCTTCTGTTTATCGGCAGAAACCGGCCTCAAAGGTATTAATGCCAGCCTTATTATTGCTGATGAAGCGGCTGAATTCAGTCAAGAAGCCATACAAGAGTTATCTAACAGAACTAGACCCATACCAGGACAAGTAGATAGTCAAGGTAGGATGATTCTAATATCCACTCCAGAAGGTAAAAACGCTTTCTATGATCTCTATCAATTTGCCCTAAGTCGACCTGATACGTGGGCGGTCATACACAAGACTTGGGAACAGATGCGTGTTCAACCTCGAAGTTGGGTGGAAGAACAACGACAACTATTGAGCCCGCTCAAGTTTGCCAAGGACTTGGAATGTGATTGGGGCAGTGTAGAGGATCAGTTTTATTATAGTTGGCGTAGAACCATGGCAGTGGAGGAACAGCCTAGAGATCGTCAGCGTGAACTATATACTTTCCATGACTTTAACAAGCGTGTGATGACCGCAGTGGTGGCACAGGTTATAGGTGATATTCGCAGTCCGCATGGTCGTATTGAAGTGTTAAAGAGTTATGCCATTCCCGACTGCTCTACAGAACAACTGGCACAGGCCATACGCTATGACTTTCCCACAAGAACCATTCAAAGTATCATGGACATGAGTGGAGCACAGGTCAATCGTGATACCACCAGTCAGTTTGGTGTTACTGATAAAACTATTCTTGAAAAATATGGATTCCGTATCATCAATACTAGAAACAGTAATCCTTTGGTAAGTGATAGTGACAACAGTGCCAATGCCTTTATCAGTCAAGGACGGCTAACCATATGGCAAGGTGAAAGCAAGTTATTGGACGCACTAGAAACCTACCACTATGAAGATGGTAGTCGTAAGAAGTTGGTCAAGTATAGTGATGCCAAATACGCACACATTGACGGCCTAGGCGACTGTATACGTTATGGCATTCACCACCTATTCCCCATGGTTCATGATCACACAGGTGCCGCAGAATATTTGGATGGTATGGAGCGTTATGATTTGGAACCAGGCTTTGAATACTTGACTGAAAGCAATACGCCCAAGACAAGGGATGGTGTGCCTACCATTGACCATTTGATCAAGACTAGATTTGAAGATACGTTTTCTGATGAATCATGGGGCTAAACATCCTGATATATAGCCAAAACGCCTGAAGTCGCTAAATACATCGTTATAACAAATTTCCTAGGAATCAAGAATGGCTATAAACGTCCGTCAACTCACCGCATCAAGTGATTTAATGCGAACCATCGCTCCACAGATGACTGCCTATCGTGCCAGTTATGAAGGTGGTCCAGCATTTAAAAATCTAGTCTTGGTCAAGCGTCCCAGTGAAGATGCGGCATTATTCCGTGACAAATTATTAAACGTAGCAGTAATGCCTGTGTGTAAGGCCATTGTGGACGAGATCGTAGACGTAGTCTATGAAGAAGAACCCGTTCGCCATCCCAGTTTCCTAAACAAATTCTCCACTGCGGACATTGGCATACCTGATTGGTATGAAGACTTTGTGCGTAATGCCAACCTAAATGGTGACAGTCTAAGCGCAGTAATGGAACAGGCCGCCTCAATGGCCGGCATTGAAGGATGGTGCTGGGCCTTTGTGGACTTACCTGAAGACCCCAGTCCAGGTAATCGTCCCTATATTAGCCTAGCATCAGCAGAACATGTGATTGACTGGCGCATATGGACACAGTATGGTCAAGACTTCTTTGAATACCTAAAGGTCATTGAATATCAAGATGCCAACAAGACCATTTACAAAATATGGTATGCTGGTGATGCCAAGAATCCTACCCTATGCGAACGCTATTTGGTAGAACAAGAACAAATGATGAACGATGACAATCTCATTGAACCTCTTGAAACATTTACTCTGCCCATGGGCATGCCAATCCCTGTGGTTCAAATCATGGCACGTCAGGATCAACGTCGCAGTGACCTTGGTGTAAGTGATCTACAGGAAGCCGCTGATGTTCAGCGTGAAATGTTCAAGTTAGAATGTGAAGCCTATGATTCAGTGCGTTTCAGCAAACCCCTAATTCGTGCGGCAGCAGGAGTTCGTGTGCCAGCTGGTGGTGGCGGTATTGTTCGTGCTGACAAGGACCAATTAGAAGCTATTGGCATACCAGTCCAAGATATCGCACAGATCCGTGAACAACAGGCCTCAATCATTGACCGTATGGACGGATTATTGGGACGTGGATCAATTAGAACCTATCGTGGACAAACACAAAGCGGTATCTCCATTATTGAAGAACGTCGTGCCCTACACCGTAAGGCCAGCCAACGTGCTCGCCGTATGGAAGCCGCAGAACAAAACATATTAAAAATGGCTGCCATGTTCATGGACAGTCGTTGGGTTGGCGACATTATCTATAACACAGATTACGAAGACAAGGATCTACAGTTCAAGATGGCCCTGCTTCAAACAGCACAAACATTGAGTGGCACCAACCCAGTGGTTCGAGACATTATTGACAAAGAAGTGATCAAACTAATTACACCACCTGAAGAAACGGCCAAGTATTTGGCCTTGATTGGTCAAAGTGTGGAAACTCCACAAACCAATGCCGCAGACTGGTCAGCCAGTGGTGATAACCAAGATCGGATGGTCAAAGAAACTGAAAGTGATGATATCTTTGATAGTGAAATACAGGACAAGGGTGTTACGACCAACGACCCCTTAGCACGTCAATTGATCATGTTGGGCGTGGGTAGATAAAAATTCTATCGTGGTTGATCTGGCCACGTTAAACTAGATCACCGGGCTTGACGCCCTTAAACTCTAAAGGAAAAATTAAGATGGATAGAACATCAAATGCGGTGACTCCGAACAGTCAAAACCAGAACGCTCAACAGGGTAATAATGCCATTTTGAGTGATCAAACTCCAGTTGAACATGATGTGCCTAATTTAGGTGCTATTCGTAAATCAGGTCAAATGGAAGTCCTTCAGGCACTCAGTAAAGTTGCTGGCGTCGATTTTGCTAAACCCAAAGACGCTGTCAAATTCATTGAAAGTCTAACACAAGGACAAAAATCCGGTGGCTCCGATTCGCCCAAAGAAGCAAAGTCAGGTAAAGTGTCAAGTGAGATGGCAGAACTACGTCAAATGATCCAAGGTCTACAAGGACAATTGGAACAAAAAGACCGTGCTGTTCGTCAAACTACACTACAAAGTCAAATCAAAGAAACTGCTATTAAGGCAGGATTTGATCCTAATATGTTGGATATCGCAACCAACCTATTTGAATCAAACATTGATTATGATGAGTCTGGCAACTTCTATGTAAAAGGTGCTAATGGTGCTGTGCGTTTGGATAGCAAAGGCAATCCCTACACATTGGACCAATTAGCAGGTGACATATTGAAATCTCGCCCCAAACTAGCGGCTGACGAAGGACGCACAGGCACTGGAACCCGTTTCGGTCAAGGTGTATTGCGTGATCCTAATGATATTCCTGATGCTGCCACTGATCCAGAAGGTTGGAAAAAGTGGAAAGAAAGCATGGGCATAGGCGGCCGTAGTCTTAAGCATATGAGCGTTTCAATGAACAAGCCCATAGTATAAATTAAAGGAGACTTAAATGGCTTATTTTATCGGCGGAAGTTCTGGTGAATCAAACGCATTTGAAAAAACTATCCAGAACAGCGCAATTCAGGTTCTACACGAATCACAAGGTCTAGTTAACATGACCAACGTGGTAATGCCTAACCAAGGTAATACCTACAAAGTTCCACACATGGCACCTATCAGTTATGGTGACTACGTGGACAGCAACACAAACCCAACTTATTCTACTCTAACCAGTATTGAACAAACTGCTCAGATCACTGCTAAGGAAGTTGTAGCAACTCCTGCTGTGGCCATGACAGCATTCAGTAAGTTCTTGGGATGGACAACTGCTTTCGACTTGGCAGCTAACCTAGGCACAGAACTAGGCATGAGCTTTGCTGAAAAAGTTGACCAACGTATCACTGGCGCATTTGTTGGCAATCCTAGCGTAGTAAGTTCTGGTGACACAAGCCTAGCTGGTTTTGCTAATACACAAACAGTGGCTTACTACAGTGTTTCCAGCACTCCAGTCACAGACGGTTTTGCTCGTATTCAAGCCAACGCGGCACAAGGTCTAATCGCAGAAGGTTCTACTGCCACAATCACATACAGTGACTACACAGCTAACACAGTGGCTGGCATGGTTCGTAACGTGATCAAGGCATGGAGAAAATCACGTAACCCTGGACGTCCAACAGTTATTCTTGGTCCTAACGAAGAACAACGTTTGTTGAGCGAACTAACAGGTGGCGCAGTTTATGCTCCTGGTAGCCAAGGCGGCACAAGCATCAATGCTGGTTTAACAGCACTTGGTGATGAGCTATTGGCCACTGGTATGCTACGCAACTTGTATGGATGCACTGTGATTTTCACAACATTCCTACAAGCTAGTGTCGCTAGTCGTTTCATTGACGGAACCAGCGTTACAGCTAGTTCAGTTGGTGCAGCTATCGGTCCTCAAGCTATTACAACAGTTATGGTTAAAGGTCTTGACATCTCTATGGGTGACAAGGACGGTGGCTTACAAACTTGGATCACAGGACTTGGCTACTTTGGTGCCGGTGTTGTTGACCAAGCTCGTGGTATCGCAATTAACATTGCTTAAGGATGAGGGCATCGATGATGCCCGTCTAGGAGAAAAAATATGGCAATAGCAAGTTTTTTAGCATATACTGACACTACCCTACAACCTGGTGGAGTAAATCGCATATCCTTGGCACAACCCAGTGATGTGGCGTTTTATGACCGTGCGGCTTACCGTCGTCTACAACAGGTCTATCCAACTGGTAATCCTAGTGGTGGTGGAAGTGATCAGGACTATGAACTATCTGCTGTTTATTTCCCCAAAGCGTCAATTGAAATGTTGAACATGTTTGAATTCGGATGGTGGCCACTCTACGTAGAACGCACTCTAGGTGCTTTCTATTATAAAAGTGACCCCATTTCTGGAGTAACTGTCACAGCATTCAATCCCGCACAATTAGTCAAGCAAAACCAAACATTGATTAGGTTAGAAGTATTCAAGGCTGTGGAAATATTCTATCAGACCTTGGTCACAGATAATTCCAACATCAATGAAAAGGATGCTAAAAACTATGACTTCGCTCGCAGACGTTTTGAGGAAGAATGGGAGAAGGCTATTCAAGAATCATATTACTATGATTTGATGAATACCATGGTTACTAATCCCAGTCATCCTGTTATTGGCACTTATCAACAAAGTTGGTTGGCTGATGTCAACTTCTTTGAAGGTGATAGGAGATATTTCTAATGCCTTTATTCACTCAAGCACAGGTCCAGAACACTTTGACAAATTATTGTCAAACGACCACTGGCACCCAATACTTAGAAGTCTTCTTTAACTTTCCCGCCAACGAGAATGTTATCAGTGAAGGCATCTATGTGGCTGAAGTGTATCAAGCAGAAAGAATACAAAATGGCAATGGGCTAACACCCGGCAGTCATGTGTATACCGTTAAAGATCGAGTGGAAATGTATCTAGTGACTCAACAAGATAATCCCTACGTGGAGAACATGTTGGCAATATTCACTGTATTCATTGATGACCCGCTTTTTAAGCAGTATGGATATTATCTTCGAGAACATGCCATACAACAACAGTATGTGAAGAATAGTCAACGCTATCGCATCACATTTGATCTATCTAGATTACAAGTAATTTAACAAAAGGAAAAAGAAATGGCAAACATTAATGTTAGCAGTCCAGGTCAGTTTGTTAGTTTATACATCTCTACAGCAACTATTACTAGCACCACAGCAACTGGTGTGTTAGCGATTCCAGCACTACAAGATGTAACTATCACAAACAACAACGGTGTATTCCGTTGGAAGCAGTTGGATAACCCAGGCCAAAAGGTCGCAGTTACTCCAGCAACAAACAGCATCAACCTACAGTTGGTTGTTGATGACACATCATTCTATGGCTCAGGCTATGGTAGCACAACTACAAATTATTTGTCTACTGCTGCCACCCAGGGCGTGTTTGGTCTAAGCAACAACAAAACCAAGGTCTACTTCCAATACTATTGGGGTGGTGCTAGCACTAACCAAGTTAGTGGTTCAGGATTCCTTTCTGGTCTAGCACCAAAAGTGAACCCAGATCAACCTGTTTATATCACACCTCTAATTATTGAAGTGGATGGTATCTACAACACTGGCACAGCTTAATTCATAAGATTAGTTGGATCACTAAAGGGGGCGATAACTTGCCCCTTTTTTTTTGAATGAATAAATATAACTTATAGGGATATGCGGATATGAAATTTGAAGATCACACCAAGGCTGAACTGCTACAAAGTTTGGAAGCAGAGTTGGCCAAAGGATTAAATGAACTACGCCACGCACAGGGCGATTTAGATAAGGCTGAAGGCAGATATATATTCGCATTGGCCCTAATACATTATCTAAAACGGGAGATATAAAGATATGAAACTAAAAGCATTAGCAAAACAAGCGGAATTAATCAAACTTACCATTGACGATGAAGAAATCGTGGAAAAATATGGTGAGCCTTTGGACTTTTACGTCTATGATCGTCAACCCATGGAAACTTTCTTAAAGTTTGCCGCCAGTGGCACACAAGATATTACCACTATGGGTCAAATCATGAAGGATATGATTTTAGATGAAGATGCCACTCCTGTGATTACAGATGGTTATATGTTACCCAGTAATGTTCTAGTTGCGGCATTTAGTAAGTTAGTTACACAATTGGGAAAGTAACAGGCAGCGACTTTGATGAAAAGTCGCCTGAAGTCTATACTGCTGTTACTTTAGATAGATTGGGTGAGAGGTATGGACTCTTGCCCAGTGAGGTGTTAAAACGTGCCACAACCTTGGATATCATGGTCTTGGATGTGTCATTAAGTTTTGAGAAATATCGATCAGATAGATCTCAAGGTCGTATTCCTGAATATCGGCAAGAAGATCTTAAGGATGTATTATCAACATTTAAGGAAAAGCAAAATGGCAAATAGTATAGAAATTAAATTTGATAAAAGTCAATTAAATTTAAAAATCAAAAACCTACAAAAAATTGTAGATCAATCTATGCCTGCCATTTATACTGAATATGTAAAAAATACGCCAATCGCTCCATTTAATGGTGGTAATGCTAGACACAATACTTCATTAAAAAATAGAAATACTGTAGAAGCAGATTACCCCTATGCTTTTGTTTTAGATGCTGGTCGTGGATTTAGAGATGGCCAAATGCGTGGTAGCGAACAAGCTCCAGAAGGTATGACCAAACCCACCGTGGAATTTGCTCGAGATTTAATTATAAAAACAGCCAAACAGATTGGCAATAAGAAATAAGGACACTAGACAATGGCTGATATAAGCATTTCACTAACGCTGGACGACAGTCAATTTCAAGCCGGGTTACAAAAAGTTAATAACAGTATTAACACCTTTGGCTCCACTGCGCAAAAGGTTTTCAATGATGTGGCTCAACAAATTAGTAAATTACAAACTAGTTTTAATGGTCTTCAAGCCAGCATTAATAATAGCACTGCTGAAATGGAAAAGTTTACCAACAGCCGTTCTGGAGTCAGTGATTTAGAATCAGGTCTAAACTCATTAAAAAATATATTGTTAAGTTTGGTTGGTGTAAGTTTTGCCAAATCAGCCATTGATTTTGCTGTCAGCATTGAACAAACTGCTCGTGCTGTGGGGTTTACTGTTCCTGAATTTGAAAAATTTCAAACTGCTGTTGTTGCCGCAGGCGGATCCACTCGTGCTGCCGCTGTGGGCATTGAAATGTTTTATCAAAAATTGGATCAAGCTCGTCAAGGTGGTCTACAACAGCAAGTGGCTTTTGAAAGATTGGGCATTAGTCTACAGGATCTTAAGAATCTAACTGATAAAGAAATATTTGAAAAGACCATCGCAGCCTTGGCATCAATGCCAGAAAATGCCGAACGCAGTCGTATTGAAGTTGAATTATTAAGCCGTGCTTTCCGTGGCATTCCATTAAAAGATATTGCCGATGGTATGATAGGATTTGGAGCAGGCATTAGAGGTGTTATAGAAGATCAAGATGCCTTAATGGGTGCGACCTATGCGGGTAATGAAGCCTATAAAAAATTAATCATGCTTCAACAGGAACTTAAATTAGGTTTCTTGGAAGCATTTGAACCCATGCTGGCCACATTTGCTAAATTTTATATAACAGTGGATGAAGTTGCTAATGGATTTAGAGCAATAATCCCAGTTCTTGGAGCTGTAATAGCAGTGGGTATGGCTGGTTGGGTTTTAGGTTTGGTTGGCAGTTTTGGTAAATTAATTGTTTTAATTTATGATACTATTCAGGCATTGAAAGCCCTATCTATAGCAGAAACATTGGCTATGAATGCCACTGGCATCGGGGCATTATTGAATATTATTGCCAAAGCTGTTGTAGCCTTGGTTACATTTTTTGGAGTCCAAAAATTAATGGATTCTGCTTTAAAAGAAAATGTTGAAACAAATAGAGCAGCCGCTGCCGCACAAGAAGAAACTACCAAAAAGACCATGGAGGCCAGTCGTGGTCAAAATGAAGTCTATACGGCCTATGCTAGACTTAATGCGGCTATTCGCGAAAATACTTTGAATTTTATCGAAAATCAAAGACGCATGATTGCCAAAATGGCAGTTCAAGATCAAAATATCGAAAAAAGTAAGGCTGAACAAAAAGCCATTGAAGCAGCCACTAAGGTCAATGATGATTATGCTAAAAAGATTGATGAAGTAAATGCCAAATTAAAAAGTGCTAGAATGGCTCGTCCAGAAAGCGAGGAATCTAAAACTGTGGGCACATTGGCTGCTCAAATTCCAATATTAGAAAAAGCCAGAGATCTACAGGCACAACGAGCTGCCGCAGTGGCAAGACAATTAGAGTTAGATAAAGAAGTTCACGAAATTAACAAATTATTTTCTGAAGAAGATCTAAAGGCCAGTAAAGAATTAATTACCCTACAGGAAAAAATAGCCGAATTAACCATGACTTCGGATGAAAAGGCCATAGAATCAATTTATAAAAAACGTGATATTGAAAGTGAAGCCTTAATTAAAAATATTGAACAGATCAAAAATCAAAAATTAAGTCAAGAAGAAATTAATAAAGTTTTAGATGATATGCGAGAAAAATATCAACCTATCATTGATAAACAAAAAGAACTTACAGAAAAATCTCGAGATTTTAATGTGGGTTTTGAAGAAGCATTTAGAAGTTATGTTGAAAATGCCACCAATGCTGCCACACAGGCCAAAGATGTGTTTAATGCTGTGACCAATAACATGGATTCAATGTTAAGCAATTTTGTTAAAACAGGTAAGATGAATTTTAGTGATTTTGCCAAAAGTGTTATTCAAGATTTAGAATTAATAGCATTAAAGGCAGCGGCTGCTAATGTTTTCAAAGCCGCAGGTGCTAGCACTGGTTTTAGTCTTGCGGGCATTGCCAGTTTTTTAGGATTTGCTGAAGGTGGTGTTGTTCCCAATAACCAACCAGTTCTAGTAGGTGAAAAAGGTCCTGAAATTATCACAGGAGTGGGTGGCCGAACTGTAATACCTAACAGCCAATTAAGCAGTGTTATGAGTGGTGGCAGTGGTGACCAATACATTACACACAACTACAACATCAATGCCATAGATAGTAAATCGGTGGCACAGATGTTCTATGAAAATAGATTAACCATGTTTGGTATGACAGAGCAAGCACGCCGTGAATTGCCAATGAGGAATAGATAATGAGCACAGGATTTCAATCAATAATTAACCTAGCAGAAACATTAGACATTAATCGTCGCCGTGTCATGGGTATACAATATACTCGTAGTGAAGTAGCCAAGATCAATGAAACAGTGACTCGCAATCCATGGAAGTTGACCTTGACCATTCCTGCCATGTTGCCCTATGAAACTGTGCGTAGTCTAATAGAAGACATTGATAGATTGGATCGTAGCACACCACAGGTTGTGAGTTTTAGCACCGCAACTGGAGCCACATCAGGATTGAGCTATATCTTTGCCTATCAGGGAGATATGAACGCAACACAAATTAGTTCAATCACTGTCAGCAGTTGGACTGGTAATCAAATGACTCTAACCAACCTGCCCACAATGAGTTCCAGTGCCTATTTGTTCCGCAAGGGTGATTTCCTACAGGTAGTGGGCTATCCCTATCCTGTGACTTCACAGTATGATATCACTCGTGGCACCACCAGCACAGTCACAGTGACCACACATCGTCCAGCATTTGGTTCATTGACCACAGCCACTGCGAATGGTCATATTGTTGTGGGCAATGCTGTAGAGTTCAATGTGTTTTGTAATAACACACCTGTGTATAAACTTAATCCTGGTGGATCAACAGCCTTGGTCACTTGGAGTGGACCATTTACCCTATATGAATTCACTGGAGATGTTTAATGACCATATTCACTCCTGCCATTGATGCCGCACTGGCTGGCAACATAATCAGAGATGCGGAGTTTGTTAAACTAACCATCACTGATCCCTTAAACACCACCAGCACAGTCTATTGTGTGTCCACCAGTTTTCAAAATGAAACAGTCACTGATCAAAATGGTGTAAGTTCAATTGCTGTGGGCACATACACAGGCCTAGGTGGTTTGGTCAGCATCAGTGGTCACCAAAGAGATTTGAGTGTAACCAGTTATGACACACAGATTGTTCTACAGGGCATTGATCCCAACAAGATACGCCTGGTCTTAGAAGTGGGTCTAAATCCTGATAATATGACATATCATGCGGGTATTAAGGGCTCAAAAGTTCAGATCTGGCGTGGTTTTTACAATGAAAATTACCAACTAATTGACACACCCCAACTACGCTATACTGGCATTGTTACCAGTTATACCATCAGTGAAAATCGCGTGGATCAAGATGACACATTTATTTTGATGTTGAAGTGTTCAAGTTATAAGAGTATTTTAGAAAATAGAACAGCAGGCCGTCATACTAATGGAGCCAGTTGGAATAAGAACGTCAATCCCAATTATGATCCTGACACAGGATTACCCACTAATCCCCTGTATGACACAGGCATGGATAGAGTCAATGCCATTTATGACACAACATTTAACTTTGGTTTACCGGTATGATAGTTAGACAAGCACAGATAGAAGACTGCGAAGAAATTTATAGTATGTTAAGGGAGTATAAAAAAAATAGTCCCCTAAAGGCACATCAATATTTGAATGAAGAAACTGCTCAACACGCAGTCAAGTTTATTCTTGAAAAGAATCATGGCTTAATATTATTAAGCGAAGATGACGAGGGTGTCACTGGCATGATCATGGCCTTATACAGTTTGAACATTTGGGATCAAACCATAAAGTTTATGAATGAATTGGCCTATTGGGTCAAGCCTGAACATCGTGGCAGCACCGCAGGTTATAGATTATTAAAAAAATATCGAGAATATGGTGATGAATTGATGCGTAGAAATCAAATAGAATATTTCACCATAAGCAAAATGGTCAACAGTCCAGATCTAGACTATAAAAAGTTTGGATTTGATTATCTTGAGGAGACGCATGTATGTCAGAATTGACTAGTAAAATTATATGGGATAGGAGAAAATTATGCCCTCAAGTTTGATCTTAGCCGCAGTATTCGGCGACACATTGATGGCAGGTGCTGCCTTAGGTGCTTTTGGTTATGCGGCCGCAAGTTTTGCCATTGACTTGGCTGTGACCTATGCTGTTAGTAGTTTGCTATTCAAACAACCACAACAAAGCACAGCACAAAGTGGCACAGAAATACAGTTAGGCCCCGCCACAGATAATAAACTTCCTGTGGTCTATGGTAATCGTTATGCCAAACCCATTATCACAGATGCTATTATAAGCAGTGACCAAAAGGTCATGTGGTATGTATTGGCATTGAGTGAAGTGACCAGTGGTAGTGTAAGTTTTGGTGATGTTTATTATGATGGACATTTATTGATATTTGATCCAGACAATCCCAATGAAATCACTGGTTGGTATACACAGCCCAAAAAGCACAGCAAGGTAGGTGGACAATACAATACCAAACCTGCTGGCAAATTGGAAATGTATTTCTATCGTAATGGTTCATTGACTACAGGCACCACACATAATTGCTATTACATGGTTCAAAATGATGATGGCAGTTATAATATTGGTGATTTAAGCACAGGCACCACAACCATTGATGCCATATCATTATTACAAGACAGCAGTATACCCGCAAACACACAGTGGACCAGTTATACAAAAATGAACAACAGCGTGTTTGCTGTCCTTAAATTGACCTATGACCAAACAGCAGGTATCTATGGTTTGGGCAGTATGGATTTTAAGATCCAAAATACTCTACAAGCACCAGGTGATGTATTCTTAGATTATTTTACCAATACCAATTATGGTTGTGGCGTTGATTTAATCAATGTCAACACAGCCAGCTTGGCACAAATTAATACAATCAGTGCTCAACCATTAAGTATTGTGGATACAGATGGTAATACCGTGACCAACACATTTACCTATCAAATTAATGGTGTGGTAGATACTACTGCGGACTGTTTGACCACATTGAATTATATGAGTGATGCCTGCGACAGTTGGATTAATTGGGATGAACGTTTGGGACAATGGGGAGTTATACCCAATATCAGTTTGGCACAAAGTGGTGGCAGCACTGCCACAATGCGTGTGATCACCAGTGACAACATTATTGGTGGTATTAACCTAACACCCACTGACCTACAGACCAGTGCTAATCAAATTACCATACAGTTTCCCAATGCGGAAATTATCAATCAAACAGACTATAGATACTATTGGTTAGAAGATCAGTTTAAGAGTCCTAATGAACCCTTAAACAATGTTGATGTCAACATGCCCTTTGTCAGTGACAGCATACAGGCCACTTATCTAGGTTATCGTAAATTGTTGATGAGTCGTGAAGACATTGTTATCACATTCAGCATGGACTATTCGGGCATTGGACTCAATGCTGGTGATATTGTGGCTATCAATCATGAATGGTATGGATGGGCTCCTGCCAATTACAATGGCCTATACTGTCCTGGCAAACCATTTAGACTAACACAGGTCAAAGAAGCCAAAGATGGTTCAGGTGTATTAAGTGTTCAAATTACAGCACAAAGTTATAATGACAGTTTGTATTATACCATGAACCCACACTTTTACACACCAGATGTATTTGGTATTGCTGTGGATCAGGCCTATACCAGTGCTCCTGGCCAACCATCAGTCACTGCCAATAATCCCACAGCCACTGTGCCTAACTTTGTGGTCACCAGTGAAATACCATTTGGTGGTATTGTCAATGCCATGGAGTTATGGTATGGACTAACCAATACCACACCATTTGACAGCACTTGGTTATTATTGGAAACCACACAGGGCAATGGCCAACCATTTACCAACAGCACCACCAGCACACAGTATTATATTAATTTTGATGTGACCAGTTTACAATCAGGCACTTATTATTTTGCCACAAGAGCCTATGGTATCAATGGTTACAGTCAATTCAGCGCAATTTCTACATCATCATTTACTTGGTCACCTAACGTAAGTGCTCAAACCAGTGTGGATTCAACCAATGCCAGCAATGTTTTAATGAACAATGGTGTTGGTGATTATTATATCACACACAGTTCAGCCAGTTCAGGCAATGCTCCGCAATATGCTGATACTAACTTAAAATATAACAGTTCAAGTCAAACTCTAACTACCCCCAAGGTTGCTGCCACCACTGGCACAGTGACCACGATGAACATCAACAGCGTGGCCAATTTGTCAGTGTTAACAGCACCACCTGCCAGTTACACTACTGGCACCATGGCCATGGCCGATAATCTTTTATGGCATCCTGTCACACCACAGACCAATACAGGCACAGCCTACTTGACTGTTTATAACGGGTCTTCGTGGGTAAAACTTGGATAATGGGTAAATATAACAAACAGCAAACTTTCATGGGCCTCAGCTCATGGATTTATTCCCTCAGGAGACAATTATGGCTGGTGTATTAACAATCGCACAGTGGCTTGGCGGCCCAGACAACGTCATCGTGGAATCTACATTCCCGTCAAGTAGTAAAACCTACATGTATAATTTCGGAACAAATGTCACAGGTTGGACATTTGAACTAGAATATCAAACAGTGGTAGTAGATACCATTAGTTATGATCGTATTACCAACGAACCCAGTTTCAGCAACAGCACAGTGATTGGCTATTTCCCCAGTGGTGTGGTCAGCACAAGTTCTTATATCAGTGTGGTCAATGCTACTTCAGGCATTGTAAACGTAACGCATCCTGGTAACCTATACACTGGTCCTATTCTTCCTGATGCTCGTGCCAATACTCCATTGTTGGTCATGGGATTGACATGGAAAGATGCTAGTTCACCTCCTCAAATCAACAGCCACCGTATTGCTAAACTCTTGGCCTGGGAGCCATTAGTAGCACCCACAAACCCTGCAACCACAACTGGCACCGGTTATATTAGCTTGGTATAAGGAGGCAACATGGCCTATACCGTAAATATAACCGAGATAACACCACAGGTTACCGCAACCAGTGTATCACAAACTGTCACGGTCACTACGCAAGATGCGGCTCAATTCGCATTTACCACTACACAATTAAGTGTCAAAGTCACTGAATATGCCAGCACAGTCAGCCTGTATGAAAACAGCGTAGAACTCAAGGTTGATGATTTCGATAACTATTTCCTAGGCGATTGGGTCAGTGGAAATACTTATACACGTGGTGATATTGTAAACTATGCCAATAGTTTATATGTCAGCAATGTGGCCACATTTACCAACTATACATCTACCATAATTCCACCCAATGATTTGGGCACAATTGGCACACCAGACAGTCAAGGCAATCGTATTGGTGGTGGATGGCGTCGTGTGGTTTGGAAAGAAAGCACATTTGCCTATCTTAATGTCACAGGCAATGCCAATGTTGGCGGTATTGCCACTCTAAACAATCTAGTGGTCAATAATCCTGTGGGCTATCTCACAGTGACCAATTTCTTTGCTGGCGACATTCAAGCCAACACCATTGAAACCGCAGGCACAGCCACTCTACATGCTCTAAGTGTTCAAACACCTATCAGCACACTGACCATAACCAACACCCTAACAGCTGGTTCTTTGGTCATAGGTTCTGGATCAGCCAATGGTGGTATTAGTCTTAATGGTCCTTTGTATGTGGGTGGCACCAGCACGTTTGTGGGCACTGCCACATTCTCAAGCGATTTGAATGTGGGAGGAAGTGGTCATGGTTTTACCATCAACAGCACAGCCACATTTAATAGTGGCACCACATTCAACAGCACTGCCACATTTAAGGGTGATGTTAATCTAAATCAAGCCAATGTAATTGTCAGCAATCTAACAGTTACCAATAGATTACAAACTAACCATTTTGCCATTAATGGCCTAAACTTTGCCACTACTGCGGGACAGTATGGCCAAGTCTTGTTTACCAACGGTAATGATCAAGCCAATTGGACCTATCTAGGTAATCTAGTATATTGGAGTCTTAGCAGTGATCTAGCAACCAATGGTTATAATATTGTTAGTGGCAATACTGCTACATCATTAAGCATAGGTCAAGGTCAATACAATGCTGGCATGTCAGGCAATTACATGACCTTTAACACTGGCACAGACACTGTGAGTGTTTCACAAAGTCTTTATGTGCCTGGCTATGTAAGATTCAGTGATGGCAGCGCATTACACAGTGTGGGTGATTTCAGAGGATATACTGGTAGTCAAGGCGCACAAGGACAGCAAGGTGCTACTGGACGTCCTGGCGCTGATGGAGCCGCAGGTTATACTGGTAGTCAAGGACCTAGTGGTCCGCAGGGTCCAGCAGGCGGTTATACTGGTAGTGCTGGTTACACTGGTTCAGCTGGCACACCTGGTGGATACACAGGTAGCCAAGGTTATACTGGTTCAGCTGGTCTAGGTTATTCAGGATCAGTGGGTCCACAAGGACCAGCAGGTTATACTGGTAGCAGTGGCTCTAGTGGCAGCGTGAATTTGACCAGTCCCATGTATACCAATGGGTATAACATTCAAACCACATCTACCAATTCCAATCAATATCTCAATATCAGCAATGCTGGTATTAGCGAAGTTGTTAACTATGTCTTTACCAATCCTGATGGAGTAAGTTCTTATCATAACACATTGGGATTTGGTGTAGCTAATACTGGCAGTCAACAATATGCCAATATTGGCTATTGGTATCCTTATGGCAGTGATATCCAAATCAACAATACCAATAGTTCTATAACAACAGATATTAATGGTATCACAGCACAGGCCTATTATTACAGTCATGGTGCTGGTGGAACATTTACCAGCACAGCCACAGTATTGACAGTGTCAACCAATACCATTGGTTTGACTGCCAACAGTGTTGTAATCGCAGCCAACACATTGACTGTTTTGGCCACATTGACCAATTTTACCAATCCGGTCATATTCAACAGCACAGCAACATTTAACACAGATCTAACGGTCAGCACCACTAATATTTTATTAACTGGCACCAATGTCAGTATACAGGCCTCGGATCACGTGCTAGTGGGTAGTCAAAGCACACAAACAACCTTGGTAGTGGGTAATGATACCTATCATAGCACCTTAAATGTTGAAAGAATTGTTAATCGTAATGCTACTTTTGGTCCAGTATTTCCCTATGGTATACAATTTGGTGATGGCAGTTATCAGGTTCAAGCATTTAATACTTCAACCCTACCACAGACTGCGTTTGACTTTGGATCCATTATAGGAGGATAAAAATGGCATTACAGTTTAGAAAAGGAACCTATACACAACTACAAACAATCACTCCATTGAGTGGTGAACCTATTTGGACCACTGACAACAAACAACTATATGTGGGTGATGGCGTTACCCAGGGTGGTATTGCTGTGGGATCTGGTTCAGGATATGTGGGATCCATGGGTTATACTGGTAGCCAAGGCGCTATTGGTTATACTGGCAGTCAAGGCACAGGATACACTGGATCCGCAGGTTTTATGGGATCAAAAGGTTATACTGGTTCAGCCGCCTTGGGTTTTCCTGCCTTCTTGGTATCCAGTAATTCAATAACCATTGATCCTAGTTTATATAATACGGTTATTAATGTAACATCTATCAATATCCAAGTTAGTGGCACTGGTTATGTGCCAAACCAATCAGTATTGTTAATCAGTAGTCCTAATGGTAATCCAGATCCTACCAATTATATTTCAGGTTTTATTACTACAGTATCAGGTCAGATTATTAATATTGGTGTTTACAGTGTGGGTGGTAGTGGATCATTTACTGAATGGAGTCTGGTATTAAGTGGTTTTGCCATAACTGGTTACACTGGCAGTAGAGGGCCAAGAGGATATAGTGGTAGTGCTGGTAGCACCTATAATCAAAGTTTGAATACCACAGACAATGTCACATTCGCAGGTGTGACCTTGACCAATTCTTTAAATTTTAGTAGCACAGCCACTATTAATGTTTCAGGTCAAATTTTATCAACCAATACCATAACATCAACCAGTTTGGTGGTCAGTGGTAATACTGCCAATACCAGTTATGATTATCTTGCCAATAATGGTGTGGTATCCAGCAGTTATTATCAAACTGGTCTTAATGGATCAGGCACATTTACCTTAGATACCTTTGATGCCACAGCCTATACCAGTGCCAAATATTTTATACAACTAGTGGACAGTGGCAGCTATCAAGTCACTGAAATTAGCTTGGTTCAAGATGGCACCAATGTCTACAAAACAGAATATGGTATGAATTACAATAACGGTTTATTGGGCACCTTTGGCGCAACAATAAACACAATGGGAGGAAATTGGGTCCAGTTACAATTTACTCCTTTCGGGGCTACAAACTTATCAGTTCGTATTGCCAAAACAAAACTGGCTGTCTTATAAAAGGAAAAGCAAATGACAACTTATGACAATAACTTTAAGGTTAAGAAAGGTCTAGATGTTGCCACCACAGCCACGGTAGGCAACGATTTGGTATTGGGTGGCAATATACACTTTAGCAATAGCACATTACAAAGCACAGCGTGGAATAGCAGTGCCAGTGTTTATTGGAGTCAAATTACTGGTGCTCCTGATGTAACTGGTTATACTGGTAGCCAAGGAACACAGGGTTATACTGGTAGCCAAGGTAGCCAAGGCACAATGGGTCTACAGGGTTATACTGGTTCCAAAGGCGATCAAGGAAATGCTGGTTACACTGGATCTTTTGGATATACTGGTAGCCAAGGCACACATGGTGATACAGGCTATACTGGTAGCCAAGGCACACAAGGCACACAGGGTTATACTGGTAGCCATGGTGACATGGGATACACTGGTAGCCAAGGCAATATTGGTTATACTGGATCTAAGGGTGATCAAGGAACTCCTGGTAACAGTGACAAGTATGCCAGCGAAGGTAGTGGAAGTTTTACATTAGGTAGTTCAAGTGGCACAATTGATATTGATACCGGTTTAAGTTGGACTGTGGGACAAACAGCAGTTGTGGCTTATGATGTTAGCAATCTTGCTTATGTAACTGTTACTTCTTATAATTCTAGCAATGGAGCATTCAGCTTTAATGTAAACCGCACAATTGGTAGTGGTAGTTATAGCACATGGACTGTGAACTTGGATGGTGCTGTGGGCGTATTGGGTTATACAGGTAGCCAAGGCACACAAGGAACAACTGGTTATACTGGTTCAAACGGAACAAATGGTTATACTGGCAGCAAGGGCGATCTAGGATACACTGGT
>Ga0208378_1000231_pt1 | contig 20524 bp, 12 predicted proteins | sample CryBogCBE24Aug09_FD_184556 | JGI IMG/M metagenome (GOLD analysis project Ga0208378, IMG submission 184556) | Freshwater microbial communities from Crystal Bog, Wisconsin, USA - CBE24Aug09 (SPAdes) (version 2) | ecosystem: Environmental > Aquatic > Freshwater > Lake | place: Crystal Bog...
GTGTACATCGTGAAGCCTTTGCAGAAAAGTATCCAGGACAGGTAGAGCATTGCCTACGCTTGACTATGGAACGCTTACAAGCAGGCCTGGACAAGCGTGATGGCTGTGATATTAGCGATCCTGAAACCTGGCGTATGTCAACCATTGAACTTAATGAACTTGCTGAAACAGCATATTTTTTAAATCAAATTCGCTCAGGATTCTAAATGATTGATCCAGCCGTGTTGATGCGTCGTGCTGTGCGTTACGTATGCGAACAGCATCGTGTTGATCCTGCTTACATACAGACCTTACCAGGCGAAGTACAAAACAAATTCCAGGACTTGGCTATTGCTGTGCGTGATGATATGGAGTACAATCAACTAAAGTATTTTCGTCCATTTCAACATCAACTACGTTTCTTTGCCACAGGCACAAGCCAACGTCGTGGAATCCTGGCTGCCAATCGTATTGGTAAAACTGTTAGTACCTGTTATGAAACCGCAATGCATCTTACTGGACTTTATCCTGATTGGTGGCCTGGTGTGCGTTTTGATAAACCTGTAAACGTAATGGTTGCAGGTGAAGGTTGGCAACAGGTTGCCTTGGTATTACAAAATGAATTGTTAGGCACCAATGATGTCAAAATTAGAGATCATATTGGCACTGGTGCTATTCCCCGTGATTGTATCGTTACTGATACTATGCGTAGTGATGGAGCAAATTGTATTGGTGTTGAAATACGTCACGTGTCAGGTAGTAAAAGTTATCTACTGTTTGCCAACTACACGCAAGAAGTGCGTCAGATGCAGGGTTTCAAATTGAACCTGGCAGTATTTGATGAACAACCACCAGACGATTTCTTTAGTGAAATTGTTACACGTACCGCTACCACACAAGGACAAGTGCTGTGTTCGTTTACTCCGCTCAAAGGTCTCAATGGACTTGTAAGCAAGTTTTGGAATCACGAAGACGGATATGATCACATACGTGTGTCGTGGGACGATGTGCCAGAATATGATCCCTGGAATGAACCATTCTTATTAAACGCAACGAGACAACAACTTGAAAGAGATTATCTTCCACACGAACGTGATGCTCGCCGTAATGGTGTGCCTGTTATGGGCAAAGGAGCAGTATTCCAAATCCGCAACTGGCCTACATACAAAACAGGTACATATGATTTCCGTAATAGTATTGGTATATTGCGTATTATTGCTTTGGACCTGGGCTTGGTCAATGACAAAACAGTATTAAGTCTCGTGTATTGGGATCCAAACAATCAAGAAGCCTGGTTAGATCGTCAGATTGTAGTCAAAGGCACAGAAGAAGCCAATCCTGTAAATTATGTACAACATCTAATGCGTCCAGAAGTATTTGGCTGTCCTATAGTGCTACCACCTGATGGTGGAACTGTGGGACGTTATACTATGAGTAGTTTAAGCATACGTCAATTGTTTGAACAGTATGAATTAAACATTTATCCTGAACCCATACGCAATCCCCCAGATGAACAAGGACGTACTACCAATCATAAGGCATTTGGTATAAACACTATGCGTCAGATGTTGGAGTTGGGCACCTTACACGTTAATGAAAACTGTGTGGAATTCTTACGCGAATGTCAAAATTACTATGTAGATGACAAGGGTCGCTTCTCAGACCCTGATGACTGTATTGATTCCGCACGTTACGCATTGTTAGGCTGTTTAAATGGCTGGGCAGAAGAGTATGATAGTCGTAGTCCAAGCCAACGTTTCCGCGACGCCGCACACAATATGAAGATACAAAAAGCACGTCAGAAGATGGTTAATCAAACTGGATGGAAACGTGTCTACTCCGCAGATGAGTAGGGCATAAATAATAAAATAAACAAAGGTATTAGACAATGTTAGACCTAAAAAACGTAGTAGTTAGTAATCTAAATACAAACACTGGCTCTTTAGCACGATTCGTGAAAATGAAGAGTTTGCTAGACCAAAAGTGTGCGGCAAACCTACGTTTGTTAGCGACTAAAAATAATATTAACCGTACAAGTGATTATCATTATCTTGTACTGGCAATGACACAGTCAACAGAACCAGTAAATGGCATTGACTACATTCACCCTGTGGTAAAACCTGCTGTAGATTATGCTACCTCCGTGATCGTTAAAGGTATGGCACAGAATGGTGAAATCAACTTTGAATTTGTTGCTGACAATGAAGCGGATGAAGCGGCCGCACGTCAAGCAACCAATATGGTTCACAAGTTGATCAATCAAAACAATGATCCACACTTTATTCTACAACATTGGGTAATGGATGCTTGCCTACACAAGAATGGCGAAATGCTTATTGCTCCAATGCGTGAAAGTGTTACACGTTATGTAACAACGTCTGGTACCTTGGACCAATTAAAAGCATTTGAACAACAAGCAGAAGAAGCAGGCTTAACCGCAAAACGCAACAGCCGCCGTAAGAAGTCCGTTAATATGGAACAAGTTGTTGCTGAAACACAACAATTCTTACAAGGTGCTGGACAGGATCAAGCAGAACAAATGATTCAACAACGTATTGATCGCTCACGTGCTATTGCTCGCGGCGATTCAGCACAAAATCCTGTTGAAGATTTTGCGGATGAAAACAATATACAATTACAAGAAGGCGAAGATGCCTTGGATGAAGCCATTGCTCGCAATACCATATATGAGGCAGAGTATAAACTAACTGGTTATACTATTAATGTCAAGTTTCGCCCTATCGCACAACACTATTGGATGTGCGACCCAACAGTTATTGAAATACAAGATCAACCATTCTGCGGTTTTTACAAACCAATGAGTATTCAAGAAGCAACTGAATTGTATCCAGACATTGATCTGGAGGAGTTTAAGATCTATGCTGAATACTCAAACGTGGGTGCTTATCAGGCTGGTAGCCTCCTCAATAATCTGGCCATTCACGCTCGTGATAGTGTGCCTATTAATGGACTCCCAGCCCAAGGTTATGCCGCACAAGAACCTGAAGCACGTCAGGTTACTGTGCTTACTGTATGGAATCGCTATGACATTGATGGTGATGGCGAGTTGGAACTTGTTGAATTGATCTATTCAGGCCAATATGTTATTTCAGCACGTGAAGTAGAATTTATTCCTGTGGCAAATATGGTACCAAAGCCATTGCCACAAAACTTTTATGGTATGAGTATTGCTGAATCAGTAGTACCTATGCAAGAATATATGACATCAGGTTATCGTGCTGAATTGATGATGGGTCTATTACAATCAACTCCGCGTATTGGCGTCAAACCTGATCGCGTTGACTTTGAAGAAATACAAGATGGTGAAGCCGCAATCTTTATTTTAGATTCAAAGTTTGATCCAGCAAAAGATATCTATCCAATGCCTGTGCCACAAGGTAATCCAACATTTATGGACAATACCTTGACACGTATGCAAAATGACCAAATGGCTATGACTGGTATGACCAGTCCGCAAGACGTATTTAATCCAGAAATTATGGATCCAGGTAATTCAGGAGCAAAATTAAACTTAGCCCTAAGCCCAAATCAAATTATTCAAGACAACACAGTTAAGAATAGTGCTGAAGGTCTTAAAGATGCTATCTGGTTGGTATGGCGTACACTAGTTGCACACGCAGATGACTATGGCGTTAAGAAATTGGCCGCTGAATTCCATCCAGAAAAAAAACCTATCTTCTTAGATGGTGAAGCATTTGACAATATGGATTTTAATGAACGTAAAACTATTCATATTGACCTGGCCCTGGGTATGAAGTCAGAAGAAAATAGTCTACAACGCAGTCAAATTATTAAACAAACACAAACACAATTAAGTGCTGAAGTAGCACAGGCTGTACAAGCAGGTATTACAAGTCCTGAACTGTTTAAGAAAATGCGTAAGCCATATGAAGATACTTTGTATACTTTAGGCGTTAAAGATGCTGATACTTACTTGGTAACAATAGATGAAGTTACTGAAATGGCCAAACAAGCCGCACAAAAAGCACAAGCCGCACAAAAAGCCGCTCAAGAAAATCCACCTGCTAAAGATCTCAAAGACAAAGCAGGGGCACAGTTGGATCAAGCACGTGCTCAAGAGATTATTGCTGATATGAACGGTAACGATGCCAAACGTCAATTGGAAGGTGTAGCCTTAATAGGCGAACATAAGGCTCGTGCTTATTAATGCATAAATAGATTTATTGGATAGGAATTGAAATGATTGAAAATGACGTTGTAGAAGCGTTTAACAAACGCTTGACTGTTGATCTTAACAACATCAAAAAGATGACTCCAAGTCAATTGGACCGTGTTAAGGAAATGGGCAGTCAAGCAGAAAATTTATTAAAGAACAAAGACTTTGCGTACTTTGTTCATACGTTTAGATTTGAACGTGTGGATGTTCTAACTGAAATTATAGGACATTCAGCAGAAGAAAATAGTCAGAGAGTTGCCATTAGCAACCAACTCACTGGCATTGATGAGTTCATTAAATCGCTTAAACGTGCGATTTATTTTAAGAACCGCGTGGTAAGTCATCAGACAGGTCAAGTGACCACTGAAGACCCCATAGCGTAACATAAAAGGAGTATCCAATGGATACAGTTGTTAATGATATACCTAATGTCCCTGTGGACACGGTCCCTGTCAAAGAAGCCAGTGTGGGACTGGATGCAATAGCCGCAAAAATGGCCGCAATGCGTAACCAAACAGCCGCTACCTTACCCGCTGGGACAGGTTCTTCTGATGAGGCAAAAACAGAAGCCCCTGTGGCACCTAAAGGTGTAGAGGTCCAGGAAGAAACGCCTGAGAGCGATACCAATTTGAATGAGCCAGAAGTTGCAGAACCAGAAGCAGAGTATAATGAAGATGGCATTGAAGAAGGTGTAGCCCCTGAAGAGGTAAGTGAACCAGATTCAACTCAAGCAGAAGTTATTGATTTCTTAGAGTTTGCAGAAACTCATCCTAACGCTAAATTTAAATTTATGCGTAATGGCAAAGAAATTGAAATAGACGCTAAGAAAGCCGCCGCTATCCTAGGTCAAGGTGCCGCAATTAGTGAAGAAGCAAGACAATTAAAGATTCAGAAGGCTGAGTTTGATGAGTATCTCACAAACAAAAAGGCTGAGACTGATGGCTTAATGTTAGCAATGGAATTTACAGTACGTCCTCAATTACAGAAGGCGTACGATGAGGTAATAAAGGTACAACAGTATCAGAATACCTTTAGAGAGCAGTTAGCACGTACTCAAGATCCTGTACAACAGGCTCAGATACAGGCTAATATGCAACAGAATGATAGATACCTACAACAAATTGGTCAAACTATCAATCGTCTAAAGCCAAATCTGGAACAGTTTTATCAATTGCGTAGTAATCAAGTTCGTGAGATTCTTGATAGTAACCGTAAACAATTCCAAGACAAGGAATTACGTAATGCGGCAATCTATGATGAAGTTCGCGAAAAGGTAAGTAAGGGTTGGTCAGCCGCTAAGAATCAATTGGTTCCTGGTGTTGATAACTTAGACCTAGTAACAAGTGATGAGCATATCTTATCCTTGATACGAGATGGTCTAAAGTATCGCGATCGTCCCAAGGCGAAAGCCGCTGGTAACAGCATTGCCGCACTAACTACACGCAAGACCGCAGGTTCCATTAATCCAGGCCGTCAGCAGGATAATATGTCTACTCTTCGCGAACAAGCCAAGCGTGGCGATACAAAAGCCGCAGACAACTTACTAGTAGCCCAATTGCAAGCAATTAGAGCGAAACGAAGATAAGAAAGCCAAAATTAAAGGAGAAATATTATGGCAGCCCAAGGTTATAACTCAACCGCAGTCATTGGCAATGGTACAACAGGTTATCAAACTGATATCGTTGTTAAAGACTTAGACTTAGATGTATCCAACCGTGTTAAGGACGATACCCCAGTTCTAAATATGTGTATGGCAAAGAAGCGTAAAGTTGTTTCAACTTTACCATTATGGACAAACGACGTATATCGTTTACCAGCAATTCAAGCGAACCAAGAAGGTGCCGCTGTTAGTGGTGCATTGGTAGAAGGCCAATCACGTGCTAACTTAGGTAACTACACACAGATTTTCAGTACAGTTGTTGGTGCTACTGGCACAGCACGTGCTGTTGAACAATCTGGTGGAGATCCACAAGCATACCAAGAAGTTAAACAGTTAATTGAATTAATGTTTGACGTTGAAGCACAGATCGTACGTGCTGACCAAATTGGTACAAAGTATAGTGGTCAATCAGGTTCTGCTGTTGGTATGGCAGGTAACGTTATTGGTTCTACTACTGGTATTACCAACGGTGTATTAACAGGTAATGCTGGTGTTGTATTAAGTGGTGCTACAAACAGCGTTTATGTTAATGCTGTAACTGGTAACCAATTAGGTAACGTTCAGTATGTTACTGAAAGTGCTTATGCCGCTGTTAGTTCTACACCACCTGTAACTTCTGTTGGAACACCTCCATCATTAGTAACAACATATGGTCCACAAACTGGTCGTCGTATGGGTTCATTGAATTCATTCGCTGGCACACACAGTTTCAACCCAACTGGTACTTTCTACACAGTTTATAACGCAGAAAACACAGACACAATCACTCCAACTTCTGGTTTGATCATTGGTGGTGTTGCTGGTACAAACAATGGTGAAGGTCTAGGTTCTAACTATTATTCTTACACATCTAGTTTGCAACAATTTGCTCCTAGTTTGTATAAGCAATTAGTTACAACAGCAGAGCAACGTTTCAATGCGAAGATTCGCACAATCGTTTGCCCAACATCACTACGTACACACTTATCTGATACAATGCCTACAAGTCGTAGTATCAACCGTGTAAACAGTGAGCGTGGCGACACAATCGCTACATACGAAGGCGACTTCAACTACACATACGAGATTTTTGATTCTTGGATTATGGATCAAGTTGGTGTAGGTAATCAGATCTACTTCTTGAATGAAGAAGTTCTGCAATGGGGTAGTTTACGTGATCTAGGTCCTAACAATGAAGTGTTCTCTAACGCTGATGCGTCTTTAGATCAGTTCATCTTAGAAGGTACATTGATTGTACGTAACCCAGCAGGTGTTGGTGTTCTACACGACATCAGCAGTTCTGGTGCTTCTGTTGCTACTGGTGCAGTACGTTCTACAACTTATGTAGGTCGTTTAAATGCGTGGGACGCAACATCATTCTAATCTAAATTAATTTAGATTTTATGATATGGAAGGGGCTCTTAGGAGCCCTTTTCCTTTGGCCATAAATAGATATATGACTACTAACAATGAATTTGATAATTATCACGATAAGTCAGAACTTGATGGGCCAGATCCAGAGTTTAACCAAGACGCACATCGTTGGGATAAAGGTGGTTTAGTTACCACTGATAATGGAATTGCTGATCGTTTATTACAAAACGACACATTATATAAACAACTTAAAGGTGATTGGTCACGTACTGATTACAATTTAAGCAAAAACATCAAAGTTACCACTGGCCGTGATCACGGCAAGATGTATTTGACACGCGAACAAATGAACGTTCCTGCTATTATGCAACATTGTAAGGAATATCGTTCTCGTGCTGAAGCAGGATTCATTGATCCATTAGCACCTATTATGCCAGATGGCAAGTTGGGTTACAAATGGATGGAATTACCTGAAGTAATGAGTTTTGAAATTAGTAATAAGTATTTTGGTGGTATGCCTTGGGCCGCGATCAAACGTGATCGTACCTTAAAGGCACAGTTTTACAAGGTAGTAGAAACAGAATACAATGCGTTTGTATGTTATCCAGGCGGCAAGTTGCCAATCCCTGTTGAAGTTCCATATCCAAACCCAGTTGGTTCAGAGAAATTCTTTAAAGGCCATAGAGTATGAGCAACTTATTCCCAATTACATCAGGGACAGATCTAGTTCAATATGTTCAACAGTGGACAGGATCAAGCAACAATGATGAAATTAAACAATGTATCTATTTGACTGAACTAATGATGCGTAATATTGAATTACCAGCATTACGTACAAATCCATACAATACATTTGGTGTAGCAGATGCGAACGGTTTTGTTCCTATTCCTGCTGATATGAATCGTCCAATCTTATTTTTTAATCAAGGCTTAACAAGTGCAAGCCCTGGTGTAGCAACAACAGGCGGTCCTTGGATTGTTTATGATCGTATTGGCGATCGCGATATGATTGGCGATCAAATGATTGAAAATTTATATTTGAAACCAATGAACATTCCACAAGTATATCGTGGTAAGTTTAGTGAAGTTGGTCAGGTATATGAATTCTTACCAGGACTAACACAAGGCACAGTGATCAATATGTATTATTTTACTACTTGGCCATTCTTGTTTAGTACAGCAAGTGATAATTCTACTGTAGATACTAACGTAGTTTTACAAAGTTTTCCAGAGGGCTATGTATATGGCACTCTACACAATTACTATCTAAAACGCAAAATGCCTGATGATGCTAACGGTTGGTTGGCCAAATATAATCTTGCCTGGGATACGGTTGAAGATCAAAACAACAAAGGCAAGTGGTCTGGTGGTCATAATCGTTTGACTTCAATTTTCCAACCACGTAAAGATAGACGCTACACAGCGAGATAATTAAGGATTAAGATATGCCAGGTCTGTATGGATTCACAGGTAATGCCAACGTAGCCGTAAGCGACACACCAGGATTGTACATCAATTCAGGTGCAAGCCCAATTTTAACAAACGCACAACAATTATTAAATTTACTAAGCAATGATGGTACAGTTTATTTTCAATTGGATCCAAATACTGGCTATAGCACAGTAGAGGCTTTTGCTAACGTAAGTGGTGGCGGCGGCGGTACTGTACAATTAATTGGTGACGTAATAGCATATGGTGCTACTGGATTACCTATTACCGCAACTTTGGCAAACGTATCTGTAGTTCCAGGAACCTATGGTTCTAATAGCAATATTCCTATTATCACAGTTGATGCTAAAGGTCGTGTAACTTCTGTTACAGTTGGTAACGTAGCAACTTATCTACCTGGTGATCCAACTATTGCTGGATTGACCAGCAATGTGGCTATTTTACAAAGTCAAGTTTATACAAATGCAAATACCGCGGCTTATGTAAATGCGTGGGCTCCTGGTTATTTGCCAACCTATTTAGGTAGTTACACTGGCAATATTTCAGCAGGCAACATAACAACTACAAACGAAACTGTTACCGCTAATTTAACTGTTGGTAAAAATTTAACAGTTTATGGTAACATTACCTACAGTAATACCAACATAGTTACAACAACATATACAAATATTGTAGCCAATGCTACAACTCCAAGCATAGACAGTAATACAGGTGCTATTATTTCTTATGGTGGTATTGGTGCTCACGGCAATATTAATGCTGGTGGTAATATCTCTACCAATGTCAATGTCGTTGCAGGTCAGGGTGTTTATTCTGCACAATATTTTTGGGCCAATGGTCAACCATTCCAAAGTAGTGTTTATAGTAATGCCAACGTAACGGCATATCTAGCCGCAGGCACAGATCCAACAATCAATGCTATTAATGCTAATTTATCCACATTTGAAACCTATGCTAATGTAAGTTTTGCGTCAAATGCACAAATACAAACTATATCAGCCAATTTAGGTGCTTATCAAATTTATGCTAATGCCAATGCGGCAAGTCAACAAACCAGTATCAATACAATTAATGCCAATGTTGGTGCATTTGAAACTTATGCCAATGCAAGTTTTGCTTCAAATGCTTCTATTGCAAGCATTAATGCTAATTTGGGTGCATTTGAAACTTACGCTAACGTACAATTTAGTACTATCAATGCCAACGTTGGCACATTATATCTTAACAATATATCAACACAGGCCAATTTAGGTGCATTTGAAACTTATGCTAACGTATCATTTAATAGTTTAGCAACAGGTGCCAATGCCAACACAGCGGCATATCTATTAGGTAATACTATTCAGGGCAATATAAAAGCCAACACAGTAACCATTGGTGCTTATGGTACCAACGTTGGCGGTTATCCATATTATTCAGGTAAATTAGAAATTGATGGCGGTAATGGAGGCACAAGTGGCCCAGGTGGTGGTAGTTATGGTCCAGGTCCTGTATTTACAATTCAGCCAAATAATGGTCACGACATTTCTGGATATACCTATGTTGATATTGGTGCTACCAACGTTACATCTGGTAGTCCAAAATCACAAGCAGATGGTTCACCAGCACAGTTAAATTTAACTGGTAACGTATTAACACCAGGTGGATTATGGGTAGGACCAGGTGCATTTATCAATAACATTTCAAATTATGGTACGTTAGGTAAACCTACAGCAATGATTGAAGGTAACGTATATGTTAACTTCTACACTGGCACAACGGCCAAAATGCAAATTAATAGCCCCGTTAGTGTATCATCAGCAAATTTATATGTTGGCAGTTATTTTAATTTAAGTGGTACCACAGGCCAAATGTACACTACCTCCTTGGCAGGATCTGGTGGTAACATTTATCTTGGTACAGGTACAGCCATATATGGTGATGGTAGTCAATTAACAGGTATTGCTAAACAATCACAAATTGATAGTATCAATAACACAATGCCTGGCAACGTTGCCGCGGCATTTGCATTTTTAAGTAGCAACATTGGCACAATATCTTATACCAATACTGTAGTATACAGTTCCGCAGGAACATATACTTGGCAAGCTCCATTGGGTGGTGTAATTACCGCTAACATATTATTGGTTGGTGGTGGCGGTGGCGGTGGTGCAGTAGTTAGTGGCGAACCTGGTGCAGGTGGTGCAGGTGGTAATGTATTAATTATTAATAATGCTTCTATAACACCAAATACTGTTTATACATTAACCATTGGAGCAGGTGGTGGTACTACCGCCAGCAATGGATCACAAGGCGGATCATCAACATTTAGCACTTATACTGTAACTGGTGGTAGTGGAGGTGGTGCTGGCTTTGTAGGTACTGGTGCTGGCCCTGGTGGTATTACAGGAATTCCCAATGGTGGCGGTACAGGTGGTAACGTTAGTGTTGGCGGTGGCGGTGGTTCATCAACATTAGCCAACGGTTCAGCTGGTACAGGAACTAGTGCTATTACTAGAGCAGGTGGTAATGGTGCCAATGGTGTACCATCAAATATTGCTAGTTTATATTATGCAGGACCATTTGGCCCTGGTGGTGGCGGTGGTGGTATAGCATCAACTGGATCTGCGGGATCTGGACAATTTGGTATTGGCGGTACAGGCGGCCACGGTGTAGTTACTCCCACTTCAGGTACATCAGGTTTAATAGCCATTCAATATACTGTAACACAAGCAGTTCCTCCACAAATTACAGCCAATACATTTGTTGTTAATAATGGTGGTATACTTTGGGCCAATGGCACACCTTACTCAACAGGTAGCAGTTCAACTTATGGTAATAGTAACGTTGCAAGTTATCTAGCAAGTAATATCTCTACACCAATTGGCACCACAGCCAACGTGTATGCTGGCAATGTCATATTACCTGGCAATGGCACATTCTATGGTAACCTAATTGCGGCCAACATTGTTGTTGCCAACATTGGTATTCAGGCCTATACAAATTATAGTAGCGTTGGTGCTCCTACGTATGCTAAAGGTGCTGTATGGTATGATAGTACTCAAGACAGTTTGGCCTATTACAACAGCATAACCAACAACGAAATCAACGTTGGTCAAGAACTACAATTCAACGTTTACAATGGAACAGCCAGCACTATTAACCAAGGTGTGCCTGTTTACTTGACAGGTGGTTCTGTTGGAACGACTCCCAACGTGGCACCTGCCATTGCCAACACCATTTCTACTAGTCAAATAGCAGGTGTGGCCAATCAAAATATTCCTGCTGGTACTGTAGGTAGTGTTGTTACAATTGGTCTTGTTGCCAATGTCTCAATGGGCTCATTCTCAGTAGGCGATACCTTATATCTAAGTCCATATAGTGCTGGTCAAGTGCAAAACACACAACCACCTACAGGATTTGTTGTTAAAGTTGGAACCGTTGTTTATAATAATAGTCCTAATGGAATATTCTTAGTCAACAAAACAGTTCCTGTCAACAATCAATATTATGGTAACTTGACTTTAACAGGCAATCTAACAGCCAATAATACATCAACTACCAATCAAACATCTACTGGTTCTTTATTGGTAACTGGCAATGCTACTACTGGTAATATTACAACATCAGGCAACCTAACAGCCAATAATACATCAACTACCAATCAAACATCTACTGGTTCTTTATTAGTAACTGGTAATGCTACTATTGGTAATATTACAACATCAGGCACAGCAACAGTTAACAAATTGGTTACAACCACTGGTGTGTTTTGGTCTAATGGTACGGCATATAGTACTGGTAGTGGTAGTACATATGGCAATACACAAGTGGCACAATATTTGCCTGTCTATGGTGGATCAATTTATGCGTCAACAGTTAATTTAGATAATCCTGCTGGTAATATTAATATTACATCTAGTTCAAGTTCATTTTTTGGTGGAACATTAAATTTAAACAGTAATAATAACATTACTCTAAGTGCTGGATCTACCGCAAGTTTGCAAATGTATGGATCAAGTCCTAGTTCAACTATTCTTATTACATCAAGTGGAGCAAGATTTGATTTTGGTTATGCGGGCAGAGGACCTAACAGCAGTACATCTTATGCATTAAATACACCAGGTGACGTGTATGTAGCAAATAACTTAGCATTGGGCGGTGTTAGCCCATCTGGAGGCACAGCGGCATCAGGTGCAATTTGGTTGCCAACCACAGCAGGTGCTGGTATATTCTGGGCCAATGGTACACCATATGGCAATAGTGTTAGTGCTGGTGTAAGTCAGATTGTTGCTGGTACTGGTATCAGTATTAGTCCAAGTGGTGGTACTGGTGTAGTTACTATTACCAACACTGGTGGTGGCACAGGTACATACGGTAATGCTAACGTGGCCGCATATTTACTAACACCAGGCCCAATTGGTAGTGGTACACCAAATACAGGTGCCTTTACAACATTATCAACAACTGGTGTAACAACATACGGTGGCAACCTTGTTGTTACCAGTGGTACAGATACAACTACAACAACCACAGGTGCATTAGTATTAACTGGTTCAGGTGGTGCAAGTATTGGTGGCAATGCTTATGTTGGCAACAACTTGTATGTTGGTTCCAACGCATTAAATTTAAACTTAACAACTCCAACTATTGTTGCTGTTGATAACGGCTCAACATACGCACAGGCCGCTATACAAAATCGTACCAATACAGGTTCAGCGGACTGGATTGCATATGGTAACAATTATCCTGGTGCAACAAATGACCACGGATGGGCAGACGTAGGATTTACTGGCGATGCGTTTAATGATCCTAACTACTCAATTACCAAAGCAAACGATGCTTACTTGTTTGGTTCAGGTGCTAATGCAACAGTTGGTGGTAATTTGGTATTGGCCACAGATTATGCTGGCAGTTACAATGATATTGTCTTTGGTGTTGGATCATTCTACGCTAACTCAGAAGTTGCTCGCTTCCACGGTAATACTTCTAACAGTGGAACATTTAACATTGGTGTCAAAACCACAGTAGCCAATATTACAAGTACCAATGGTTATTTCTGGGCCAATGGCACACCATATTCAACAGGTGGATCAAGTGGTGTATCACAAATTGTTGCTGGTACTAACGTAACTATTAGTCCCGCAGGTGGAACTGGTGTTGTTACAATTAATGCTACATCAGGTGGAGGTGGTGGTTCATTCTCAGGCAATCTTGCTGGTAATATTTTATATGATTCAGTAAATTTAAGAACATTTGCCAATGCTTATCCTTTAAGCACACCAGATGCTAGTATTGTTAACAATACCTATTCAGCATATTTGCAATATCCACCTGTTTACACAGCAGGTGTAGTGCAACAACCACCTGTGGCCAATGCTACTACAGGTGGTACAAGTATTGTTACAACATCAAGCCAGACGGTTGGTCTAGCGGTATCAAGCAACATAGCCCTACAATCTGGTTATGGTTATGGATCACAAAACCGTAATACTGTTGGCACAGTAATGTCAATGACTGTGACTCCTGTTACTGCCAACGCAATGGCCAACCAAGATCGTGTTCGTAGTGTTAATGCTATCTTAGACGTGCCCCTTAGTGGTAAAACTTGGGGTCAAATGAATACAAATAGTCAGAATGCTACAACGTTAGCAGGTATTAATGGATTTGTTAACCTTAACGGGTCTGGTAGTGCAGGTCCTGTGGTTGGTGGTGCATATGGTACATTTATTACCCCTGGATCTGGCAACATAGCCAACGTTCAATATGCAACCAGTTTAGTAGCATTCCATACTATGAATACCACTGGTACTACTCCAGGAACTGGTCAAGCCAACGTTGTATATATGCGTGGTATCAGTCCAAGTTTTTCAGGATTCAGTGCAAACAACGTCGTTCAAAATGCCGTTATGGTACATACCTATTCTGGTTGGGCTGGTACTACTATTGGTGTAGGTTCAACCAACGGTGCTTGGCGTGCCTATGCTTTATTAAACGAAGACGCACAAACAACAATACAAACCAATGGTAACGTATTAATTAATAATGGTGGTTCAGGTACTACTACTTCCATTTATAGTAAAACTATTTCTCTTGGTAGTGGTGGCACTACGTCAACAATTAACATTGGACAATCAGGTACAACAACTAACCTTACTGGTAATACTATACAAAATGGTGCAAATACATTCTTCCAGGTATCAACCTATTCTGCTAGTCCATTAAGAACATATACAGGATCAGTAGGACAAATCGTGGCTGTTATAGATTCTACGCCAGGCGGACGTTTGGCTTTTTGGGATAGTACTAATACACGTTGGAGTTATGTATCTGATAACTCAGCAGTTTAAGGAAAATATATAATGCCAATGCAAACAGTTAAAACGCCTTTTACAAATATGACATTTACTCCTGATGTTCCATCAAGTTCATTGGGAGCAAATGAATATAACTTTGGTCAAAACGTAGAAACAGATGTGCGTTCAATCAAATCAGTATTAGGTGATCAATATATTTTGGCCAACATTACTGGTAATCAAATATTTGTTACTTCAGGATTTCGTGCCAATGATGTTTATTGGTGGATTGTTGCTACTGAACAAGGTGTTTGGTATGCCATAGATGAAAATGGCGACATTGCCAACATTACTCCGCCCTTGGGTAATTTTTCTGGATATAATTCCAGCACAGTAATTACAGCCAGTTGGAATGGTAATGTATTGTTTATTAACGATCAACTTAATCCACCAATGTTTTTATTACCAGATAATAATTTGTTATATCTATATGATAATCCTCCTTACAACTATGTTTGGAATTATGATGTAGGTTATGATGTATCTGGTAATACCACACCATTATATTCAAGTCTAACAGCAGGATTTTTGCGTGTTTACAATAGTCCAAACTTAGGAGCACTATTGGTTGCTGGTAATCTAACAGGTACCATCGCGGCCAATGTAGCAACACCCACACCTGGCACTATACAAAATTTACCAACAACAATTCGTTGGAGTCAAAACTTTGGTCTTAATGCAGGACCAACAACTTGGGCACCAACTATAACTAACGTGGCAAACGAATTAGAAGTTCCTGTTCGCGGACCTATCATTGATGGTTTTAGTTTAAATGGCAATTTTTATATTTGCAGTTACTGGGACACAGTATTGATGAGTCCTATTGCATATCAATCAAGTTACGCACCTGTGTTTGGCATCAAAGTTGTCAGCCAAGGTCGCGGTATGATTAATGAAAATTGTTGGGCTGTTGTTGACAATGTTGCCTATGGTGTTGATGCTCGCGACATATGGATGTTTGATGGCGGAACGTTTACTCCAATTGGAGATCAAACAGTTAAAAATTATTTTTATGCAAATTTGAATAGTGCTTATACCAATCAAATTTTTATGATTAATAATACCAGCAAATATCAAATTGAAATTTATTATCCTGATTTAACATCAACTGGTTTTTGTAATCAGATGTTGGCATATCGTTATGATTTAAAAGTATGGCAACCTCCACGTCAGGTAAGCCAAGCAACTATGGCAACAGAAAGTCCACGTATTTTATCAGGCAATATTAATTTGGCCACACGTGGTGTTGTTTATAGTACATACAATACAAATCAAAATTTAGTACAAAAAGATATTGGAACAACTTTTTTAGGCAGTTCAATTACAAGTTTATTCCAACGTAATAATATCAGTTATGGACAACCATATAGTGCTTCAGTATTAGTACATCGTGTACTTCCAGAAATATATGGCACAGGCAATATTCAAATTACCATTGGTGGTAATAATAGTGTAGCAAGTCCTCCTACATATCAGTCCACAGTAACTATGCCAATTGTTACAGATAATCCTTGGGTTCAAATTGATCAAAATGAATATCGTGTAATTACAATGAAAATAGGCAATACAAGTTCTACAGATTCTTGGCAATTAAGTGCCGCTAACTGGCAAGTAACAGTTGTACAGGATACCCATTAATGAGCAATTTTGCTTTAGATGTTAACAGTAGCCAAGGCGATATTGTATCCAGCCTTAACTATGCCTTGGCCAATTTAGGCACAGTCAACGTTGATGCCAACGTAATTATTCCTATTGTAGCAAATGTATTGTCCAATGCCAATGTAGTAACAACAAATTCAACTACTGGACAATTAAAAAGCATAACACAAGGTACCATTAGTTATCTATACAATTATGTAAACATTAAGTATGCCAACAATGCCACAGGTAGCATTGGTTTTAGTAGCAATAGTGCTGGTAAATTATATTATGGTGTACATAATACCAGCACAGGTACCATTAGTAGTAATCCAGCAGATTATAGTTGGTATCAGGTTTCAGGTGGATTTGGCACAACCAAACATTTATATTATACACCCAGCGGTGGTGGCACAGTTTATTTTGCTATTGGTACAACAGCACCAAGTACAAGATATTTGCCTGTTGTTGATGACACAGCAATTTATTTACAAAATTTAGCCAATAGTATTGTACAAACAAACAATATTAATCCTGGAGCAGTAACCAATGTTTCTATTGCGGCAAATACTATTACTGGAAATAATGTTCAACCAGGCACTCTTACAGCCTTACAAATTGCAGATCGTAGTTTAACAAATGCTACTATTGCTCTTGGTGCTATTACTGGTAACCTGGTTCAAAGCCAAACATTAACAGGTACATTAATTGCCTTGAATACCATTACAGGTAATTTGGTAGCACAAAATACTATCACAGGTAACTTGATTGTTCCAGGAACAATTACTGGTAATTTAATTCAGGCCAACACTATCACAGGTGATTTAGTTCAGGCCAATACTATTCAAGGTAGTAGTATTGTTGCAGGATCAATTACCGCTGATCAATTGGCCGCCAATGCCATTACTGTAAACACAGTAGTAAGCCAAGGTGCTACACTTAATAATTTTTCAAGCCCTGGTTTTTGGCTCAATGGTAATACTGGCAATGCACGTTTTGGTAATATTATAAGTATTGGTAATAATTTAGGTGTTGGTGATAATGCTGTTATTGGAAATAATCTTACAGTAGGTACTAATGCTACCATTGGTAACAATTTATATGTAGGACAGAATGCTCAAATAGGCAGTAATTTATCTGTTGGTAGTAGTGCAGTTATTGGTAACAATTTATTCATTGGATCAAGTGCCCAAATAGGCAGTAACTTATTTGTTGGTAGTGGTGCCAGCATTGGTAATAATTTAATTGTTGGACAAAATGCACAAATTGGTGGAAACCTACAAGTTGCTGGATTAATCACCACTGGAGCATTAAATGCCAATACTGTTGCCACCACAACTATTGTTCAAGGTGCCGTTACAAGTATTTTTACAAATAGTGTTTTTACTACAAGTAATGTGGCCAGCCCATCTTCAGGTGTACAATATCCAATGGGTGCCAATGTAGTTATTACAGGAGTTACCGCAAGTACTTCAACATTCTTAGTATCTGCAAGTACAGGACCTGCTTTATTGTTTAGTAGTGCTACTGGACCAGGAGCGGTTGCTACATATTATGCTGGTTTTTATATTCAAGTAGTATTACCAGATGGCACAACTGATAGTGTTGGATATGATCAAGCCTTTACCAATTGGGTAAATTTTTATATAAACTTATATCAATTACCACAATTACAATTAAGCAACTGGCAATTGGGACCATATAATCAAGCGGGTACCTATCAATTCTTTTTAACGCAATTCTGGTTACCAGGATCACCAGCACCATATAACCCTACTTATTTGGTAGACCAAGGTCGTACCTTATCTGTACAACAAATTAAACGATGAACTATACATTATACGATCCCTCTACTGGTCAAATTATTGCTACAATATCAGCAAGTGATTCATCACAGATTCCTTCTACAGATTCATATATTGAAGGAACATATGATGGCAAAAAATATTATATAGATAATAATCAACCTGTTCGTATTCCGCAAAAACCTACAGATTTTTTACAAGAATACATATTTGATTGGACAACAAAAACCTGGGTCAATGATTTAGTTGCATCTGGCAATTCAGTAAGAAGATACAGAGATTTGTTATTAAATCAAACTGTTGATCAATTGAATCCAATTTGGTGGCCTACATTGACCTCAGAACAACAAGCAGAAGCAACAGCATATAGACAAGCATTATTAGATGTACCCAACCAAGCAGGCTTTCCAACCACAGTTGAATGGCCTACTAAACCCTCGTGGCTGTAATTGGGTAAATATAGATAGCGAAAGAGAAAACTATGGGTGATTTTTTTAACAATTTATTTGGAGATAGTAGCGGAGACGGAAGTTCTGTTACTATAAGCGATCCTGGTACAAATTGGGGCGATGCAACTCCTATTGCACCAACTTGGGATAATTCATCAAGTGATGGTTCATCAAGTGATGGATATGATAATGGCTATGGTTATAGCACCAGTTCCCAAGTTTATCCTGATCCAGGTTCACCAACTGGTTATAGTGATGTTTATGGCAATCAAGTTGACAGTACTGGTCAACCAGTAAACTATGATAGCAATGGAAATTTAATTGATAGCAATGGTAATGTTATTGGTAATGCAAATAATTATCAAACTACATCAAATCAAAATGATACTATTACACCAGGTGGATATGATGCCAATGGCAATCCTTTAGATGTTAATGGTAATCCAATTCCACCTGGGCAACAAGGACAAAGACAAATGCAACCTGGCCAACAACAAGGTCAGCAACAAGGTCAACAACAAAACAAAGGTTTATTAAGTAATTTATTAGGCAATGGTTCTACAGATAATAGCAGTGGCGGTGGTAGTGGCTTATTAGGTACCTTAGGTATGTTAGCCGCTGGTGCTGGTGCTGGTTATTTGTTAAGTAATTTATTAGGTAATAAATCAAGTAATAGCGGTACAAGTGCAGTTACTCCTGCACACGCGGCTGACATTGCCGCAGGTAATTTATCATTTAATAAATTGGCTAACCCTGGAACCAATCCAGGTTATGCAATGGGACAACCAACAACCGCTCCTAGTCCAATGCCAACTAATTTAGGACAATTACCATCTCCAGGTAGTATACAAACTATTAATCCTACTAATTTAATGCCAACTATGCCAAGTATGCCAGCACTTAACCAAATGCCTTCTATGGGTGGTGCTATGCCAAGTAGTCCAATTGCACCTGGTCCAAGTTTTCCTGGTAATGTTCCTAATGATCAAAGTCGCATTAGCAATAAACCATTTACTAACAATAATGCTTTTGGTGCACCGTTGTCAATGTCGCAAGTTAATTCTTTAATTGGTGGATAATTATGAGTCAAGGTAAAAGCGGCGGATCAGCGACAGGAGCAACAGGGGCAACAGGAGGAAGTTCTAATGACCTAATGAGTTTCTTATTTGGTTCAAATTGGAATGGTGGATCAACACAACACACAACAAATCCTATCGCACCTACAACACCACATCAATCTACAGGAACTGGTATAGCACAAAGCATTGCACAAGGTCTTGGTGGTATGTCAGGCGGCACACAACCACAAATGCCACAGATGGGACAAATGCCAACAATGCGTCCAATTACAACACAGGCACCAAGTTGGATGCAACAACCTCAACAACAACCACAGCAACCTGTAATGACACAAAGAGTAGGTATGCCTGCTCATTCAAATGCTCCTCCAGGTATGCGATTGCCACAACAATCTTCTTTTGGAGGATCATCTGGTAATCAATATGGTCAACAAACTGATCAAAGTGGTAATCCAATAGATCAATCAAATTATGCTGATTATAGTAATGGCGAATTAGCAGGACCAACTAATGCAGAATTAGGATATGATCCGCTTGCTGGAACAATAGCACAACCAAGTCCTACTGATTATACTGGTG
>Ga0208378_1000234_pt1 | contig 20300 bp, 27 predicted proteins | sample CryBogCBE24Aug09_FD_184556 | JGI IMG/M metagenome (GOLD analysis project Ga0208378, IMG submission 184556) | Freshwater microbial communities from Crystal Bog, Wisconsin, USA - CBE24Aug09 (SPAdes) (version 2) | ecosystem: Environmental > Aquatic > Freshwater > Lake | place: Crystal Bog...
AAAGACCGCATAGTCCACTCCGTATGGCAGATCGTCGCCCTTAATCGGGTTCCAATACTTTGCCCTGTAAAGCGGCATGACGTCGGCGGGCGTCAGCGCCCTAATGTCGTCCTTGGTCACAGGATGGCCGACCCACGCCTCCCAAGTGTCCTTGGTGCAGCCGAGATTAGTTGCCCCACCCGGATCGTGCGGGTTGTCGACGTAGCCACCTTCATTCCGCAGAACGAGGGCAAAGCACTGTTCAAAATTATTTTCCATTGCCGAGAGCCGCCGTCAAAGCATCCGTCTTCTGCTTGGAACCAGCCGAAGACCCAAAATAGAACCCCATCACGCTTGTCCATGCCGTGCCGAGCGTTCCGATCAGCATCAAAAGCGCTTCGCCTCCGGTCGGTGGCAGGCCATAATGCAAAATGTAACCCACGATGCCAAAGAACCCGAGCGTGACACCAACCGCAAGGACGCGCGGAATCCAGTCGCGCGTTTGAATTTCCATGTTGCGGGCCGAATCGCGATCAGCCTCAGAGATGCGCTCAAGATCGATGTCGAGCGACTTCATTTGAACCTTGAAGTCGGCGTCGATCTTTTTAAGCGCGGCAAGCTGATCGCCGTTAGGATTGGCAAGAGCGGCCATAATGTCGTCTTCGGAAGCGTTCTCGTGGCCGAACAAAGCGCCCGAGATAGCCCTGACAGCCATGCCAGCGACAGGGCCGCCGAGCGCGGTCGCAATAGTTGGTGCGATTGACCCAATAAGTGGGCCGAATGATTTCAAAAGGTCCATTTTGATCCCCTATTAGTGCGTTAATGACAACCAGATGCCGAGGCCAGCCATGGCCGCCAGAAGGCCGCCCACAATGCTCGACACCATGATCACGTCGCGACGGGTTTCCATCGCTTGTTCATACTCTTCCTTAGCCTGTCGCGCGGCTTCTTTCCGCAACTCAATAACCTTGCGCTGAACATTGTCCCACGCCGCGACACCGTGCATGGCGACAAACATATTCTTTGCCTCTGCCGCCATTTGTTTGGCCTTGTCTTTGGCAGCATAGAGCTTCATCGCCTGCGCTTCAAACTCAGCCTGCGACTGAAACACCTTCTTCTTGCGCGGCATTGACACAAGCTGAACGACTTTGGCGACTTCGGACATAAGGCTACCAACTCGATGCGCGGTATCAACGACGTCCTCGCCCGCACTGACGGCAGACTTCAGCCCGTTGTAGATAGCAGTGGCACCAGCCAATACGGTAAACGGGTCCATTAGTCACCTACCCAGAATGGTGGATTTTGCGGTTGAATCGGTGCCGGAGACAAAGCGGCAATCTGCGCCGCAATCTGTGCCTCAACGCCAGGGACGCTGATTAAAGAGGCCACCCAGCTCGCCGCCATCTCCTGCGTGATGTCTTGATACGGTATGAACTCGGCAGGATTAGGGCTGCCAAGTTTAACCGTACCGGATGCAGATGACGTATTCGTGCCGTCCGTGCCGGTGCATACCCAATTGATGCCGACGACGACGTTCTGCAACGTGCCTTCTTGCGGTTTTACGATGAATTGCGGGTATGTCCAAGTGAATTGCATGGCTTACGCGTACTGGGTTTGAGCTGCCAAGACGGTATAGGATGCGGAACCTGTCTTGATGATTGTGTAGGTGTAGACATCGATCCCACTGGCATTGCCGGATACCGGTGCAGAACCGCCTTGCCACTTCGGAGTGACGGTCGTTGAGTCGATCTGGAATGTTGTCTCGTAATATGGCGTTGATCCCTGCGCTGCCAAGAAGGCAATCGTGACAACTTGACCGGTCGAGACAACCGAGTTGAACGTATTGGAGCCATTGCCGCGCACATTGATTGTGAAGTTGCCGGTCGCGCTCGCCGAATAAAACAAGATCGATTGCGTCAACACGTCAAAATTGATCGTGCTTGATGCGCCAGAGCCCACAATCGTGACCGGCTCGGCAGCGTTTTGCAAAACGGCAGCGAGCGTGGACGATGAACCGCTCAAGGTCGCAGTCGCGTTAAAGGCCGATGTGCCATTGAACGTCGATGCGCCGCCGACCGAAAGCGTTCCTGTCAGAGCCAAACTGGTGAGCGAGTTGAGCAACCCATTGTCAGCGGGATAAATGCCCGAGCCATCCGAATACAAAAAGACGCTGTATCCTTGCGGCGCGACGACGGAGTTTGCGCCACCGGCTGACGCAATTGTTACCGTGTAAGCACCGGATGTTGCGTTGGTGAAAATCCAGAACCCGCCAATGGCGGGGACGGTCACGATGATGTTGGCCGAGATCGCGCCGGTGAATTTAATCCGCATGGCTTGCGTATTGCCGCCACCCGACGATGACGGGCTGGTCAGCGTGACGTTTGCATTGGTCAAGGCGATTGATGTCGTATTGCCAAAGATCGCATCCAAGATGGTTGCGTTGTTGTTCAATGGCTGATCCCACGTCGGTGACGTGCTGTTATAGGCGGGTTCGTTCAGCGCCAAATTTGTCGTCGTAGCCATGATCAGTAATCCTGTGTGTTCGTTGCGGGGTAGGCGCGACCCTTACCCCAGAGAATACGCACTGCGCCGCCACCGCCTGTCGTGTTAGCGTTTAACCCGGAACCGGCTCCGCCACCATAAGCGCCGCCAGAACCTTGCGTTCCGTCGCCACCCGCGCCGCCGTTTTGTCCACCCGAGCCGCCGCCACCTGCGCCACCGGCAGCGCCGTTTGACCCTTGGCCCAAGATGCCGACACCGCCACCACCAGCGCCACCAGCATCCGAACCCCCGGCAGACCCGCCACCACCGCCACCGCCTGAACCGGGCGTTGAATAACCAATACCGCCATTGCCGCCATTGCCGGTGTAGCCACCCGCGCCGCCACCTGATGCCGGTGAGCTGGGCTGACCGTTTGCGGACGCTTGGCCACCGTTGCCGCCGCCGTCGCCTGTGTATGTGCCGCCTGCGTTATAAGCGTGACCGCCGCCTTTGCCGCCAAAACCGCACACAGTTGACGTGTTGATGAAATAACTGTTTCCGCCGTCACCGCCTGTGCCACCGGCCCCTACAACGACAGTGTAAGACTGCCCCGGCACGACGCGGATATTGTTTTTCCAGCCAAGACCGCCGCCGCCACCGGCATAGTATCCGGGAAGATTGCAACTACCGCCACCGCCGACCGCGACAACACACACCGAACGCACATTGGCCGGAACGGTCCAAGAGTATGTTCCCGGCGTTGTAAAGGCAACCTGCGAAGGCACAGGGTTAGAGTAGCCGCTTGTGAACCCAAACGCCTTTGCCGATGCTGCTCCTCTTGTGACGAGGGTTGGCATATTGCGTTAGCCCCTTTTCCATTCGCGATAGGCAAGCATGATTCTAAATATCAACAAACCGAGCGAGCCAATCGTCACGAAAAATGCCGCCCAAGCCCCCATAACCTCCGCCCACCAAGGGAGTGTCATGGCCCCCGCAGCGATTGCGCTGTCGATCATGAGGTTGCTGTTGTCGTGAGAGGTCATGGCATCACCTTAATAGTTATAATGTTCTTCAATGATAATGATGCCAGAACCGCCCGCGCCTCCAGCGCCGCCGCCTGAACCTGCTGACCCAGCGGTGCCGCCAGCACCAACAGAGTAAGAATACGTTGAAGACGGAGAAGTCATAATTTTTTCTAAATACCCACCGGCAGAACCCGCTTGGCCAGAATAAATTCCACTTCCGCCCCCAGCAGAGCCGCCACCGGCACCGGAATTTGTTTGTGCAGCCGTTCCGCTTCCTCCGCCATTGCTCCCCGAATTTCCTCCAGAGCCAAAAATAGTGCTTGCCCCGCATTGTCCATAAGTATTGGTTAAATTTCCTCCCCCAGTAGCATTAGACGCGCTTTGTGTGGGAGCAAATGCTCCCTGAGCGTTAAAGTCCCCGCCTGTTGCCGTTCCTCCCGTATTGGGAGAACCACCAGTGCCTCCGTTGCTGCCAGCACTACCACCGCCGCCGCCATTGCAAGTTAAAAATGACGTACCAAAAGTGGTTGTCCCGCCTGTGCCACCATTACTTTGGCCGCCCGAACCACTTCCGCCACCACCACCGCCGCCGCCAACCATGCGGACGCGAATCCACTTTACACCTGCTGGTAAAGTGTATGTGCCTGAACCGGATGTATAAATTGTTTGAGTCGGGCCGGTTGTGCTTTGGTTGTTTGCGGTGGTTGTCAACAAAACACTTGTCCACGCCGAGCCATTATAGACGTCTGGCGCAACGGTTGTTGTATTAAAGCCTGTTTGCCCCGTGTTGGGCGTTGCAGGGCGTGTGGCTGTCGTCCATTGGGCTGGGGTTTCGCCAACCTGTCCGCTTAAAATAATGCTCATTGTGCGGCTCCAATGGTAAGTTTGCCTTCTGCGACGAGGGCCATGATGGCAGCGTAGTCGGTGTTGGCGGGGTCAAGCGGCACGAAACTGGTCACGCCGTTGATGTCAACGCGGATGCAATCATTTTTTCCATTTGAAAAAATATATTGTGCGTTTTCATACATGATTACAACTCCGCCGATGCAGTTATATGGACGCCGCCCCATTCACCGTTTGTGTTCCCGCCTCCTGCGGCATAATACCAAGAAGCAGTTACGTTATCAGTCCCAATTGCGTCGGTTCCGCCATTATAATTTGTGCTGCTATCAAAATCTCTAAATGGATTTGTTGTGCTTCCATTGTTAGGATTGTAAAAAGTAATGCTTGGAGCGGTTCTTTTTGAAACCGCAAATTTCCATACCGTTCTAATTGTTTTTGAAGCAAATGACATCATAGACAAAATGCCATTGTTTGTTACCGTTCCCGGCGCTGTGGTTATGTCATAAGTCTTTTCATAATACCGCTGACACAGCATCAACTCCTGCCCATACAACCGCCGTTCAAACGGTGTGGCGATGGAGCCGGGTTCAAATTGGACGTTTCCAATAGACCATGTTCCACTCGTCTGTGCGCCAACCGTGAAAAGAATTTCAATCCCGGTAGTAGCAGCAGAAGGAACAGCAATATTTACAGTATATTGTGTCAGGGTTGACGAAACTGTAAACGTACCCGTCGCAATTTGAGTTTTAGTCGGGGTACCAATGGTTCCAAACGTGTCAGCAGTATTTGCATACGACGCTGTCCACGTCACGGTTGTCAAAGTGCTGTTCGCAAGCAGAACCGAAAGAGTGCATGTCTGGCCCGCGAGATCATACGAATTTAATTGCTCGATGCGTTGGCCTACACCAACTGCCGTTACAGAAGCAGCGCCTGTGATCTGAAGAAGATTTTTATTGTTACCACTACCTGCAACTTGTGCGGCAGTTACGTTAGCACCTGTTGAATAAACGAACCAACGATCAACACATGGAAACCCTGCTGATGCAGTTGGAACAGCAGTTCCTGCCGTGACTGTAGCAGACGTACCGCGCTGAGCAATCTGCATCGCACCATTGATGATGCGATTTCGCAAAAACGAAGACGCCATCACCACCGTGCCAGATGTGGCCGTGATATTGTTTGCAGCCGTCAGACTGCTGCCGACAGTCACGTTGCCTGACGTATCCAATGCAAGATTGGTCGTGGAGGAAGCAGCGTTTTGGATGTTGGTAGTTTGAAGTGTTGCGGTCATTGCCCGATCTCCATCAAAGTAATATAACTTGCTGTGCAGATGTGCCGCCAGCAGTTACTGGGAAGGAGATGCCATTGGTTCCGTCAACTATGGTAGTCATGGTTTATCTCACTCGTAGAAAATGTTGACTGTGCCAGCCGTAAATGTATCGGCTGAGGAAGATGTAATAGTCAAACTTGTTAGAACCGAACTAAGAGCGATAGAGCCGCCTCCATTGATGCCAAAATTTGAACTACCGTTAAAAAATCCGCCAGAATGAGTTGACAGCCAATTGTTCCCTGAAATGTTCATAATCGTCATATTGCAATAAAGTGTGTCTGACGATCCGCCATGCTGGAACGGAAACCCAGCAGAAGAACTACCACTTCCTGCGTTGCTGGTTGTATTCAAATATGCAAAATAACCCAAATACCCAGAAGACACGATGCCACTTGATGTTCCCAATTGAACAAGAAACAAACTTGACCCGTTTGTTTTTAATCCGTTGCAAACAAAAGTAATTCTTTTGACGTATGATGGAATTCCGGTAAATGTGTATGAAGTTCCAGATGTTAACGTCTGGGGGGTTCCACTCACAATATTTGTAGAGACACCCTGCACCGCGATTGTGCCTGTTCCCGATGGGACAGTGATAACACTGCTTCCCGCCACTGCTGGCACGGTCAACTGCACTGAGCCGCTGGTATCACCGTTGAGAGTAATGGATGACATTATGCGTTCCCTTGAATTGCTTGTTCTACGGGGGAAACGGCAGTTACAAGATCAGTTGTTGTCTTGGCCGCAGTGATAGAATTACGGGCTGTTGTCAAAATTGCCAGCCAATCAGTGTCAGACAATTTATTTGAAATTCCAGCAGCCGTGTTTGTTAAGCGATGGGATGCTTCCGTTTTTGCCATTGCATTAAGATTGTTGGTGGCAATCGTTTGCGCCAATTGCATATCCACAGAAACCGACGAACCATTAATTTTCCATGCGTTGAAAAATTTATCATCGTCTCCTTTTGGGATTATTGCAGCATCCACAATCATTGCACCGGCAGGGCAATCCTTTACCAACACTTCTTCAATCGGCAATTCACCCGTAGGAGTGCAAACCGATACGCCGCCATTTTCATTTGTGTATATGATGACTTGCGACACAATCCGTCCCCTTAATTGAACACGGCCAAAGAAGCATAAACAGGGTCAATCGCTAAATTGACCGCTGTATTATACATATAAAACCGCACGGCTGATGTTGTTGGAGCGACAGCCGAAAATGATGCGTTTTGATACATTGCCATTCCACCTGTCGGATAATTGCTGCTTCCACTCGATGCGGCGCTAAAATTTCCAACTGCTGCATAGTTTGCACTTGATAAAGCATTGGTAAAATTGGCGGTATAATCGCCTTGAGCGTTTCTGGTCAAAGAACTCACGTTAAATGAAGCGTTAACAGTTGCGCCGCCCGTGGAGCCGCTAAAAAATACCCAAGCCTTGCACAATGTGCCAATTTGCCTTCCTGTGCTGTCGCCAAAAGCAGGGGCGGTATTAGACGCATTGCTAAGAATTTTTCCGCCGCCCGTCATGCTCAAATTTTGGGACGTATCAACCGTAATGGCTGTCGTGCCATTATTTTGAATAGCAACGGCACCACTGTTGTCAGGAGTGACAACAAGGCCAGAAGATGTGGTTGCGTTTAAGATCGTAGCCATTACAGCACCACCCACTTAGAGCCGCTTGGAACCGTAACGCTAATGCCAGAATTGACCGTAATCGGCCCGGCTGACACTGCGCTGCTTCCTGACGGGATACTATACGATGTTGAGACAGTTTGCGAGTTCACAAAGAACGGACCTGTGTTCACCAACGCGCCAGCCGAATTGATGAGAGGGATCGTTCCGGATGCCGCCTGAAGGCTTTGCGTCTGCGTTCCCGCAACCGCTGGTGGGGACAAGGTAATTTGACCTGACGATGATCCGTTGAGTGTTAAATTGCCCATTATGCCGCCTCCGCCAGAACTATCCGGCTCTTGCACCGATCCATATGATACCTGTTCATGGCACTTCCGCCACCTTCTTTACCACAATGTGGGCAAATCTGCCGCATCCTTAATTTGGCCATATGCTCTTCTGAAAACTTTTTCCCAGTCCAAGGACCGGGGCGACCACGCCCCCAAGAAGCAATTTTCTCCAATGTTTCAGAAGAATGTTTTCGGCCAAAAAATGGGTTAAGTTCTCCCTGCCGTTTGGCGGAAAGTTTTTGTTTTGTAAATTCACTATGCGGGCTGCGAACCACATTTCTTTTTTGGCTTATGCTCATTTTTGCACGAGTTTCATCAGAATGCTTTTTCCCCTTAAATGGAGAATTATGGGTTCTGTAATATTGCCGTATTTTTTCTTTTTGTTCTTCTGGCAATTTGCGACCACGCTGCGTTTCGCTAATTTTGCGACGATATTCATCGTCAACTACCCGTTTTGTTTTTGACCATTCAATAAATTTGGCAGTTTGTTTTTTCTTTGTTTCATCGGAAACATTAATGGCGCCGTCTCCGCCATCCGTGCAATTAACCAAAATTCCGGTTCCAATATCTTTCCGGCCATATTGTCTGATAAATTCAACTTCTAATTGAAGTGCTTCTTGGCTGGTTAAGCCATCTTTAACAACAGTTATAATCGGTTCTTGCCCATTGCGAAGCAACTTGGCAACAACGCGAACAGCCCATTTTTTATTGTTACGGCCAGCCTTAGCATCCCGCAAATGAATACGCTTGCGCGGCCCCGTTCCTTTACCAACGTAAAAGGGCGTCCCGTCTGGATAACTATAAGTATAAACGTAAAATTTCTTTTCGGTCATATTACGGTCCAAGTCGAGGATGCGCCGACCGTGATCGTCGCGCCACTCGCAATAGTGACAGGCCCGAACGTGCCAGCGTTGGTGTTTGACGGGATGCTATACGACGAATTGACGGTCTGGCCGTTATTCCAGAAGATTTGATCCGTGCCGCCGCCTGTCGCACTGGCTGTAATCGTTGTCCATGTCGGGGGTGCTGACGGGCCACCGGACACAAAGGCTTGACCGGAAGTGCCATAATTGACCGTGGCTGCTGCAACAGAGCCAATGCCCCACGCGCCAGACGTATTAATCGCAAACTGGCCTGAACCGTTCGTGTAGAACGACAGCGGCAAATATGTGCCGGTGCCGTTGATGCCAGATACCAACTGAACGTCGGTTGAGCCGTTCGTCGCAATCAGAATTTTTGACGCATTGGTTGGATTAGAATTGTTTGTAGCTTGCCAAGACGCCGCCGTTGAGGTGCCAGATGGCAGGGCATAGATGCCGGTCGTGCTGTTGGCTGTACTGGTTTGGAAGGCAAAACGGGATGCCACGGTCGTATTGGTGAAGTCAGCAAGGAACAACGCGCCTGTGCCGGTGGCTGTGATGTTGCCGCTTGTTGTCGGCGTCGTAATTGTGGGCGACGTGGCCAAGACAATACCGCCCGAGCCAGTGACTGCTTGGCCCAATGCGGTCTGGACGCCCGTGCCAAATGATGTGATGCCCGTGCCGCCATTCGCAATCGCAAGTGTGCCACCAAGTGTTATAGCACCGGTGGTGGCGGTGTTCGGCGTCAAGCCGGTTGTTCCCGCGCTAAATGACGTTACGCCGCCCGTTGACGCAGCCCACGTTGCCGTCGTGCCGTTTGAGGTCAAGACATAGCCACTCGTTCCAATGGCGAGGCGCGTTGCGCTATTTGTGCCATTGCCAATGATGAGGTCGCCCGTGGACGTGATCGGAGAAAGAGCATTGAAAGCCGCAGATGCTGTGGTTTGCCCCGTACCACCATTGGCGATGTTAAGTGTGCCAGACAGTGTGATCGCGCCAGTCGTGCCGGTCGATGGAGAGAACCCCGTCGTACCAGCCGAGAATGACGTGACGCCGCCAGTTGATGCCGCCCAAGTAGGGACGCCGCCAGCCAATGTGAGGACGTAACCGTTTGTCCCCGCTGCAAGGCGCGACCAAGTATTTGTGCCGGAGCCATAAAGCAAATCGCCGGTCGCAACTGCTGTTTGGCCCGTGCCGCCGACCGTTGCACCGACCGAGCCTGACGTAATTTGCGAGCCAGCGATGGCGATTGACGTGTTGGACGCCGCCGTCAACTGCCCCTGAGCATTAACCGTGAATGTGCCGACCGACGATGCCGAACCGTAAGAATTAGCAGAAACCGCCGTGTTTGTGATGCTGAACGTGGTGCCTGTAAGCGTGAGGCCCGTGCCAGCGGAGTATGACGTTGATGCACCGATTTGCACAAACACCAGCGGCGTTGTGCCGATTGTAATTGGCGCGTCCGTTGTCTGCACCCACTGGGTATTGGCGTTGACTGTTCCGTTAATGATGAACGTCGTGTCGCCCGGCGCAACTTCATTCTGACCAGTGCCGGTTTGATCGTAGTCAGTTGCGCGGGTAAGCACCCAGCCAACAGAACCCGAACCAACGCTTGTAACCGTGTAAATGCCGTTATATTGGCCGCTGGTTTCGTTCTTGACGAGGATACGCTGGCCGACCGATGGATTACCGCCGTCAATGGCGAGCGTGGCGAATGGCGATGTCTTGGTGATTGTAGCACCGACGCCCGACGATCCGTTGTTATAGGTCACCGTGCCGAGGTCTGCCGTCGTCGCGTATTCGCAAGCGGCGTGGTAGTTGTTCCCGCTGACGACAGAATCGACATAAGTCTTGTTAACAATATCGGTCCCGCCCGATGGCGCGGTCGAGATTGTGCCGGTCGTCATCGCAACGCTGGTGGCAGATGCCGCGCCGAGGGTCGGGGTCACCAGCGTCGGCGAATTTGACAGCACCACGGAGCCCGTGCCGGTTGATGTCGTTGTGCCAGTGCCGCCATATGCAACACCAACCGTCGTTCCTTGCCAAACGCCTGTTGCAATTGTTCCAACGCTTGTAAGAGATGAATTGACAACCGTGCTATTCAGCGTTGAGCCAGAAAGAGTGCCAGCGGGAGCAACAACTGCCGTCGCTGACGCCGCAGTCAATTGGCCTTGTGCATTGACTGTAATTGACGGAACAGACGACGCACCACCATAAGAGCCAGCCGTCACCGTCGTATTGGCAATGCTAATTGTGCCGGATGATGTAATTGGATTTGTGGTGCTGCTGCTTAAACCGGTGCCGACGCCAATGCTCGTGACCGTGCCGGTGCCGCCCGCGCTAACCCAAACAGGATTTGCTCCCGCGCCTTGTGTTTGAAGAATTTGGCCAGCAATGCCGGGAGAAAGCGCCACCCAAGTGCCCGCTCCTCTATACAGAAACGAGCCCTGACCCGTGCCAAACACGGCATCAAGCAATGATGTTAAAGAAACCCCAACGGGCGCGGCTGTTGAGCCTGTCGCATTTGCAACGACGTAATTTGTAGTGATCGGTGCAAGAGAAATGGTTCGGTTTGCGGAAAGATCGCCGCCACCGGTGAGCCCAGTACCCGCCGTAATTGTTGTCGAGGAAGCCGCAGCGCCAATATTTGACGGAACAATTGTAATACTTTGTGCTGATGTCAGGCGGCCATAGGCATCAACCGTAAACCGAGACAACGCAGAACTTGTGCCATATGTTCCCGCCGTGACGCCGGTGCTTGGCAAAGAAATTGTGCCGCTTGTCGTGATTGTGCCACCGTTGAGGCCGTCTCCTGCCGTCACAGACGTGACAGTACCTGTCCCGTAACTTTGCGCTTTGACGAATGCCGTCGTGGCGATTTGTGTGCTGCTATCAGATGATGTCGGTGTTGGGGCGGTTGGTGTTCCGGTAAAGGCGGGCGAATTGAGCGGTGCCGCGCCGAGCAAAGTCATTGTTTGAGAAACAGTCAAATCCTGCGGTTGCGCCGCGCTGCCCGTATTATTGCCCTTGATGGTGTTCGCCGCCATCGGGGAAAGGTATGAATTGGTGACACTATTCGTGTTCAAACCAATCGTGCCTGTCGTCGTAATTGTGCCGCCTGACAGCGGAGACTGCGCCGTAATCGACGTGACAGTTCCGCCGTTTGCGTTGAGATTAGCGATTTGCTGGGCACTAACGGCATACGATGTTCCGCCCTGCACGACATTAAGAAGCGACGTGCCGCTGAGGCTAGTCAGAACTGGGAGGTTCGTGATTGTAATGTTGCTCATGTCGCAGGCCCAGTTTGTGGTATCTGAGTATAGCCATAAGGCAGCCCGACCAGTGCGGTCACCATAAGCGTGGTGCTTTGCAACAAGCCGTTCGCAGGTATAGCATTGTTCGTTTGATAAGTGAATGCCGTAGCTGTGGTTACAGTGACACTATAAAAACCGTCTGCGGCATTATTTGACAGTCCCTCAACGGCAATTTGGTCATTGGTTGAAAGTCCATGCGGCGACGAACAGGTGACAGTAATGGTGTTTGTTCCATTTGATGTCACGGACAAAAGAGGAAGCGCCACACGGTATGTCGTCTGGTTGTTGAGGGGCATGACGGCGCTCTGATCAAGACCAACCGGCTGGCCGATAGGCTGCGTTGTGATTGATTGGCCGTTTTCGGTGACAAGACTGACAGTCGGGTAGATCGGAATGCCCGTTGTCGGGTCTGTTTGAGCGCCTTGAGACACAGCAATTGTGGTTGTTTCTGCCGAATAATAGTCCTGAACGCGCGGATTTTGGATCGGCGTAGGATCGGCGGGCAGGACAATAGCCCTCAATTGGTTTTGAGGAACGTCATTGCATGGGTTGCACACCAAAATGCGCTTGTTGATAAGGCCCGCACCCGCGTAATCAAACTGCCATTGCAATTGATAATGGTTCACCAAAAATCCACATCTGTCGCAAATACCAAAGGCGCGTGGATTTCTGCTTGATACGGATGCGCGGCCATGAGGTCTCACCTAAAGTACCCCTGAATTTGCGGTGAAATATACTGCTGCGCCTGTTCCACGTTCTGTTCTGCCGCGATCTCATACGCTTCATCGGCCAAAGGCTTCAAAATGGCTACCTTTTGAGGGTTCCAAATGACGGCAAGGCGCTGCGCCAAGCCATAGGCATAGGCTTCCATCCAAAGATATGGAATCTCGACGGTTTGGCCGTTTGTGAAGCCGCTGTCTTGAATTTGCCGCACACGATAATATTTCAAGTATTGCGACGACGTTCCATCTGGCACCGGCCAAAGCGTGACCGAAGGGCCAGGAGAGCCGGTCGAGCGTGACGGATCATTAAGGCGGTCAAACCAGAACACCGTCGGGAAGCCCGTCTGCTGCTTGTTTGGATACGATGCGTATTCCGTGCGCGAGACAGGCAAAATGATGCGATCAATCGGTTGTGAGTTTGACTGCGTCGTCGTGACATAGGCGTCGAGGATGACCACTGTGCTCGGATCGACCGAATATGTGCCTGCGGGCGTCTGAGACGAGATCGTGCCGCCCGTCGCCGAGCCATTGTAAGAGGACGCAAATGACACAGAGCCATTCTTTGACGCCGTGACAGTCTGGACGCCATCGACGACCGTGGTCCCCGACACCGTGATTTGGCTCCCGACCGTATAAACCGGCGTGTTGGGCGTTGCGTATGTGAGCGTTGTCGTAGCCCCGTTACCTGTAACGGTCAAGATTGTTGGCGTCTGGTTGAACGTGACTTGCTGGAGATCGACAGCCCACAGGTTCACGCCACGGTTTGACCACGTCGCAAGAAGCATGTTGGTCGCCATACGAGAGGCTTCCATGTGCTCTTGGGTGATAGCCGTGTTTCTGACTTCGCAAAGATTGTATGCGTAGAGTACAAGCTCGCCGAGAGACGGATTAAAGTTGTAGGTGCCGCTCGTGGTCATAACGGCTCCTCATCAGAAGTTTGTCGATGTAGCGTCAGCAATAAGATAACCACCTGCAAAGATTGATGCGGTAAACGGCCCACCCGTATTGGACTTCATTTGATATTGAATGTCCGTGCCGCCGGGGTGGCCTACAGGAACCGTGTAGGGGATGTTAAAAATCTGCACAAATGGCGACTGCGACAGCAACGTCGTGTTGCCATTGACTGTGTAGTTGTAGCCGTTTTCTTGGATTGTATTGCCAAGGTTGAATTTGTTGTATTCGGCATAAAGCATGTAGTTGCTGGATGTGAACCCAATGCTTGCGTTCGCCTGAACATAAGTCAGATAGAACGTGTAGCCCTTTGGCACGGTGTAAATTGACATTTGCGTCTGCCCAACGCCAGCGTTGATCTGCGCGTAAAGGACGGTCGCAATTTTGGCTGTGATGTTACCGGCATTGATGCCATTGGTCACAAACAAACCATTGATGCGGAAAAATGAGTTGGTCGTCGTTGCAGTGCCTGAACCGTTCAACGTGACTGTTTCTGACAAAAGGTTGTAGTTTGCATCCAAACCATTGACCTGAATGATCAACCCAGCGTCGGTTGCGCCGGATGCGCTGAGAAGCACCACAACGCCCGCGGAAGATGGGTAAGCATATACTCCGCCCGATTGCGTTAAGCCTTCCCACAAAGGACCAAGAGCCGTTCCGGCAACCTGAGTGCTGTAGCCAAAGATTTCAACCGGTTGATGGTTGGTAATTAATCCACGGCCAACTTGAAGTTCAAATGGCTCGTGCTTGCCGTTCTTTGTGATTGAATCCCAAACGACGCCGGATTGAGAGATCGTGCCCATAATTACTTACCTTTTTTCCGTGCCGCAGCGGCGTTGTCGATCAAGTTCGGGTATGGCCGCCCAGCAGCTCTTGCCCTTGCTTTAGCACTTTGCTCCTGCTTATGCGACAAGTGCTTTGTGTGATGATCCTTGGGCAATTTCTTTTCCCAGAAAGGCTTCTCGGCCATTAGCAACCCCACTTGCGGAGAGATTTGTTAATCCGGCTATCAGGATCGGCGGCTGCGGCAGCGCCTGTCATTTTGCGCTTCATGCCTGTCATCCGCTCACAGAATGATTTGTGGCGAGGATTGCTTGAATCCTTCGTGGGTGCTTTCAGGTGATGGCCTTCAGCGCGGGCAGACTGCCTGCCCTTTTCATTAAGTCCACCAGATGGCGATTTGCCTTCTTTGCGTGTCCAAGCAGCAGTCATGGTAATCCCCTATGGAGAAAGGGGGAGCCGAAGCTCCCCCCGACTTTTAGTGCTCTTCTGGTTCGTAGGACTTGTGAGCCTTTGGCTCCATGCCCTTGTGAGCTGAAGAAAGCGGGTTCATGTCAGCGCCAGCGCGACCGCCCGACTTGCGGGGCTTACGGTCGGCGCGATGATGCGCGTGATGACCTTCGTGATGGCCAACATGGTGCTTGTGTTTCGCCGCGCCGCCATGCTTCCGCTTTTTGGCTTCCTTAGCCACGTTTGAGTCTTTGCCTTCATAGACGTCTGAAGGCGACTCGTCGTGATCCCAATGACCTTCCATTGGTGACTCGACCTTACCACCCTTCTTGTGCTCCGCACGAGGGTGCTTGTGATGTACACCAGCATGCATAACGCCGTGGTGATGTCCTTTGTGACCCTTCATGGTTCACTCCTTAGAAGTTGCTGTACTGAGTGAGGCCAAACAAGCCAGTCGTCGACTGGACATTGTACGGCGGAGGCGACTGACGAACGATCAGCTTGTTCGCACCGGTGCTGGAAGTGAAACCAGCATAAGTGCCACGAACGTCACCGGTTGTAGCGGTAGCGGTCGTGCGATCAGCATTCACGTAGCTTGTAGCCGCCGTGATAAGCGTCGTCTGTTCAAGAGACGAAGCATCGTTGATCAGAATGTCACCAAAGGTGTCAGAGCGGAGTGGCAACCCAAACACGTCGGTCGTGTCGACCGAATATGCGTGGGTAGCATCGGCTGCATTCAACACAACTGAGTAGATGTATTTGAATGCCTTCTTGCCCGATACTTGGTTACCAGCAGAGATCGTGATGTTCTCTTGCATTGGGTAGCCATAAATATCAAAGCCCGAAACCGTTGCTGTAGTCGCAGTAGCACTCGCAGCAGCAGTAACTGCCACGGCGCGGCCAACGAGAGCCATCGGGTTCCAAAGATAGATGCCCGGTGTCTGAGCGTTGTTCGGGATCGCGCATTGCTGCACATTCTGGAACGCAAGCGTTACCGTGCCAGACGTCGCAGTCAGATTGCTGTTGGTCTGGTAGGTGCCGGTGTAGCCCTGACCAACCGTCGTATATGTGCCGGTTGTCGTGAGCTGCGAGACGATCTGAACGCCAGCGGCTGTGCCTTGCGACACGGTGCCACCTGTCGTCAACACCACCATGCCAGGGGAAATTGGCATGCCAGAGTTGGCTGTGATTGTCATCACACCGTTGGAGAACGATGCCGTCACCGATGCATAAGCATCAAGAGCGAGCACGTTCGTCTGGGCTCCAGTGTCTGAGCGGACGAAGTTCGTGTTGTTGTAATACACGCCCGTCGTCGCCGAGTTCGTCGTGACAAGTGTCAACGTCGCACTGGTTGCGTTTGCAGAAGCGACAATTGCGCCCGCCGCCTTGGAATAAGGAACAATGCTAAGGGTGTTAACATTGTCAAAACCAAGCCACCCAAAATCCTGTTGGGCCTGAGCTTCGCCGGGATTGTAGGTAAACGGGATGCGAGTGTCGAGGAAACCCGCCCCTGAAGCAAACAGGGACGAGCCACCAATGTCGGGATTGTAATCAAGACCAACGGAGCTCTGCCCGAAAGTAATGATTGGACCTGAGAAAGCGTCAATCGCCATGGTTATTCCTCCTTACGAGGTTGGGAACGAACCGTAGATCGCCCGCCAGTTGTAATAGCCGAACGAGTAACGCTCATAGCCCTTGACGAGAAGGTTATCAGTCACGAAGTCGACTTGCATGTCGGTTTCAAACTTCACGCGTTCCATGTAGGCAAGGCCGTCGATGTTCGTGAGCAAGAACCAAGCATAAGACGAGGTCAAGAAGTCGTTGACCATGTAGCCTTCAGGCAACCCACCGGCAGTGGTCATGATTGCGTTAACATCATTATCTGCTGTGCCTGGGCGGAGTTCCGTCTTCAAAAGACGAATAGCAACCGGCTCAAGAGCAGGTGGGATAATGAGCTTGCGACCGCGAGCAAACACCTTCAGGCCAGCCTGATCGCGGAAGTTCGTGCGGATTGCGATCATCGCATTCAGCAACGAGGCTTCGTTGAGGTCAATCTGGGTTGTTGGCGTGTTTGCAACCGAACCACCGTCAATCGGATGCGAGGTGGAGCAGAGAGCAACACCGTCACCGCCGACTGCAGCATTGTAGGTCTGCGCCGTGTTCAGAATGTTCGCGCCATAGATTTCCTTGGTCTGCTGGAATGATTCCACCAAGCCGAGGTTGGAAGGCGTGAACTGGGTCTTGTAGAGGTTGTCGTCGATTGCCTTGCGGGTAATCGCGTAACCGAGAGCGATTTCAGTGTGCTCTTGGTTGTACACGAAACGCTCACCAGCGCCCGAGTCAAAGGAGGTCTGGCCGCCTTCGGTCTTGAGCTGGGCGAGGCCGAGGTAACGCATTTCAGCGGTACGCTCAAGAGCCATCTTTGAGTCGTGCTTCGTGAAGATTTTGTCGTACTGAGACGGAATCTGCTCGTACTTGCCTTCAACACCACGGAGTCCGGGGAGAAGAAGGTCTTTGATCTGTGAGAGATTAACAGCCATTGGTCCTTACTCCTCTTACGAGATGCCGGTCGGGCCAGCACCGTTCGTGCGCCAGACTTCGTTATTGAAGCCGACAACAAGATTGCAGTACTGCGTTGTGGGATCGCCGCCGTTGCCGAACGAAACGGCGTAGTCGACGATAATGAAGGGGTCGGTGACAGTCGTGTTGACAGCGTTGACATAAGCCGTCGAGCGGCCTGTGGCATTGTTGCCGCCGTTGGAATTGCCCGACGTTGCTCCGGTTGTGGAGTAGGCGAACGTGCAATACTGACCTTGTACGCCAGACGTATAAGACGTGGACGTGCCAGTGACAGGGAAGGCGGAACCAGAAGACTGCACGATGAAACGAGCATTTGGATCATCGATGACATATGCCGTCACGTCGCCGGTTGCGTCGGAGCCGGGCCAGTAGCTGGACCAGACAACGCGCTTCTGAGACGTGGACAGATATTTACAGCCAACAAAGATACCGGCGAGGACGGTTGAGCCGCCAGCCGTGGCTTGGGTGATATAACCGGTTGCGGAGCCGGTAACAGGCGATACAGGGTCGCCAGTGAAGATTGGCGTCGTGTTGCCAGACGCGATCAAACGGGGGGATTGTGCGAACGTCGGAGCGCCGCCTGCACCGCCCTGAAACTGCAAGAAACCGCTGGGCGCAAACGTATTGGCCATGACGGGATTCTCCTTTCAGAGAGTTCCATCATCGCACACCGGGGCGACTAAGAAACGGGAATTGTTAAAATCTCCCACGCCGGGGGGAGAACGAGAATCGCACTATTGCATAGTTTGATAAAAAAGAAAAGGGGGCCGAAGCCCCCTTTCCCCGTCCTAGCAGACGACTTACTGTTCAGGAACAAAGAAATTGTGGTCCTTGGACACTTTTGGCCGCACTTGGGCGTCCTCGCGGCTGATAATACCGCCACGGCCCTTCGGATCGAGCTGGCCTTCTTTGGTCCGCACCTGATTCCGCGCGTTCTGGAGGTCTTTGGCCTGCCGTTCTTGCGTGATCACCATCGGGCGTTCGCAAAGGATCATGCCTTCGCGCTCAATTGAGCCGACATGACCCTTTGGCATCATCTCGGGGTGCCGTTTTGACTCAACCGGCTCCCAGCCGCCCATAGAAATGCGGTTATAGTGGGCTGGGTCTTCCCAACCGTTCACCGATTTCATCTTCCACTCGTATGACCAGCCTTCTGGCGGCTTGGGCGTGGCAAATTTGTCAACACCTTCGTCAAGGTTGGCGTTATTATGGTTCCGCAGCTCGGCAATACGCTTTGCAAGGCGGTCGTCTTCTACTTCTGGGCGCATTTCGGGGCGCAAACCCATACGATCTGTCGTCTTCATGTTCAATTTTCCTTAATTAACCGGCCAATTTGCCTTCTTTGATCAACGCCATTTTGTTTGCGGCGTATTCTTTTGGCGTCAGGCCCATATCGCGAGCCGCTTCTTGCTCGGCGCGTGACAAGGTGACGACGTTTGACCGACCGCCAGTGCCTGTGCCCGAACGAGACACCGGTGCTGCGGGCGGGGCAGCGGCGCGACGGCCCGCTGTCGACGAGGATGCTTCAGACAATGCTGACTCCTGCTGCTGTGGTTCAGCGCGAGGGCTGATCCGAAGACGATCTTCAACGTATCTGAAGTATTCTGGGGTGTCCGCCACAAGGCCATCGTCCAAAGCGTCCTCATGGGCGCGGCCCATGCGGCGTGTAAGGACAGGATCGCGAGCATATTCAGGGTGAGCCCTGACCCATGCAGCCGATTGTGGCGTCAAACGGGCCGCCAGAGCCTCAACAGGATCAGAAGGCTGCGTTTTGACAGTCGCCTCATACTGTTGTTTGCCCGCAATCAACTTCTCGTGATCCATCTGGGTCTTCTGGATCGACATCAGGATTTCAGCCTGAGCGTCCGCGTCCCCAGCGGCCACCGCATCGCGGAGATTCTGTCTCAAAATCTCTTGATTGCGCTTCACCGTTTCAATTGCGTTGTCGATCATCCGCATATTGCTGTCAGCGGCGTCGGTTTTGGCCGCCGTCGCTTGCTCATATGCTTCTTTAGCACGGCGTTCCGCATCTTCGCGGGCGCGGCGCTCTTCCTCAAGTTTTGCCTTGAGCTCGTTGATGCCATCTTCAACAGAAAGTTGAGGTTTTTCCTCAATTTTGATGTCTTCCGGCGCTTCAACGATTTGGATTTCGTCCTCGTTAGGTTCCAATTCTAACTGGATTTGATCTTCATCTGCCATGTTATATCCTTTACCAAACAATATCAGGTGATTTGACGCGACCGCGAACGGCTACGTCATCAAGGATGCGGCAACGCTTGCTGTTGATGTCGATTGCCCACCCATCAGAGGGCCGGAAAACCACCCAGTCACCGACCTTGATCTTCATATTCTTGAACCATTTGCCCGTCTCGTCGACAAAAGCATCCGGCCCCATCTTCAACACCAAGCCGACTTTGCCTTGGTATTTGTCTTCGTCGATTGTCTTGTCGGTCAGAATGATGCCCGAGGCGGTCTTCTGAGGACGAATATAGACGCCGACCAAGATTTGGTTGTTGAAGATTTCAACTTCCTTGATGTCACCGATCTCGTCCAAGATTTCCTTCTTGGGATCGACGGCATGTTTCATTTTCATAGGAGGCATTAGCGTTTCTCCGCGTTGGTTTGAGCCACTTCCATGAGTTCCAGAGCAATACGCAGGCCGGAGATCGTTCCGATGCTGCGTTGATAGTCTGCATAGTCATGTGCCGAACCGCCTGCGAGGTTATCGCGAATGCGCTCATACTCCTGTTCAATCAATTTACGCAGTTCTGCTGCGTATTTAGACGCTGTTGTTAACATTGTGCCCTCTTTAACCCCTTGAATTGATGGTCAGACCGGACGCCCCAAGGGGCTGGAAAGGCGTCCGGCCTTCCTCTCATCTGGGCAAGGGGAGAGCTCGCCCAGAGAAATTGTTACCGGCCCTTCAGACCGTAAGCCTTGATCTTCTCAAGCCGCGCTTCACCGCCGCCCGATCCCGAATCAATCGGATAACCGGTGCGGCCACCCGACTTGCGAGGCATTGG
>Ga0208378_1000240_pt1 | contig 19895 bp, 33 predicted proteins | sample CryBogCBE24Aug09_FD_184556 | JGI IMG/M metagenome (GOLD analysis project Ga0208378, IMG submission 184556) | Freshwater microbial communities from Crystal Bog, Wisconsin, USA - CBE24Aug09 (SPAdes) (version 2) | ecosystem: Environmental > Aquatic > Freshwater > Lake | place: Crystal Bog...
GGTCCAGGCGTTGCCGCTGAGTTCATAAAGAAGATCTTCGGGATATAGAAAATTGACCCATTCACCCTCATTGCCGCCGCCAACGTCGCCTTCAAGGCAATCAAGCAAGGCTGTGAGTTGTTCCGAGAGGGACAAGCCTTGGTTAAAGACGTTGTCAAGACAGCTAACGAGGTCAAGGCGATTGGCAAAGAAGTCGGTGGCATACTCGGTTTTCTCAAGAATCTGTTTGCTCCTGACAAACCAAAGACACTAGCTGACATTCGTCCTGATAGCGATCTAAACAAGGAAAAACGCAAGAAAGATGCAAAAAAGGCTGAGGAGTTTGATCCAACAGCAATTTACGCAGAGATTGGCAAGAATCTGACAGCGTTCTTTAAAGCGTATAACGCGCTGAAAACTCATGTGGAGGAGGAGGAGATGCTGTCCAAGACGGTGTATGACCCAACTGGTGACCAGGCTGAAAAAGCAATCAACCGAGTGTTGGCGATGACCCGAATGGAGGAGATGAGTGTAGAACTAAGGGAGTATATGGTTTACCACGTGCCACCAGAATTAAAAGATTTGTATACACGCGTAAACCAGATGCTAGGCACAATTGCCAATGAGCAGGCTATTGCAAGGCAGGCGCAGTTCAAGAAGAGGCGGCAACTAGAGGCTGAGCGTCGGGAATTTGAAGAGAAGATCTGGTTCAGGACAGCGTCATTAATAGCAGTACTATTTGTGGCAACATACTTCATGGGTTTGATGTGGGCAATAAATCGAGTGAGTCATGGCAGTATGTGATTATCATAGTTGTGTTGGCGTTTTTGTTCGTTCTAGTTTTGCCATTGCTTGGGTTTTTGTACATGGAGATTCATCAAGACAGAATCATCATGGAGTCCAATATCAAGCGGATTGAAAAGCTCAAGAAAGAGTTGGAGCGTCAAAAGGAAAAAAGTGAATGAAAAGATGCGTTTTATTGATTTTCTTGTTAGCGGGGTGCCACGATGAGTACCGCTATTACTGCCAAGATCCTGACCACTTCAATGCGGCTCAGTGCCAAAAGCCACGCTGTGAGTTCACTCAAGACTGCCCAGAATACCTTATAGCCCCTGTATTGGAGAAGAAAATTGAAGGAAATCCTGCTACTCCTGCTAACCCCCAACCCCAATCGGGAGCGACTAACTGCCGATGAGATAGAAGCCCGTACCAGGGCTTTTGTCGTTGTGATGGTGACGCTGATACTATTTTTCATAGTAGTTACCCTAATCTACAGCGTGATGTTTGTGTCTCAGCCAATCAAGGCTATGGCGCCTATTGACCAGGCTTTTACCAAGATGCTGAACGACATCGTCCTGCTCATCGTAGGCGGTATTGGCGGGATCATGACCAAGGGGCTGACCAACGAAGCTACAGCCATGATGAACAACGTCAAGAGCGGTAAGGATGCCTACGTAGCACCTCCAGTCAAGGAGATCACCTATGTGTCCTCTGGAGGCGGTTCTAGCGGTTCTACAGCAGGTTGGACACCTCCACCACCTCCCACTAGCCATCCAGTCCTAGAAGACGAGGAAGAGCGCTTGAGAATGGCTCACGCAAGGAACAGCACCAATGTTTAGTTTCTTTACTGACGTTATGTACTACATTGCCTTAGCCGTGACTGTTTGCGGCTTGGTGATGTACTTTCTGAGCTACTTTGCTCGTGTCATCCCAGTCATAGCCCAGTACGCCCTTCTAATGCAAGTTTTGGGCATTGTTTTGGCTTTTGCGGGGGCTTACTATGTCGCCGACCAAAAAGGCTACCAAAGGCGTGTGGCTGAGGACAAGGCTGAGATAGAGAGACTTAACGGAGAAGCTCGTGCCGCAGAAGCCGAGTACGCTAAAAAACTGGCTGTTGCTACAACGGCTCTTAGAAAGGCGAAAAATGATGTTCAAACCAAGAAATCTAGTCTTATTGCTGACGCTGACTCTGGCAAGTTGCGGTTACCTAAAGCCGCCTGTGGTTTATCAACCGATTCAGGTTCCTCCACTCAACCAGGAAATACAGCCAATGAATCCGAATCTGAGCGACAGACTGTCAAAGAGCTTGTCAACATCGCCTCAGACGGAGACACAGCCATCATCTCCCTCAATGCCTGCATCAAGCAGTACAACGAAGTAAGAGATATGGTCAATAAGGGGGTTAAATGATTACTGCTGACCAACTCCACCAACTCGGTATCGGCGCTGAATGGGTTGATCCACTCAACGCTACCTTTGCTAAGTTCGGAATGGATGATGTTAAGAAGCAAGCCGCATTTATCGGTCAGTGTACCGAGGAGTGTGGGCACTTTACCAAGCTAGAAGAGAACCTGAACTACCGAGCACCCACGCTTGAGAAGCTCTTTGGGCACAAGTTTAAGCCTGGTGAGGTAGAGCTTTACGCAGGCAACGCTCAGAAGATTGCCAACCGAATTTATGCCAACCGCATGGGTAACCGTGATGAGGCTTCTGGCGACGGATGGAAGTACCGTGGACGTGGATGTATTCAGTTGACTGGTCACGACAATTACTGGCACTTTGGACAGTCTGTTGGGCAGGATTTTGTGAACAATCCAGATCCAGTTGGTCATCCGATGTACGCCGCTATGAGTGCGGGATGGTTTTGGAAGACCCACGGATGTAACGAGATAGCTGAGCGCGAAGATTGGGTAGCTCTGACCAAGCGAGTTAATGGTGGCGACTTCGGTTTGCAGGATCGGATTAACTTCACTCAGAAAGCATTGAAGGTACTGGGGTGACATTTGCCCCGATACTATCTAAAATAGGCGTATATTAGGGGGCTTAATGACCATTTCATCCATAACTCCAACCGCCAGTTGGACAATGACGTATGACAACCTTGTAAGTACGATTTATCAGTACTTAGAGAGGAGTGACACAGCCGTTGTTAATCAAGTTCCTGTATCCATATCCCTTTGTGAATATGAAATAGCTCAGGAAATCAAGACTTTAGGTCAGTTAAATGTTGCACAAGCGACCATGACCGCAGGAAATCCAGTTATTGCTAAGCCTGCACGGTGGAGAAAGACAGTATCACTTAAATACATTGATGCAACGGGCGCAAAACAACCTATTTACTTGCGAAAGTACGAATATTTGACCAGTTATTGGCCCAACAACACCAATACAGCCGCCCCAGTTTATTACGCTGATTACGATTACGACCACTGGTATTTAGCTCCCACACCAGATCAAGCCTATCAGTTTGAGGTATTGTTCTATGAGCGCATTCAACCTCTCTCAAGCACCAACCAAACAAACTGGCTGACTCAAAACGCTCCCAATGCCATGCTTTTTGGTACTTTGCTACAGATGACCCCGTTCTTAAAGAACGACGCAAGGATACCTACTTGGCAGTCTATGTTCGACAAAGCTTTAGCCACATTGAAGAAAGAAGACGATCTGCGTACTGGTGATCGTCAAACCATTGCCAGGGATTCATAATGACAGCATATACCAATCCATTCACAGGTCAGACCATATCTCCTTCGCAGGTTGCGTATGAGTCGCTGACCATAAGCGCCAACACCACACTAAACTGGCCCATCAACGGCACAAGCTCCACTAACGTAGCCGCCAACATCACCGAGATTACAGCCACTGCCTCAGGTCTATCTGTTGCGCTACCACCTGCTTCTCAGGTATCGGTTGGTCAGGCAGTTATTATTCGTAACGTCGGTACATCTGGTCAGTATGCAATTAATGTTACTGATAACGGCGGTACAACGGTCGTTTCAATACCAGTAGCGCCCACTACAGCTACCGTTAACTGCTATTACCTTTACGTCACAAATAACACTACTGCGGCGGGTACTTGGGCAAGTATTGCAATGGGTGTGGGTACATCTGCGGCTAATGCTTCTACGCTTGCAGGATACGGTTTAACGCCGATTGGATCGACTCTTAATGCCGCCTACCCCGTTACCCTTCTTTATTCTGCACCAACATTGAATGCTCAAAGCAGGGCTAGTTTCTTTGTCTGGAGTTCTGGCGTAGGATCTATTACCCTACCAAGCGCATCTGTGGTGGGCAATAATTGGTTTGTTATTTTTAAGAATAACGGCACTGGAATACTGACGCTCAATCCTGGTGGAACGGACACAATCGACGGAAATTCTACTCAACAGCTTCAACTGGGTGAGTCTTTAGTTATTGTGTCTAACGGATCTACTGGATATAACACCTTTGGATATGGACGCTCCAACAGCTTTGCATATACCCAACTGGCTTTATCGTTGACAGGTTTAAGTAGCCCGTATACCTACACTTTGTCCTCAACACAGGGTGCAAATACGATTCAAGAATACACGGGCGTATTGACAGCCAATACAACTGTGATTGTTCCAAGTACAGTTCAACTTTATTCGTTTACCAACAATACGACTGGATCATATACATTAACTTTTAAAACGTCTGTATCTGGTGGATCAACAATTGTCGTTAATCAAGGCACAACTGTTATGGCAATTTGTGACGGTACAAACGTCTATAACGCCAACAGTGTGACCAGTGGATCGGTAAGTACAACTGCTTTTCCCGTAGGATCTGTTGGAGCACCATCCATAACATTTGCGGGTAATTTGACGACTGGTATGTACTTGCCTGCATCAAATCAAATTGGTTTTACCTTGGGTGGAACGCTCAGCATGTTGATTACTAGCTCTGGCATTCAAGCTAGTGTTGGCATTCTTGGAGGTGGATTTTGACCTTAAAAGTAGCGCTTTTAGCCATCAAGTCTGGTATTCAGCGAGACGGGACTCAGCTTGCCTCTCCACTATTTGTGGATGGTCAGTGGGTTCGTTTTCAACGCGCTTTACCCAGAAAGATGGGCGGCTACAAAGCAATATTTTTAAACGCGCCAGAGATTAGCCGTGGCATGGTCATGCAATCTCAAAACGGCTTGAATTATGTCTACTCAGGCGGTCAAAGCACCCTTCAAGCTTGGCAAACAGATAATGATGATGGCGTGGGTTTTGGTCCAACATCCATTACGCTAAACAACTTTACTGCTGATGCCAATAATCTTTGGCAGTTTGATATTGGATATGATCCAAATGGTAGTGGCGCTTTAAATCTGATTGCCCATCCAGGTCTGAATCTAACCAACATTGACAATACAACCAACACGCCAGTTTTAGGTGGTACTTTTCCTTACTCCGCGCTTAGTCAGGTTGGTGTGTTCTCAGTTACTGGTACGCCTGGCACGCCAACCAATACGACTATTGTTATTTCCTCAAGTAACTATAGGATAGGCGTCAATCAGACTGTTACTGGCACTGGGGTGTCTGCGGGTACAGTTGTAACGGCTGTAACGGTAGCCTCTGGTACGACCACAGTCACTGTTAACAACGCCATTACAGGCACATCTCCAGTTACTTTTACTTTTAGCAACAACATATCGGTAAGTGGTGGGGCATGTATGCTCTACCCGTATCTGTTTGTTTATGGAAACAATGGTTTGATTCAAAACTGTGCGGCGGGTGACTTTACCAACTGGGTATCTAGCGACTCCAACGCCAACAACGTATCTGGAACAAAAGTAGTCAAGGGAATGCCTCTACGGGGCGGTACAACATCGCCTGCGGGGCTTTTCTGGTCTTTGGATCAGTTGACCAGGGTGACCTATTCTCCGCAGACTGTAGGCACTTCTACGCTGTACTGGCGGTATGACATTATCTCCACCTCAACCACCATCATGTCGTCCAACTCTGTTGTGGAATATGACGGAATTTATTATTGGGTTGGAGTGGATCGGTTCTTTTATTACAACGGTGTGGTCCAGGAAATACCCAATACCGTTAACCAAAACTACTTCTTTGACAACATCAACATTACCCAACGTCAAAAAGTTTGGGCTACCAAGATTACTCGTTGGGGTGAAATCTGGTGGTTCTATCCAAAAGGAACGGCAACCGAGTGTAATGATGCAATTATCTACAACGTGCGTGAGCAGACTTGGTACGACGCAGGGCAGGCTTTAGGCGCTCAGCGCTCGGCAGGCGTATTTTCAGAGGTATTTAGATACCCAATCTGGGCACAAAACACAGCCACTGGATACCAGGTTACAGCGGTCAACATTGTGAGCGGTGGAACAAGCTACGCTGTTGGCGATGTGGTGACTCTTTTAGGAGGTGTTGGAAATCCTGCTGTATTTACCGTGTCTACGGTATCTGGCGGCGTTGTTACGGGTCTTAGGATAGCTAATGGTGGCTCTTATCAAAACGCTTTAAGCGGTACTTTAAGCACCAAAGCCAGATCCCCATCAACGGGTACAGGTCTAACAATCAGTACCACCATGTCTCAGTTTTATACGCTTTGGCAACACGAGACGGGTAAGGATCAGGTTTATTTGACGACTGTTGACGCTATTAACTCATATTTTGAGACGCCGTCCCTTGGTTGGGTGAGCGGAGGACTTGGGCAACAGCAACTGATCAACGATAATAAGTGGATCAGACTTGAGCGGTTTGAGCCTGACTTTATTCAGTCTGGTCAAATGTCTCTGACGGTTTTGGGTAAGGGTTATGCTGATGATGTAGATGTTGCGTCTGCACCTTATAACTTTACCAAATCAACTCTCAAGATTGACATGAAAGAGCAACGTCGTGAGATGAGGCTCAGGATCACAAGCAACGATTTTGGTGGCGATTATCAGTTGGGTAATTGCATTATGAGCGTTGATATGGGCGATGAGCGCTCAACGGGTAACCCATAATGTCTACTACATACGATCCTCGCGGAATGACTTGGGACTACTGGTGTGCTTCAATGGCTCAGCAGTTTGCGTCCAACCAACTGGGGACAGTGCCAGAGGAGAAATGGAAAGAGTGGGCGGCGGGTATGCAAGGGATTGGGTACTTCGTTCAAAGTGGTATACCTGATCCAAGAGGATATGACGATTGGCGAGAGTGGGCTAAACATTTGGTTGGCATCATGAACATTTCACAGAACCAACAGAGCGTGTATTAATATGAAACCATCACAAGTAATAGCGGCTTCCGCAATCAGGCACAACATTGATCCGCAGGTGGCACTTGATTCAATTGCCAAAGGTTTGGCTAGTCATACCATGCTTTCTTTCCATAAGGGGCAGTCTGTTTTGGTGGCTAAGTTGTTGGGTGAAGGTGCATGTGAGATTTTCTTATTTACGGTTGATAGCCCACTTTCTTTGGCTCACTCCGCTAAATTCTTTATTCAGCAGTTGCGTAACTCTGATTTGCACGTGGCTTATATAAAGAATACGCCTGATGGACTTATTAAGTTAATGAAGCTTTTGGGTGAAAACCCAACTCCATCCGATAGACCCGATTACACATGGATGCTTACAAGAATATGAGAAAAATTCATTTATTTGATATTCCACTTTACCATCCAGACGGGTTTAAGCACGTTGGGGATAGAAAGATTCGTCTGTATGACCCAGTGGATGCTGTGATTGCGGCGTCAGATGTTGCGGCACCTGCGGCGGCGGCTACAGCAGTAGATGCAGGTGCAACGGCGGCGGCAACTGGTGGTATTGATTTGGGTGGAGGCATTGGTATCAGTGCTGACGGAAGTATTGTTGGAGGTACAGCAGGCGCTGTAGGTGATACAGCAAGTTTAGACACCATGCTTGGGCAAACTGCCGCAGGTACAGGAACAGCCGCAAGTACAGTTGATGGACTAACGACCTCTGCAAATACAACTGGATTAAATACAAATTATTCATTAAGTCCAACAACTGGAAGTAGCCCAGTTGGTCAGATGAGCATGAGTTCTTTGACCAACTCACTTAGCCCAAATTATGTTCCAGAAGGACTTCAAGTCTCTGGTGCTGTTGCACCTGCATCAAATTTATTTGGCGCTACGATGGGTGGAGCACAAGGTCTTATGACTGATTTGTCTGCGCTTCCATCAATAGATGCTATGGATGCAGGAGTTGCACCAGGCACTGGTACTTTAAGTCAGTCTGGCGTTACTTCTTCCATAGCTAATCCTATTACTGATCCTGTCGCAAAGTCTGGTTTTAATCTTAGTCAGGCGCTTAAACAACAGGCGATTAGTACTGCATTTCAAAAAATTCTTCAACCTTTTCCTTCATCAAGCACATCTGGAAGTGGATACGCTCCTTCATCAAACAGCGCATTAAATAACAATCCTACATATAACAATACTCCAAGCGCTCCTTTGACTATAACGCCTTTGTTTACGGGTACGCCATCATCATCTGGAATGTTTTTGTCTCCTCTTAATACAGCGGGTTTATCTGCCAATCAGATTAATTCTTTGTATACGCCATCTGGTTTGGGTGACACAACAACACCAAACTTATTAGCCGCATCTGCTGTACCAAGCGGCGGTATTTTCCCCGCACAACAAAGATACAGTGGATTTAAAGAGGGGGGATCAACCCACAAGCCTGAATTCATGACTGGCGTTACTGGACACTACGCTCAGGGGCGCGGTACAGGTCAATCAGACGACATCCCTGCGCTTTTAAAGGACGGGGACTACGTGATGGATGCTGACATTGTTGCGGCGCTTGGAGACGGTTCTAACAAAGCAGGCGCTGAGGCTTTGCATCACTTTATGCATCAATTTCCTCACAAGCACTATGAGAACCACTCAGAGGGCGGTCACATCAATGCGATGATTGCTGACGGGGAGTTTGTATTCCCTGCATCTTTGGTGACGGCTCTGGGCGGTGGATCTAACAAAGAAGGTGCAAAGAAGCTTGACGAGATGCGCGAAAAGATTCGTGAGCACAAAAGATCAGCATCTGCAAATAAAATCCCACCAAAGGCTAAAAGTCCTTTGTCATACATGGAAGGTAAATAATGGCACTCTCAACTCTTAATCCCGCACCGCAGTGCTTAGGTCAGGCTAGTACAGGATCTACTGGAACGGTACTCCAGGGAGGTGCTTTAGCTCCTATCACAACAACTCAGAAGACAGCCCAAAGCGCTCCTGGGTTCTATATGTGCTATTTGAATACTTTGGCTAAGCAAGCTCAAGCGGGTGCCGCAAGTGCTTGTGCGGCAGGTCCGATACAAGCCCAATCCCTTCAAAACCAAGCTTATTGTGTAGCGGCAAAAAATGCAGGCTCTTATCAACCAGGCATCAATGCGGCGACCGCAACTGCAAATCAGGCGGCAGGATCGTGCATATCGCAAATGGCACAAAACTACATGAACCCGTACACCAAGTGCGTGGTCAATGCGATTGGTAACTTGGGTCAGGCAAATATTGCTCAAAACCTTGCCCCTCAAGCTACAGCGGGTATCGTAGGAAGCGGTCAATTTGGCTCACAAAGGGGTGCAGGAGCGCTCGGACAGGTGATAGCTAACGCTGACCTAGGCATTACTGGTCAACAGGCTTGTGCCCTTAAAACAGGTTACGCCCAGTCTCTTTGTGCGGCTAACAAACAGATCAACAATCAGCTTAATGCAGGTAAGCTCCAAAGTTGCTTGGCAAGCACACAATCTGCACTCGGAATCAATTGTGCTAAGGCTTTGGCTACTCTTGGTCAATGCCAGTACACAGTTGCTCAGAACAAAGCGCTTTATCCACTGTCTGTGGCAAAAGCAGAATCTTGTGTGCTCAAAGGCTACTCAGTACCTATGGCTACAAGCTGTATCAAGACTGCTCCAATACCTGGCGCATATGCTACATCACCACTTGCACAAGTTGCAGGTCTTGGATCTCTTGCTTCTGGAATACTTGGAAGATGCGGTATCTCTTCACTTGGAAGCTTATTTGGTGGTAATCCAAATAGACCTAGCGGTGTTCCAAGTAATTATGTTTACGATTCAACAAATAAAAATTGGATACCACCTGCTCCTGGTCAAGTATTTGATAGCAAAGGAAATCTTGTTACTGGAACGACTAATCCAAATGCTCCTCAATATGATTCCAATGGTAATTTGATTAGTGGAACTGAATCAGGATCTACAGGTGGTGGAGCTTTACAAACTGTTGTTTACCCACAAGGATTAACAGATTCAAGTGGTAACCCATTACCATCAGAGCCTACAGTTCCAACTGATACAACTCCATCAACTCCTAGTGACAATAGCGGAGGTGGTGCTAGTGGTCACATGAAAGATATTACATCTCCTGATGCGCCAATATCTTTATTCAATTTTGCTGATGGCGGTTCTATGTTGGTTACGAAGAAATCACGTAGATCTAAGCGTACTAATAAGGAATAAACATGGCAACAGAAACACCATTATCACAAGGATCAAACACAACATCTCCTTTGTCAAACTACAGCCTTGATATTGATAAGGCAAGATTGGAAAATCTAAAGTCAATGGACGAGTTGTCCAAGAAGTTGACTGAGCGTCAAGGCGGTGTACCGTGGTTTAAGATTGCTCAGGGATTTTTAGCTCCTACAAGAACTGGTTCATTTGGTGAATCTTTAGGTAGTGCCGCAGGCGCTATGGGTGACTGGCAAGAAAAGCAAGAAGCTCAAGATATTCCTTTGGCTAAGATGAAGCTTGAGCTAAATAATGCCAAGCTTGGTGCGCTCAATGAGATTCAGGCTAATACTTTAATGGCTCAGGCTTTGGGTACTGATCTGCCCACAGCAAATCAAAAGATAGCAAGCGGGGATTTAAGTCAGCCTGAATTAAGTAGGTTAATGAATTATTACCCTGCTATTGCCAACGCTGATCCTAAGAAGGCTGAAATTCTCAGCAAGTTATTTGACATGAATATCAAAGGTCAAACACTTGAGCAGGGTGGACAAAAGAATTACATTGATGCAATAAATCAAGTTGTTGCTTATCCAGAAACTTTGCCTACATTAATTGAAAAAGGAATATTCCCACAAGGATTTACGCTTGATAAGGCTGTAACAATACAACAAGAAAATGCTACGCCAACTACTGTAAAACCAAGTGGTCAGGGAGGTATGCCTTCTGATATTAGTAAGCTAGAGACTGGTCAAGTTTCTGTTTTAAATGTTCCACGAGCAGATACAAGCGGTAAACCACTTACTGAGCCTCAAAGAGTTGCATATGCAAAAGCACAATCTGTTGTTGGTCCTAAGAGAGATGAAGAATCAACAAAAGATTATCATGACCGCATTCAAAAGACTGCTCAATCAATTTTAGATAGAGAAAAAGCGGCATACCAGTCCGAACTCAATAAACAAGAAGAGCAATTAAAGTCTGGTCTTCGTATGAAAGAAGAAGCCGCTAAGGCTGACCTTGACGTAGAAAAAACAAATCGTGAAGCTCGTAATAAGCCTTGGCAAACCAGGCATGATGAGATAGCAGGCTATGACTATGGTCGTGTCACTCAAAACGAGAATAGAGCCAGAGAGATCATGAGGCTGACTAAAGAAAATTCAGATGTTGTTGGCTTGATGATGAAGGGTGGAATATTCAATCAACTTGGCACTTTAATGGAATCAGGCGTTCAAACGCCTTGGGGTACAGTAAATATTCCAGTATCTGACATGGTTAGAGCGGGTCTTACTCCTGAAAAGCAAGCTATTGCAAGAAATATTATGCAATTGATTTCAGAGGAAAACCAAGATGTAATGAAGGCGGGTAAGTCTATCTATGGTCCACAAATTTCGACATTTGATGCAAGAGAAATGTCTAAACCTGGATTCCAGATTAATGATCCTGCTTCATTCATTGGATACATGGCAGGAAAACACATAATTGTTAACAAGTTCAATGGTGAATTGAATTCTGCGATGTTGCAATATTTTGAAGATCATCCAAAAGCAAATACATCTTCATTCTTTAATACAAACAATAAAGACTCGCCATACAAATCTATCATTGATAGATTCAATGCGACATACAGGGATTACCAAAGCAAGTCACCATTCGTTAATCAACAACAGAGATAATTATGGCAACTACTCCAAAAAGTACAGATCCAATTGCTGAAAGTCCTAATGAAGTAAAGTCTGAGTTAAAGGACATATTACCTGATTACCATGACAAAAATGGCAATTTTGTGTTGCCCGTAACTAATACTTCAGCTACACCTTCTGTCGTTATGAAGTCCAACCCAACCTATCAGCCAACCAGTACTGGTCAGGATCTGCTAGGAGGTGTTGCAGGCGCCTACGTTGGATCTAAGTTTGTTCCACGCATGTCTAATGCTGTGGGTGACATAAAGGATGTTTATGGTCAGATGATGGCTGAAAAATACGGCATTGAGCCTAATTCACCTGGTGAGAAGTGGGCGAGAAAGGTAACTGGTTACGTCAGACCTGGCGACTATAGCGTTAAGCAAGCGGCTGAGAGCTTTAACATGGCTAAACCACAAGGAAAGATTTCTGGTCGTCTTGCTGAGAGAACGGGTATGAATCCACCTGGTGTACAACAATCTTCGGCTGAGCGTCTTTTAGCCAAGTCAGCACCTGAAATAAGCGTCTTAGACAAGAGTAAAGCACTCTTTGGTGCTGTGATGTCCAACCCCTTTTTAAAAGGCACTCTAGGGGGCTTTGGAGCGGGTTTTGAGGGTGCTGACGCATATCAAAGGGCACAGCAAGGGGATTACCTCGGAGCGACACTTGCAGGCGCAGGAGCACTGGGTGGACTGGGAACCATGACCCCTCTTGCGGCGACAGGCATCCCAGAGGCTGTAGCTGTTGGCTCACCCTTGGCTTTGATGGCACTGGATAAGATGAGAGGTACGGGCGAAAAATAAGGGGGCAAGCCCCCTAAAAAAACATAAGGACGTCTCCTCCTTATGTACTTGCAGTTGCCAAACTCAAGTAAGTTTTCCCCCTCGGATCAATGTCTGAGGGGGTTTTTTTATTCCTCAGAATGCATCTTTGCGTCTACCAAGTCATCAATGAATTTGAAGTTTTGACGGTGCCTGACCTCGGTCCCAAAATTTAGCTCTGTGGCGTAGTCTCGGATGACGCAGTAGCGCTTGGCGTTGAGTTCCCACTCCTTGAGGATGGTGAGCATAGAGGGTAGATCCTTCTCCTGCCACCCCTCCCCAAAGAGTTGATCAACGAATTCCTCGCAAGTCAAAGGTTACCCCTTTTATCGCGCAAAGCTTTGGCTACCTCTGGGTTGAGGGATTCAACGAACTCAATGCAGAACTCACGCTCTACTCTGGCTATTTCAAATGCGGCGCTCTTGATGATGGCATCAGCCAACTCATAGATTTCCACATCTTCGCCTGCGTACAAACCGTCTTTGCTATCAAATTCGCATGACAGATATGCGCTCTTGATCTCTTCTTTAGTTAAATACGGGTTGCTCATTTTAATATCTCCACTTTAGTTGCAAATCTTCCGTCGGTACAAAAAGAAATTCTTTGTTGGTCATAAGTAATCTTAACCAACTGTCCTTCTTCATTTGCTTTTTTAAGTATTTCAGCGTCAGGTCTGCTGACAACAATCCATATGTCTTCATTGGATACTGAGCCAACCCCGTTGCGTATAACGCCAAGAGATAAGTCCACATCTATGAAATCAGAACAAATAATAGGCGTGTTAGTCATCACTCGCTTGACTTGACCAACTGCCTCCGTATCCCTTGCAGAATACCCACAGGCTGTCAAAGCCATAGCCATAATGCCAATTAAAAATAATTTCATTTTTTACCTTTCATTTGTGATAGTTTGGATGGTCTACCACGTTTAGCAGGTGTTTTGATTTGTTTTCTTACTTCAGCATCAAACAATTTGTTGGCCTGTTCTTCAATATCTTTAAAGGTAATTGCTGTACCAAAATATTGTTCGAGCAGATCAGTGATGATGTCAGTTACTGTTGTGTCATCTTGAACTGCTTGGAGTTTAATCTTCTTATGAAGATCTTCTTTCAAGTTAATGGTCAGCCTGCGATAACCTTCTGGCGCATTAAAAACCCTAGTCTCTTGTATTGCATCATCTAAATCAAATGTTACTTTCATACGTTCTCCTAATTAAACCAAAGATAAAACCCGTGGAGGATTCCAATCGGGAAGAAAATTGCTCCTGCCAGTAGGAATCCCCACATGACATGACCAAAGCAATAAAACACATGGGTAAGCCAAGCTAAGAAGCAGGCAATACCAACAATTGCGTATCCATTCATTTCAGTACCTCCGCTGATTTAAGCTTGCCTGTTTCTCCATCAAATACCAATTTAAGATTTGCATATGAAGATTCGCATGAATCCCATCTACATATGCTTGCATCTTTGTACTGAAGACGTACATCTGCGAATTTGAAAATATCTGGTTCAGGTTCTGGTTTTATTCTGTATTCCAACTTTATATTCCAAGAAGGGTCTTCAATATCGTCCCATTCATAATCTTCACCATATCTACCTTGAATCTTAGCCCCATTAGCCCAAGCGATTATTAAATCTGCGTATTTATGTCTCATTTAGATTCCAATCAATATTTAAACTTTGGCATACACACGACATCAACAATCATCTCACTCATCTGTCCTGAGCCGCCAAGCGCTCGTTTTGCAATGATTGGGACGGCTCTTAGACCCGTGGACTCGCACTCGTGGGTGGCTTGAATTACTTCATTCCTACCCATCTGCTGAACCCTTTGGTCATAAACGATCTGTACAGCAGGCAAGTTAGCCATCTGGGTTGGTACGTTCATTGGTTGGGATTGGGGTGGCTGAGCACAGCCTGCAATTAATACTGGTATCCAGGTTAATCTTTTCATTTACATCACCTTATGGTTGTTTTTTACTTGCCAATACGTCTTGAGGGCATCAAACATCTGCCAACCCCGCTCAAGATCCTCTTGCGTCCACTCCACAATCTTGACCAAGCCAGGATCAGTGACTGACACAAATACGTTCGCACAACGTGCTTTGGGTACTTCTAACCCAACTCGGTAGGCGGCGAGTTGCATGAGGTGCTCATCGTACCCTTCCACCTTATCCCCGTTCCTGAACTCCTTGGTCTTGAAGTCAAGCACCACCCCGTCCCCGTCTTGGGTGTAGAGGTCGCACTTACCCCCAAAGCCCATGTGAGCAAAGGAGCGCTCGGTTAGCCAGTTCTTAGCCCCAAATAAGGCGTCTACGGCTTTAGATACGCCCATCTGGTAGTCTAGGAACTCCGCAAGCATAATGCCCTCGTAGAAGCTCTCTAGCGCCCCGTGGATGGTTGTACCGCGTTCAGCCGCCTGCCTGGCGTGTTCCTTGGAGTCATGCTTAACCCTCTCGATGTAGGATTCCTCGGACTCTTCTGGAGCGCGGGGTAAGGTCATGCAGGCAAGCATCATTTGATTGAGCTTCCAAGCCTCCAAACCAGGCTTAGCGGCGCTGTTTAGGATGGTGGTAACCGAAGGTACCAGGTTCATCGTTCGTGCGTCCCTGAGCGTGGTATTGCGCTGTGTGCCGTTTTTAGCGGTCACGGTGTACTGAGGTTTACCGTCCTGGGTGTACCAATGTTGGGACTCACTTGCCCTTGCGATTACTGTTGTCATTGTCTTCCTTAAATTTTTTATTGATTACTTCCCACTGCTGACGGTTGAATGAGTACCAAGGTTGCTTACCGCCTGCTCTAAAGGCTATTTGCCAGATATTCCAACAAAAATCCTCTAGCTCAGGGGGTAGGTGCTCATCATCAAACCACTCTTGGAATTCGTCTTTATCAGAAGGGGATTTCAGATTCATCATCGTCCTTTAAATCGTTATTCATATCTTCAAACCCAGTGGACATTCTTGCCTTCCACTCAGGACTGCTCTCAATCTTAAACTTGATGTTCTTACCAAACGTCTCAAAGAGCTTCATATCTGGCTCGGCAATGTTGAAGATGTCCAACTTGTTGTGACCTTCTGGAAGACCTGAGCCTTTGACGACTTGGGGTACGGGGGCTAGGGAGGCTACGTTTGAGTAGACTTTGTCACCCACAGGATTTTGGATGACGTTGACCATGCACCAGTGACCGAGGACGTTTTTCAGGTCAAAGCGGTTGAGTTCCTCCTGGGTGAAAGCTCTACCCCTCCAAGACTGTAAATCAGCCCTCAGAGCGGCTTTATCGTTCAGGGATAGGGTATAGGTCTTGAATATCGCCATTGGCTCACCCTTGTCGGTTGTGACGCTCTCATCGCCGTGAATCTCCCAACAGATCATGACCTTGCGTGAGAAGTTGGTTTTCCCCTCAAACTCCGACTTTTGTGTGCCCAGGTCTACGATACGGTAGCAACGGGCAAGATGGAGTCCTGACGGTACGTTTTTAAATGTTGATGATTGGCTGTTACTGCTTGCGAATAGGCTCATTTGTTTCTTCCATTAATTTGTTGTAAATAATTTTCTGTTTAGGTGTCAATTTTTTGTACTCTTCGATCATTACGTGTAGTTCATATTCATCCATTTCCTGTTTGTTACGTTTAAAGTCTTCCCACTCTTCCATCATTCTGTCATTCATTTCTATTCTCCTTAAGATAATCTCAACACTTGAAGGGCTGTATTTTGATTAACGCCGCAGGTGGTGTAATTTCCTCTACCCCAGTACTTATGGAATAACGAACATCCAACAGATTGAATGGTGTCAAAATCAAAAGAACCAATTGGTATTTCTAAAAATTCTCCAACTTCTAATGGTTTTATATATTCTCTAACGTGTTTTGTTATGGAGCCATGAGGATATTTTCGCTCTGTCTTTTTATCTGCAATCTCAAGTGTTCCGTGTTTATTGCCGTCAGTGTCAATAATTGCGTAACTGCATTTAATTGCGTTAAGTAAACGGATAGCGCTATTCAATGTTTTTAATTCAATTTCTTTCATGTTTGATTCCTTAAATAGTGGGAGTTGCATTTATTCACTAGTGACGGCAAAGTACGACAATACGACTGACATAATCACAGAAATAAATACTGAGTATGTGAACCAGTCAAGTAGTGTCCAAAAGTCTGCGGGTTGTCTGATGCCAAGCAGTGCTCGTTGGATCAGTTCGTCGTCCTCCGTCATGTTGTTACGTAGAGGAGGTTCGTAGTAGCATCCGATCTGAATGCCTGATTTTGTTGTTGTGTAAACTTTCATTTGATTCCTTTTTTAAAACCCGCTATGCGGTAAACGAATAGTATCATAGTTTTTAACCTCAAGTTAATGTGTTGTATATTTAACACAAAGTTAATGTATAATCACAATAAGACACAGGAGAACACAATGCAACACAAAGAACCAGAACTCAGCCCACTTGCCCGTCAACTGCTCGGTAGCTCGGGGGCTATGAAGCTATTCACCCAGACTGAATTTGATGATGCTTTGACGGTTGCCAAGGCTGAGATCATGGCTATAGCTATTGAGACGACCAGGAAGGCTATAGCGATTGAGAGGGAGGAGTGTGCCAAGATATGTGAGAACAGCGTTGAATATGCAGGCAGTACTTTGGCAGAAGCTATTCGATCAAGGATGAAAAAATGACTAGAGTAGAAGCATTATCTATATTGAATGATTATTTCAGCGAAGGCTTAGTGATTACTATTGCGGAGGCTCTTATTTCGGCTGAGCGTGAAGCATGTGCAAGGATTTGTGAAGACATGAGCAATACTGAAGCCAACATGAACAAAACATGGAGGAATGGTTGCAAAGATTGTTCTGACTCCATTCGTGCAAGAGGTCAAAGATGACTAAAGAAGAAATAATCTTTACTGATTACTCTGTTGAAACCATTTGTATGTATATCTACAACGCTATCTTGGTAATCACGATAGGTCTGTGCATGTATTACATATCTCCTTGGTGTTGCTTTATGTGCATGTTTGGAGCTACGAGGGATAAGGGGGACAAGCATGAAGTTTAGAAAAAAACCTATTGAGATTGAGGCTACGCAGTGGTTTAAGCATGGAGATCATCCTGCTGTTATGCCTGGATGGACATACAACGAAGTTGAAGGAAAAAAACATTTTGCTTCAATTAAAACTTTGGAAGGTGAGCACATTGTTACCCCTGGAGATTGGATTATCACTGGTGTACAGGGTGAGCACTACCCGTGCAAGCCTGACATCTTTGAGGCAACCTACGAACCAGTTGAAGTTGTGTTTGAATATAAAAGCTATCCATGAGGGCAAGAATGAAGTATAAAAAAATAAAAGATCGCATTCAACAGATGGACTTGATTGAAAAATACGGGTCAAGGATAGATTTGATTGCGGGTAACGGCGAGTTGTACAACAAGTTTGACCAAAGGAATTACGAAGCCACGCCATTGTCAGCCTACTGTACGGTAATCAGTGACTGGGATTTTGATAGGATGTTGGACGAAGTGGTACAGTTCACTTTTGAAGAAACAATAAGAATGATAAAGAGGCAGGTAAATGGGATTGAATGAATACTTTAAAGACGAGCCAAAGGGCGCTATAGTGGAGATGGCTGAGTACCTAGGGGTAACTGCCACCTGGCTGTCTTTGCTCATCCACGGGCATCGTAAACCCTCTCCTACGCTGTCTATCAAGATAGAAGAGGCGACCCAAGGGTTAGTCACAAGAAAAGAACTGAGATCTGATATATTTTCGTGATATGATTTGCGAAACACGGCTAGGTCTGAAGTCATGAGCAGACCGAAAAGAGAACCCACCTCTCCTGCCGAGGTTTCCTTCAAGGTGGGGTTTTACAAGGTTGGGGCAAATGCACTACTACAAAAAAAATATTGGCGACTATGCCAAAAAAGCGGGTCGTTTGACCATGCTACAGCACGGAGCGTACACGCTTCTTCTTGATGCGTGTTATGACCGTGAACAGTTCCCCACGCTAGATCAAGCGATTGAATGGACGTGGGCATCAAATCAACAGGAAATTGAGGCTGTTGAGTTTGTTCTTAAGAAGTTTTTCTTACTTGAGGGCGATAAGTACGTCCAGAACAGAATACGTGAAGAGCTTGAAAATTACCATAACAACTCCGTAATAAATAAACGGATCGCTATGGAGAGAGAAGCGAAGCGTAGAGAAAAAGGAACGAAGCGTATACGAACCGTACACGAAGCTCCACCTAACCATAAACCACTAACCAATAACCAAGAACCAGTAACCAGTAACCAGAGTAATACCTTTTTTGATATGTTCTGGATTACTTATCCTAAAAAAACAGATAAAGTTAAAGCGCAAGCATCTTTTAAGAAGATCAATCCTGATCAACAACTTTTTAATACCATGCTTGTTGGACTGGAGGCTCAGTGTAGATCAGACCAATGGACTAGAGAAAACGGAAAATTTATTCCTAATCCTTCCACCTGGCTGAACAACAGACGATGGGAAGACGAGGTTTCTGTTCCAGAGAAGAAAAATATCTTTGTGGGGGCGATATGAAGGGACACCAACATCTGATCGACATGCGTAAGCGCGGCATCCATCCATCCCTAGCGTTTATCTACGACGAACCCTACCTACCCAACTGGGTTGAGGAGGAGCACTCACCTGAGATCACAATCTATGACGAGAAAGCCATAGATCGCCTCGACCTGCGGTTTTTGAAGGGGATGTATGTCTTTGCCTACCCCAAGACCAAAGAACGCGCTGTAGCCCTGTTTGAAGCCTTGCTGAAGGCTCAATGCGACTTCATGACCGTTACATGGCAAGGTGAGATACGACAAAAGCATTACTGGTCACGAATGTATGACGCCAGAACTGGCTACGACGAGACGGAGGTCGCAAATGAACTTAATTCCTGATGACGTAGATTTTGAGGCTTACCTCCAAGCCACCGAGATGCAGGCAAAGATTCACCCTGCCAAGTCCTACATCCAAGATCTGATAGCCGATCTTGAGGAACACAAAGACGGAAAGAAAGTCACCCTACCCTGGGCAAAGACCGAGCCGTTTTTTCACTTCAGGGATGGCGAGGTAACGATTTGGGCGGGGCAGAACGGGCACGGCAAGTCAATGGTGACCTCCCAGGTGGCGCTTAGCCTGATCCAACAACAGCAGAAGGTCTGTATTGCAAGCTTTGAAATGAAGC
>Ga0208378_1000246_pt1 | contig 19705 bp, 20 predicted proteins | sample CryBogCBE24Aug09_FD_184556 | JGI IMG/M metagenome (GOLD analysis project Ga0208378, IMG submission 184556) | Freshwater microbial communities from Crystal Bog, Wisconsin, USA - CBE24Aug09 (SPAdes) (version 2) | ecosystem: Environmental > Aquatic > Freshwater > Lake | place: Crystal Bog...
ATAGAACAACAACTAGAAGAGGAAGAAAAAGATGAGTGATACAGACTTGGCATGGGCTTTTCCTGCTGTAGAAGCAGGTGTAGAGCCTTTGGGAGCACGAGTACTTGTTCAACTAAAGAGAACGAAGAAGAAAATGACCGCATCTGGCATTATTCTCGCCGAGGAGACTCGTGAGAATGAGAAATGGCAGAACATGGTCGCAAAAGTCATTGAGATTGGTCCATTGGCTTACCGTAACCGCGACACGATGGAGGCATGGCCCGAAGGATCGTGGGTAAAGGTAGGTGACTACATCCGCGTCCCTAAATGGGGTGGGGATAGATGGGAAGTCGCAGTGCCTGGGGAAGATCACGTTGAGGACAAAGCCATGTTTATGGTTTTGAACGACCACGAGGTTATCTCTAGGGTTAAAGGAGATCCGTTAGCAATGGCGGAATATGTGTAAATACGTGCAAGACTACCGTAAAGAGGGAAAAGCATGAGTGATGTGATAGAAAAACCTGAAGAGGAACTTAAGATCAAAGAAGAGATGGACGGTTCAGCCGTTGTTGACCTTCCAGATGACATACAAAGCCCTGACGAGCCTAAACAGGCGGCTGAAGGGGGCGAGGTAAAGGCAGAAGCTTCTAATGAGGACAATGATCATCCTGATGATTCAGACGAAGTCCGACAAGAGAAGATCAACCGTAGGAAACTACGTCGCCAACGCGCTAAACAAGACCACGCCGAAAAGGATATTAAGCTTCAACAGCTAGAAAGAGTTAACCGCGAATTAATGGAAAGACTTTCTAATGTTGAAAGACGTACCCACGGTGCAGAATTAGCCAGGGTTGACAAGGCGATTGAGGATGCTGAGCTTCAGTTCCAATACGCCAAGCTCAAGCTTGGAGAGGCGACTCAAGCGGGTGACGGTGAGGCTTTGGTTAAGGCTCAAGAGATGTGGTACGAGGCTCGTCAAAAGATTGAATCTTTGAAGAACGTCAAGACACAAGCCGTAAGACCTACCAATGACCGCACACTACCTGACCCACAGATACAGCGTAACGCCGCTGACTGGATGAGCCGTAACGATTGGTATCGCCCTGACAGTGGGGATGAGGATACCGAGATAGCAAAAATTATTGACAAACGTCTGGTGGAAGAGGGTTGGGATCCTAAAAGTCCTGCCTACTGGGATGAGCTAGATAATCGCTTGCAAAGGCGCCTTCCGCACAGATACAATGACAGCACAGACGATGAGCCTGTAGTTAGACAACGTCCTAGGAATGTTGTGACGAGTTCAGGACGCGAATCATCTGCGGCAGGCGCAAGCCGCAACACTTTCACACTCAACCCTGAACAGGTGAGAGCGATGAAGGATGCAGGATTCTGGGATGACCCCCAGAAGAGAGCAAAGATGATCAAGCGTTATGCAATGGAAGCACGTTCACAAAGGAGTAACTAATTATGGAATCACGTTTAAAAAAATCTTTGAATGCAGGCGGTAGACAGAATCGTGCTCAGCAAGATGAATCCCGCCAAGCCCCAGAAGAGAAGTTCGTCTCAGCACAGGAACGTCGCAAGATGTGGAGTGATGAGTGGACACAAAGAGCATTGCCAGATGTCCCTGAAATCCCTGGTTGGCATGTGTGTTGGTTATCAACTACTAACTCATATGACAGCATTGACAAGAGAGTTCGTCTTGGTTACGTCCCAGTGAAAACTGAAGAGGTACCACAGTACGAAAGTCACAAAGTCAAATCAGGTGAGCATGTCGGCTATGTGTCTTGCAACGAAATGTTACTGTATAAGATACCAATGGATGTGTATCAGGAAGTAATGCAACACTTCCACCATGATATGCCTCTTGAGGAAGCGAACAAAATTCGCATCCAAGCTGAGCAAACAATGGGTCGAGATAGTAACGGCAAGTCACTTGGACGAATTGAAGGTGAAGGTATTGGCAAGATTGATGAACCGCTTCCCGCGCCCGTTTTTTCAGGGTAAGGAAGTACATAAGGAGTTTTGCATATGTCAGCATTATTGCAACCCTTCGGTTTACGCCCTGCGTTCCATCCATCAGGTCTGGATCGCGCACAGGCGTTAGCAGGAGGAATCACTTCTGGCTACTCTTCAAACATTTTGAAGGGTCAACCAGTTAAATACTCTGCGTCAGCAGGTGTAATCGTCCCCGTAGCCACTACAGAAGCTTTCTCTGGTGCGTTTGCGGGTGTTGAGTGGACTGACTCTACAGGTCGTCGTCGTGTAAGCAATTACTGGCCCGCCAGTACAACTTACATTACTGGATCTTGTATTGCTTATTTCTACAACGATAACAACATCGTTTATGAAATCCAAGCAGACGGTTCAGTCGCTCAAACCGCTATCGGTAATGAGTACAACTTCACCAACATAACTAACGGTTCTACTACTACAGGTCTGTCACAAGCGACACTAGGCGCTTCTACAGCAGTTGGTAATAACACCCAAGGTCAGATGCGTGTTGTTGACCTTTCGCCCGTTCCAGGCAATGCTTGGGGCGATTCCTACACTATCGTTCGTGTTGTCGTAGCCGCATCTCAGATGTTTGGTAGCGTAACAGCGTTCGCATAAGGAGAGTAAATTATGGCAGCACCAATGCGAAGTACGGACTTTAGAAGTATTGTCGAACCGATTCTTAACGAATGTTTTGATGGCGTTTACGATCTCCGTGAAGACGAATGGTCACGTGTTTTCCGTGAACAAGAAGGTATTCCACGTAACTACCACGAAGAGCCAGTCCTTTATGGATTTGGCGCCGCTCCCCAACTTCCTGATGGCACTCCAGTGTCTTATCAGCAAGGTGGTGTGCTCTTCCTCCAACGTTATATCTACTCAGTGTATGGGCTTGCCTTTGCATTGACAAAGGTGTTGGTAGAAGACGGCGACCATATCCGTATTGGTCAAGTTTACGCTCGTCACTTAGCTCAGTCTTTGATTGAGACAAAAGAGACTTTAGCGGCAAACGTGCTCAATAACGCTTTCAACTCCAACTATGTTGGTGGCGACGGCGTATCTTTAATCAGCGCATCACACCCAATCGTGAACGGCACTTTCTCTAACCAGTTGTCTACAGCCGCTGTGCTGTCACAGACTTCTTTAGAGCAAATGTTGATTCAGATTCGTAACGCTGTTGACAACAACCAGAAGAAAATTCGCTTGGTTCCACGCCAATTGGTCGTGGCTCCTGGTAACATTTTCCAAGCTGAAGTGTTGCTCAAGTCAGTTTTACGTACTGGTACAGCAAACAACGACATCAACCCCGTTAAGTCTATTGGCTTATTGGATGAGGGTGCCGCTGTTCTGAGCCGTTTGACTTCATCTACCGCATGGTGGGTACAGACAGACGCACCAGAGGGCATGAAGCTCTTAATGCGTAGACGTTTAGAGAAGACTATGGAAGGTGACTTCGAGACTGACTCTATGCGCTATAAAGCAACTGAGCGTTATGCAATAGGATGGACAGATCCTAGAGCGCTCTTCGGTACACCTGGCGTGTAATCCAGTGGGGAGGGGATAACACCTCTCCCCTTTTTTTAAATTCTTAACGGGTTCATGCCCAAAAGGAAAAAATATGCCGCAATTTAGCGACGATCTCTTCTTAGGTTCCGCAATTTCGTATGCGGGTACAAACGTAAACAATGCGTATGGTGATCCATCCCCAATGGGAACTGGATTCGGTCCAATGGGACGCACATTCCTGTGGGATACCACAGCGGCTGTCGGTACAACTGCGGCTGTTCTAGCGGCTGTTACACCTACTACAGCGACAACTTACAGTGGAACCTCCCTCGCGGCGGCTAATACTGCTATCAATACAACTCGCGTTGTACGTGGTGACGGTACAACTGTGATTCAACTTGACTACCCAAGAGCGGTAGCGGTTACAACTGCTTCGTTTACTGCGGCGACTTTCGTTACAGCAAACATCACAGCATCCAATACAACTGGTTCATTCTCTGTTGCAACAACTCCACTCGTTGGATTGGCAGTTGGTCAGACAGTGACTGTAACTGGTACTAACTCTGGTACTTCTACACTTGCGGCAGGTACATACCTGATCTCTGCAACGAACGGTACTACAACCTTCACACTAACAACCACTTCTGGTGGCGTGGTAACTACAGTTGCTTCTGGTACAAACACTGGTTTGACCTTTGCTAACTCAATTACTGCGGCGGCAATCACTGTTTCTGGATACGACTACTACGGCGTACCAATGACAGAGATTATTGTTAACAGCACATCGTCTGCTACTCAAGTAGTTGGACGTAAGGCTTTCTTCCAGGTTTACTCTGTTTCTTTCGGTGCCGCTCCTGGTGTTGCCGTATCAGCAGATACATCTAACGTCCTTGGCTTCCCATGCAGAATCTCTGACTACGGATACATCCTTAGCAACAGATTCAGCGGTTCCTTGTCTAACGACTCTGGAACAGTAGCTTTGGCTTATTACAGCAATACAACTAACTACGCTACACAAGCTGTAACGGGTTGGACAATTGCTTCTCCTGGCGTGTTGACTGTTGGTTATTCACCTGCAAGCGGAACAATCGTTCAGTTCACAGGTACACCTCCAACTGGTGTCAGCACAGGTACTAACTACTGGTGGACATACGTTTCTGGTACAACTGGTAAGCTCTCCTCAAGTCAAGCAAACTACCTAGCAGGTACATTCTTGGCGGCTACTGGATCTTATACAGCAAGCGCATCAAGCATGGTTCCTCAGTTCACATCAACCTCAGTTACTCCTGACGTGCGTGGTACATACACACCCGCAGGTACACTAAACGGGTTGGCAAGACTTGTGTTGAACCTCGGTTTGACCGCTATCCAAGTTGGTCCTAATGCTACGGCAACAGGTCTGCTCGGCATTACCCAAGCTTAAGGAGACTAAATCATGGCTAAAGCAACTAAAGGGGCAGGCGGTTTCAGCCAAATGCCTAAGATGATCACCGATGAGCCTTCAGTTATTCTGAAGCTCAAAAAAGGTGGTTCTGCTCACCACAAACATGGTGGCAAGCATCATGAAGAGCATGGTCACAAGACTATGCACAAAGCTATGGGCGGCATGATGGACGGCATGACACTACCTGCACGTGGTGGAATGGCTCCTGCTATGGCTCCTAAGATGGGCGCTCTTGCGGCTCGTCGTGCGGCTATGAAGGGCATGAACACCTCAGTAATGAAAAAGGGTGGTAAGGCTCACAAGGCTGAAGGCGGTTCTGCTCATGAGAAAGAGATGCACGAGATGCATAAGATTGAGCAAGAACTCAAGCATCATGAAAGCATGAAAGCAGGTAAAGCTCATCATGGTCTTAAGAAAGGCGGTCACGCTAAGAAGCATTTCGCTAAAGGCGGCTCAGCAATGGGCAAAGAGATCGACAAGTTTGAGACTAAGACTACCGACGAGAAAGCACCTAAGAAGTTCTTAGAGACTGAGATGCATGATGGTGAGCACCATGATAGCAAGCATGGCACTGGCATGGTCAAAGAGGGCAATGCAGGCGGCTACAAGCATGGTGGTAAGGTTCATAAAGTTTCTGGTCACCCAGAAGGATCTATGCAACATCACAAGGCTATGGCTAAGCATTACGCTGAGAAGTGCAAAGAAGGTGGATCTGCTCATCATCGCAAAATGATGGAGCACCACAAAGCTATGTGCAAAGGCGGTAAATACGCTATTGGTGGCACTGTTTCTGACAATGTTGCCAAGAAGTTTGAAAACACAATGATGGTTGATGGCGAACACCATGACTCCGTACACGGTACTGGCGAGGTGAAAGAGTCAAACGCAGGTGGATTCAAGCACGGCGGTAAAGCTCATCACAAGCACGGTGGTAAGCACCACTTTGCCAAAGGTGGACATGCCGCTCCTGACCTCAACCTAAAAGACACTGTTGAAGGTGGCGACTGGGAAGACCGACCCGCTGACACAACCAAGCCTGGTGTGCGTATGCAGACTACAGGTCAAGTCAAGGAAGGTAACGCAGGCGGCTATAAGCACGGAGGCAAGGCTTCAAAAAAGCACTTCGCCACGGGGGGCGCTGTTAATAAACAGGGTTCTGCTGTGGCTATGCCTCAAGGTAAAAAGCCTGCATCTCCTCCAGTCGCTATCACACGCTTGTCTGGTACCTTTAAAAAGGGTGGCAAGGTAAAGCATTATGATCACGGTGGGGCTATATCTGATTATGATCAAAGGATGATGCAATTTGCTCCTGGTCAAGATATGAGAGATGTATCTCCACAAGACGTTGCCGATGCCAAACAAAGGGCTAGAGACACTGCTTCTTATATCGAAGCTTCAAGGATTACTCCAAGAAGCGCAGGTGCAGGAAGAGGTTTTGTGAACCCTCAACTGGTTAGAAAGCACGGCGGTAGAGCCAAGAAGTGAAAATCGGTGGGGGCTTAGGCTCCCACCACTTTAATAGGTGAAATATGTCTGAAATCTCAGTCTATACAGGTCCGTCATCCAATTCCGATAACCAACTTCGTTTACAGCAGGCACAGCGTTCTACTGCGTATGATCCAGTAGACAAGATGCGTGTTTCAACACCGCAGTCCTTGATTGATACTGACTTTGAATATGGTCAGCAAGGTACGAAGTGGGAACAAACCTCGATGCAAAACAACCGCGCATCGTTGTACTACTTAGGTAATGCCGCATTACCAGTATCAGCTATTGCGGGTAATCAGTCCACAACAAATCAGTTGGTCATAACAATGACCTCCTCAAACGTGCCAAACGGCTCTCCAATCTTCATTGAGGACGCAATTGATCCCAATGCCAATGGTTGGGGTTGGGTGGCTTCTGGAGGCGGTTCTACAGCCACTTCTATTACTGTAAACATGGCTCAGGCGATCACAACAGCAACATGTTGGTCGGCTACTTCTACTTATGTTTACCTTGGATATTTGTATAGCGGATATGGATTTAACTTAACTGGAACAACAGCATTCACTTTTACTGGATCAACAGTTACTTGTACAACCACTTATCCACATGGCTTGTCAGCAGGTTCTTTGATTTATATAACTGGAACAACTGGTCCAAGCACAGCAACGACGATAAATGGTCCTCAAATCGTGGCTACAACGCCTACAGCGACGACATTTACGTTCACCAATATTAACGGTACACCTTCTACAACAATCGCTAATACAGCGGGTGCAAGCAATCTGTACGCACGTCCTGCGGGGTATGTGGACACTCACGCTTATGATGGATCTGTTAACTTTACGGTTGGCGCGTCTATCCCTAATCAGCTTTTACAGCGTCAAACCCGTAGATATTTCCGTTACCAGTCTGGTAAGGGTATTCAGTTTTCTACTGGAACAATTCTTAAGCCACAGCTTCAGCAACCAGTACTGACATCTTCCAGTGCAACAGTTACTGTTACAACTAAGTTCCCGCACAATTTGACTGTAAACACAGTTATTGTTGTGACTGGCGCTGATCAAAGTGCTTATAACGGTACTTTTGTTGTTAAAACAGTACCCACTGCGTTAACTTTTACTTATACAACGCTGAACAACATTGTTCCTTCAGCTACGCCTGCGACTTCCACAGGTGGATTTATTCACGTAAGTCCATATTCATGGTACGGCGCAAGCAATAAGATTGGATTCTTTGACCAACAAAATGGTCTTTTCTTCCAATACGACGGTCAAACTTTGTATGCGGTTTACCGTAACTCAATCAACCAGATCGTAGGTACAATATCTGTAACCAACGGTAGCGGTGCTGTGACTGGGTCAAGTACTCAGTTTACAACTCAATTGGTTGTGGGTGACTACATTGTTATTCGTGGTCAGTCTTACAGGGTTTTGAGCATTGCAAGCGATACAAGCATGTATATCAGCCCTGAGTACCGTGGATCTACGATTGCTAATGCGATTGTTTCACGCACTATTGACCAAAAAGTACCGCAATCAGCTTGGTATGACGTGTTGGATGGATCTGGATCAGCCTCCAATCCTTCTGGATACAACCTTGACCTCACCAAAGTACAAATGTTCTACATTGACTACTCTTGGTATGGTGCAGGTGTGGCTCGATTTGGTATTCGCACCACTGGTGGAACGATTACTTACATCTACAACTTCCAAAACAACAACGTAAACTACACCGCTTACATGAGATCTGGTAACTTGCCATCTCATTATGAGCAAAATGGTGTATTACCAATTACATCAATTACATCTAGTGTTGCATCTTCAGATACAACAATCAATGTATTGAGTACAGCAGGATTTAACCCCGCAGGTGGTACTGCTAGATTTATTGGTAGCGGAACTTCTGGTGTGATTGAATACTTCACATACACTGGAATAACAAGCGCGGCTAATTCTTCCACAGGTTATCCACAGTTTACTGGTTTGACTCGTGGTACTACTGGTGGATCTACGGCTACAGCGTTCACATACTCTGCAACTGCTCCTGTGGCTGTTGAGTATGCGGCTCCTGATTCAGCCGCTATGCTTTCTCACTGGGGTTCTTCAGTAGTTATGGATGGTGGATTTAACCAAGACGTATCCGCTATTTACAACTACGGTATGTTGACCGCTTTGACTAGCCCTAACAGCACAGCAAACGTGCCAATTATGGCTATTCGCTTGGCTCCATCCGTGGATAACGGTACTGTTGGATTGCTTGGTGTTAAAGAAATTATCAACCGTCTACAGTTGCAGTTGAATGAGATTGCTGTTGTGACCAACACGACCTATCTAATTCAATTGGTGCTCAACGGTATACCTTCTGGAGCATTCTCTGGATCGTTTGTGTCTCCCGTTCAAGGCGGTACAAACACCAGTTCACTGGTTCAGATTGCTGTTAACACAACCAATACCGTGACTATTTCGGGTGGTGAGTCAATTGCGGCTTTCTACACCAATAGCTCAGGTCAAACTGGTTATCCTTTGGCATCTATCTCTGCGATTGGTAACTCTGCTAACGGTGGCGGTACATCTAACAGTGTGCCAACATCTCAAGCGGGTCAATATCCAGATGGTCCAGACATTTTGTACATCGTAGCTACAACGCTTAATGCGGGTGCTTCTAACACCGTCGTAGCTCGTCTCAACTGGCAAGAGTCACAAGCATAATGCCTAGCAAGTCACCTGCTCAACATAGGCTGATGGAAGCCGCCGCCCACACAAAAGGTGGGTTTGGTGGCGTTCCTCAAAAGGTAGGCAAAGAGTTTGTTAAAGCTGATGAGGGGAAAAAGATGGCTAAAGGTGGACTCTATGCCAATATTCATGCTAAACAAGAAAGGATAGCTCATGGATCTAAAGAACACATGCGTAAGCCTGGCTCAAAAGGCGCTCCAACGTCTGAAGCTTTTATTCAGTCAGCTAAAACAGCTAAGAAAAAAGACGGGGGAGTAAGTCTTGCAGTGGGTAGGGGTGAGAAGTTGCCCGTATCCAAGGGTGCAGGACTGACAGCCAAGGGCAGAGAGAAGTACAACCGTGAGACTGGAAGCCATTTAAAGGCACCACAGCCCCAAGGAGGCGCACGTAAGGACTCATTCTGTGCCCGTATGTCTGGCGTGGTACATCATTCAAAAGGGGATGCTGAACGGGCGAAGGCATCTCTCAAGCGTTGGAAATGCCCAGGGTGGTAAACCATGTCATATTCAGGAACCGTTGGCAATACCGTTATTAGTGTTCAGACATTAATAGATCACGGTGCCCGTCGTGCGGGAAAATTGGCAGAAGAGTTGACGGATGAGCAGGTTCAGTCAGCTAAGGAATCACTTTTTTACATTCTTTCCAACCTAATCAACCAGGGTATTCAGTATTGGGCGGTGAATAAGCTCGTTATTGGGCTTAATGCTGACCAGTACATCTATTCCTTGCCTAACGGCGCCAATGACATCTTAAATGCGCTGTATCGCACGATGGATCGCCCATCTGGTAGCTATACATCTAGCGCAGGCGGTACGGTTGCTAACGTTTACGATGGTGATATAACAAATTATTGCCAACAAACGTCTGCAAACGGCAATATTCAGGTCTATTACGGTACTGGACAGAACGTTTACATCGGTTCTATAGGCTTTATGCCCTATATTTCTGGCGGTGGTAGCCAAACTTGGAGCTATACGTTCCAAGCCTCTGCTGACGGCACCAATTGGACAACTCTTTACACAGGAACGAGCGTCACTGTGACTGATCAACAATGGATTTGGCAAGATATTGACCCTGGAATGAACGTTCCGTACTACCGAATGGTCGCTACTGGTGGCACAACGCTATCTTTACGTGAACTTTACTTTGGTAATAACGCCAGATTGCTTCAAATGTCACGCTTAAACCGTGATGACTACACCAATCTGCCCAACCAGAACTTTACAGCCAATCAGCCGTACCAGTATTGGTTTGATCGCACGATTCCTCAGCCTACTTTTTATCTCTGGCCAGTCCCAAGCACGTACTTTGTGCAGGCAACAGTTTGGTACTCTAGGCAGATTCAAGATGTTGGAGCTTTAACCAATCAACTTGAGATACCTGACCGTTGGATGTTGGCTGTTCAAAGCATGTTGGCTCACCAAATGGCTCAGGAGTTGCCACAAGTTGAGATCCCACGCATTCAATACCTTGAAGGACAGGCTGAAAAGTACTTCAACATGGCTGAGCTTGAGGAAAGAGACAAATCACCGATCTATTTAGCCCCTAACATCAGCGTTTATACGAGGTAACTATGCCAATGTTCCTTGATACTGAGGGTTATGCAAGCATAGCGATTGCCGTGTGTGATCGTTGCAAGATGAAGCGCGTCTTCTCCACTTTGCATCCAGACATTAACTTCCCAGGACTCAGGGTGTGTGAAGAGGGTTGTATGGATGAAAAAGATCCGTACAGATTACCCGCAAGGAAGACAGAACGGATAAACTTAAGGTTTCCCAGACCTGATTTGGCGCTTAATGTACCCAATGATCAGCTAATCACTGGTCAATACATGAACGGTCAGATTTCAACAGGTACAAATACATCGCCTCCAGGTTTGACAGACGGCAACGAAGACGAAATTGTTATAGGTTAATATGGCACAAGTACAAATATCACAACTACCTACCGCATCAACTCTGACTGGCTCAGAGATTGTGCCAATTGTCCAAAATGGCGTTACCTCGCAAACTACTGTTGGACAGATCGCCAGTTCGCCGACCCTTACCCAAACATTTCTGACGGTTACCAATCAGACTTCAACCCTAGCCAATTCGCGTTATATAGGGGCAGGAAGCGGTTTAATTGGCACGGATAATGGTGCAGGGTCAACCTACACGTTATCGCTCACTGGCGCCCCTTTATCGCTTATCAGCACGGGTACTGGCATTCAGGTCAAAACTTCTAATAGCAATATGGTCGCCGTTCAGTTGGCGGGTGGATCTGGCATATCAATCACCAATCCTGACGGGGTATCTGGAAATCCGACCATATCGCTTAATAGCTTTATGAGCAACATTGCATCCACTTCTGGCACTGGTCTGTTGGCTGTTGCAGGTGGATCTACAGCAACGGCTGTAAGTTTAAGTGGTGGCGCAGGAATTACGATTACAAATGCAAATGGCGCAAGTGGTAATCCAACAATTGCTTTGTCGTCTACGACTGGTAGCGGAGCATCTGTTTTAGCTACAAATGCCACAATTACAAGCCCTACATTGGTAACCCCTATCCTTGGTACGCCTGCATCTGGCACTATGACCAATGTGACTGGTTTGCCTTTAACTACTGGAGTTACTGGAACTTTGCCAGTAGCCAATGGTGGAACTGGTGTAAATAGCTCAACAGGTAGTGGAAGTAACGTACTATCTAACAGCCCTACGTTAGTAACTCCTAACCTGGGAACTCCTTCTGCTATTAACTTAACAAATGCCACAAGTTTGCCGTTAAGCACTGGTGTTTCAGGTATTTTGCCAGTTTTATATGGTGGAACAGGAGTTACAACAAGCACAGGATCTGGAAATAATGTTTTAAGTGTAAGTCCTGCACTGACTGGTATTCCTACCGCTCCAACAGCATCTAATGGTACTGCTTCTACTCAACTTGCTACAACTCAGTTTGTTCAAAATGCAGTTAGCGCATCAGGTGGTGGTACTGTTACGTCAATTACTGCGGGGACAGGACTTAGTGGAGGCACGATCACTTCTGCGGGTACGATTGCAATCGCAAGTACTGGAGTAACTTCTGGTACTTATGGATCTGCATCTGCAATTCCACAAATAACGGTTAACTCACAAGGTCAAATTACATCTGTTTCCTTACAGCCTATCAATTCTCCTACCTACCAAGGTACATGGAACGCCAATACAAACACTCCAACACTGACATCTAGCGTCGGTACGGCTAATTATTATTACGTTGTCTCTGTCGCAGGAAATACAACATTAAATGGTGTGAGCGGATGGAGCGTAGGTGACTGGGCAATTTTTAACGGAACGGTATGGGAAAAAGTTCCTGGTTCATCTTCTGAAACATTTGTTAATTTAACAGTTACTGGTTCATCTACATTAACTGGTACTACATTCACATCTGGAGGAGTTGTATTTACTCCTACATCAACAGCGCCTACATTTAGCAGTACAGCAGGTCAGACTTGGTACGACTCTAATGTAGACTCTTTAGCGTTTTACACATCTGGTGGATATGAAGTAAATCCTGGTCAAGAAGTGGATCAGGTTTGTTATAACAACACTGGAACATCAATTCCTGCGGGTACAGCGGTTTATTTGAATGGTGGAAGTAATGGAAACTCTCCATACATTACGCCTGCAATAGCTACATCTACAACAACTGCCAACATGATTGGTATTACAGGTCAAGCTATTGCCTCAGGAGCCACTGGTATTGTGGTTATTTTGGGTCAGGTTTTAAATTACAACACAACAGGCTGGACGGCAGGTCAGACTTTATATCTGTCATCCAGTACAGCAGGCGCTCTTACTACAACTCAACCATCAAGTCCTTATTACGCTGTTCGAGCAGGATTTGTGGTGGTCGGTGGTTCATCTACAGCAGGTATTATTTTTGTTTCTGTACGAAATATTTACGTACAGGGATCAAATATTATTACTCCCGTATCTTTGACATCATTTAGTACAAGTTCTAGCGCACTTAGTTTGTATGGATACAGTTCAGGTCAGATTGCTGACATTATGAACATCTATACCTATAGCGGTGGAAGCAAGGCTTTTGGTATCAATAATTCAGGCGCTATCACTTTAAATAACACAGCAGGATCTAGCGGATCTGTGTTGACTACGAATGGATCAAGCGCCTTAGCCTCTTGGACCGCACAAAGCTCATTATCAGTTGGTACAGCAACTAATATTGCAGGTGGATCGGCTAATCAGATTCCGTATCAAACTGGATCTGGTGCTACATCATTTATTACCGCTCCTTCAGTAGCAAACACTTCACTTCAGTGGACTGGATCAGCTTTTACCTGGTCATCAAGTGGAGTTACGTCTATTTCAGGAACAAGTAATCAGGTATCAGTATCTGCGTCAACTGGAGCGGTAACGATTAGTTTACCAACCACAGTTACTACTGGTGCTTATGTTGCTAATCAAGCAATATATACATCCAACAATGCAGGCGCTTATAGCTACGGTACTCTTGGTTATTTAGATACTAATATTTTTGCAAGTTACTCAACAAGCTATAACGGATACGCTCAAAAGATACTTCAGAATACCAATCCTGGGTTCCTTGCTTCCGTAGACTTTATTGTTAGCAATAACAATGGTGCCGCAAACGGTTACTACGGTGACTACGGTATGAATAGCTCAGGATTTGGGCTTTTCAGCGGTACAGGTGGTACAGGCGGCGTTTCCACTACAACCCTCACAATTAGTGCTGTTTCAAGCGGTGGATTGACTGTTGGATCATTGATTACTGGTACTGGTATATCTGGTACCGTAACCATCACAGCCCAGTTAACAGCTACAGGATCTGTTGTAGCGGCTCCAACATTAGTCAGCGGTGGATCAAGCGGTACAAGTACTTTTGTAGTTAGCGCACTCAACAATATCGTAGTTGGTCAGTTTGTTACTGGTACAAATGTACCAACAGGAACAACCGTTACTGCGATTACAGCAAGTACTTCTACCATTACCTTGAGCGCTAACTTCAGCGGAGCAGGCTCAGGCACTTATAACTTCTACGCGGCAAATGGTTTAGGTACCTACACGATGAGTTCTGCTCAGACTGTAAGTAACGGTACAACTATATCTGCGACGATTCCTGGATCATTTAGCTTGCCAGGCGCTGTTTACTTGTATTCACAAAACGGCGATATGGTCGTCGGTACATACGGTTCAAATAACTATCGTATTGTTACCAATAACCAGGGTACAGACGCAGTAACGGTTAATACAAGCAACGCTGTAGCATTTAATGGCTCATACGGTACTGCGGGTTACTATTTGCAATCTAACGGCTCTGGATCGCCTCCTACATGGACAGCGGTTGCAACTGGTGGGGTATCTTCTATAACTGGTACATCCAATCAGGTTATTGCCTCAGCCTCCACTGGAGCGGTTACTCTGTCTTTGCCACAGTCAATTGCCACATCATCAAGCGTTCAGTTTGGATCATTTGGCGTGGGTACAGCGGCATCTGGCACAACGGGTGAGATTCGAGCAACCAACAACATCACAGCATACTACTCTGACGCACGGTTAAAGACCAAGGTTGGAGATATTAAAAATGCATTGAGTAAGGTTCGCCAAATCACAACAATGCTTTATCATGCAAATGAGACAGCGGTAGATTTGGGGTATGACGCATCAATTATTGAAGTCGGTGTGACCGCTCAATCTGTCCAGGCGGTACAGCCAGAAGCTGTTGCTCCTGCACCTATTGATGCTAAATATTTGACTGTTAGATACGAGCGTCTTGTGCCTTTGTTGATTGAAGCCATCAAGGATTTGGACGATAAAATTATTGCAATTGACGCAAAATTAAACAAATAACAAGGATTTAACATGGCTCAGACAGGATACACGCCGATACTTATATACGCCAGTGGAACTACTGGTAATATTCCATCGTCATCCAACTTGACAAGTATGTCAACTGGTGCTGAGTTGGCACTTAATTATTATGACGGTATTTTGTTTTATAAAGATGTTTCAGGTAATGTACAAACATTAGCATCAAAAGCCGCCGCATCTGGAACATTTACAAGCCTGACGATTACAACATTAACGGCTACCAATGCAACAATAACAAATTCACAGATTACTACTTTAGGTGTTGGCACAGCATCATCTGGTACATCTGGAGAAATTCGTGCAACAAATAATATTACCGCTTTTTATTCATCTGACATTAAGTTTAAAGAAAATGTTCAGCCCATCACCAATGCTTTAAATATCGTTAAAGAAATTGGCGCAGATCATTTTGATTGGACCGATGAATACATTAATTCACACGGCGGTAAAGATGATTATTTTTTACAGAAGTCTGATTTTGGTGTGATTGCTCAAAAAGTGCAAAAGGTATTTCCAAAAGCAGTTCGTACAAGACCAGATGGATCGTTGGCTGTTGATTATGAAAAGCTTGGAGTGCTTGCTTTCCCTGCAATAGTTGAATTATTAAAACGTGTTGAAGCATTAGAAAATAAATAATTGGAGGATTGAAATATGGCAACGCCAATATCTGGTGCAATAGCGGCATCTGACCTTAACACTCTTTTTGGTAGATCATCCAGTGCCGCATTTAGTTTTAATGATGCGACATATAAGAAATTAATTTGTGCATCTAGCTGTGCGTGTATTTGTATTAACAAAGGACATGCTTCTGCTTATATCAATTCAACTACGACTACAGTCAATATTGCTACTGGATTATTCTCAACTCCATCAACAGTTACTACTTATCGAGTAATGCTTGATACCAGTGCTATTGTTGGGTCTTCTAGCACAGGTAGTTATGCTTTAGATACGGGGCAGTTGCCATCTGGATCAAGCCTGGTTATCAATAATTACGGAAAAATACAAGGCGCGGGTGGAGCATCAAGCGGGGGAACTGGTGGCAATGCTTTGCGTTCTAACTACTCTAACCAAACCGTGACCATCAACAACAAATCTGGCGCTTATATTCAAGCAGGTGGTGGAGGGGGAGGACAGGGCGGTACTGGAGGTACTGGAGGTAAAGGCGGTACAGGACAATATATATCTGGATATACACCTACTTATGGTTATGTATATAACTATGGTGCTTGTTATTCTTTTTTCACACAATGTTTACCTCGTTATAGTCGTGGATCTTGGTCAGCATATTGGCAAGGTCCCGCTGGTAGTGGAAGTACTTATCCCCATAAAACAACAGGATTTACTTGGTCGTATGGAGGTCATTGTTATAGAGTAGGATGTTTAGTATCTCAAAGTCATGGATGTGGATGTTGTGGTCCACAAAATTGTTATTACTATCAAATAGGACAATATCAACATACAGGTTGTACACCTAATTATGCTTATTCTTGCGGTGGAAACGGCGGTGGTGGTGGTGCAGGAGGAGCAGGCGGTGTAGGTCAAGGTTACGGTCAAGCCGCTGGTTCTGGATCTACTGGATCTGGTGGATCATCTGGCTCTAGTGGTGGTACTAACGCAGGATCTGGTGGTACTGGTGGTACTGGCGGTACAGGTGGAGCGGGTGGAGCTTTTGGCGTTGCAGGAAGCTCTGGTTCTTCAGGAAATACTGGTGCTACAGGAAATAGTGGTAACTACGGAAGCGGTTCTGCGGGATCTGGTGGTTCTTCTGGATCGTCTGGTGGAGCCGCAGGTAATTATTTAGTTAAAGGATCATCTACAACTACGCTCAATAATAGTGGTACAGTATCGGGTAATTTGGCTTAAATAATAAATAGGAGATCTAAAAATGTCCGAGGTTACCATCAATGTAAATACCGTTACTTTTGTTATTACAAATTTTGATCAAGAGCAAAAACAAATTGATGTCAGTTTTGATGACAACACTTATGCAAAGATACAGTTGAAATCACCACTACCAAGAAGTCAAACTGATTTGGAAAATATTATCAAACAATTTGCCAAGCCATTGGAGGTTGTTCAAGGATATGCTGAAGACGCTGATTTGTCATTCATTAATGATTTAGTTGCAAAACAAATAACAACAGACAGACATTCTATGGATGGAACAATAACACTTCCTGACGGAAGAATTGTTCAAAATAGACCTCAAAGTCCAATGCCTGATGCGGAAACAAGAGCGCAAATACAAAAAAATCAAGAGATAGAAAGCAAGTACGGTTTTGCTCAAATGTTGGTTGATCTTGGTGTTTTAAAAGAAAACCCAGTAGATTTATCACAAATTGTTGATGTAACTCAAAAACTTTCTGAGTCTGTAGAGCAACCAGTATCTGTTGGAACAATTACAATTTAATCTTCTAACTGGAGGTTAATGTATGTCTGTTACCAATATACCGCCGAAATTTACATTTACTTACGATGGCGCTACGTTAAATATTTACCACGCCAACAAAGGTCAAGGTTTGTCTAGGCATCAGCATATACATGCTCACGCTACATTTTGCACTGCGGGTTCTTGTGCTGTTCGCAAAGAGGGTAAAGAGGTTATTGTTGATAAAGATTTTCAGCCAATTAACCTTATTGCCGCACAGTGGCATGAGATTGAGGCTCTTGAGGATGGAACAATCTTCATCAATGTATTTGCAAGCCACAAACATATGTAGTTAATGTACACTGTACCGCATAATAAATAGGAGAACGGTATGGATAATTTGGACATGGCAATTTACTTTGCCACGGCGGTATACAGCATTTCAAAGCCTGAATACATTGATGGCGCAATAGCGGTATTTGATGAGGCAATAGCCAAAAATACAAGCCCAATAAACGATTTGTATCCAGTCAAGATGACGGACAACTTGTATTTGGACGAAAGAATCAAAGGTTTGGCAGGATATATCACTTCCACAGCCTGGAACATTCTTCAGTCTCAGGGCTATAAGATGGATGATAAAGTGACTTATTTCACATCCATGTGGGGTCAAGAGCACTACAAATTCTCAGGCATGGATGACCATGTTCACGGTAACGGCGACCACATTGTCGGCTTTTACTTCCTGAACGAGCCAGAAAAGGCGTCCAGTATCGTTCTTGATGACGAAAGACACGGCAAAATCCTTACCCAACTGCCCGAGGCTGATCCAAACGTGGTCAGCTACGCCACCCACAAGCTTATCTTCCCCATCAAGAAGGGCACTTTGTTCTTTACAAACGCCTGGGTACCGCATAGTTTTACCCGTCACGGTGGGGATGAGCCGCTCAAATTCATCCATTTCAACATTGGCGTACAGCAACAACCTGTGGTGGTCGTATGAACAAATACTTGATCAGATTCAACAAGTCCAGAGGAATGCCTGGTAGGGGTACTCCTGACCACGCTTGGAGAGTATTTGAAAACGGCATTCAAGAATTTCTGTGTAAACACGTCAAAATTGATGTTCCGTCCTACTCTGAGAGGACTGGTGAGGACTGGAATATTGCCTGCACGGGCGTGATGACAATTGACAAAAGCACATCTACAATAACGATTGGGGAAGCCGTCGCCCCGACCACGACGGAATAACAAATAGGATGACTATGTTTCCAGTAAAAATTGATTTATTAAACGTAGAGGTTAATGACATTATCAATGTTTTGGGACAACTTCCCACAAGCTCTAATGCCTGGCCGCTCGTGCAAAAGATTACCGCTCAACTCAATGCTCAGACACTTGCGCCTGAGAGTAATGTTGAGGATTCAAAGGTAATAGATCCTGCAACTCCAACCACTTAAGAGGACATCATGCAATTTCTCAAGGACATCCGCGAACATCACTTAAAAGATTTTGAAACAAGCGCCTGGGATGAAATCCATAAATTTATGGAGTTTCTTGAGAAGCGCTATGCTCCACCCACTGACGCTGTGCCTGGTCCAAATCCAGAACCAGTTGGCGTAGAAACAACACCCATGCCCCTTATTCCTGATAATGAAACACCTGCTACACCTGATCCCGTGGTTGCTGATCCTGTTCCTGTGGATTCTGCCGATACTGTTGCAGATACCGAGGATGCATCCGTAGAGCCTTCTGCGGTCGTTGTAGAGGCTACCGAGGCATCTGCTACCGTTACCACCACTGAGCCTGCTGTAATCGCTTCTGTGGCTCCTTCAGCATTTACCTGCCAACCAAGTGAGGGTTCAAATGTCTGAACAATGGATTCAAAAAGCCATCAAAAACCCAGGCTCCCTTAGATCCAAGCTCAAAGTCCCCGAAGGAAAAAATATCCCCGCCAAGAAGTTGGCGATTAAGCCCAACGATTCAACCAAAACCAAAAGACAGAAGAATCTGGCTAAAACACTGAGGGGCTTTGACTGATGGATGCCGATATTGACAAGCGTTTGGCGGTTCATGAGGCTATCTGTGCTGAGCGGTACAAAGCTATTCAAGATTCGCTATCCATCGGCGAAAAGCGCATGACCAAAATTGAGTATCTGCTCTACGGGGTAATGCTCTGTGTACTCCTTGGTCCAGGCGTTGCCGCTGAGTTCATAAAGAAGATCTTCGGGATATAGAAAATTGACCCATTCACCCTCATTGCCGCCGCCAACGTCGCCTTCAAGGCAATCAAGCAAGGCTGTGAGTTGTTCCGACAGGG
>Ga0208378_1000249_pt1 | contig 19656 bp, 37 predicted proteins | sample CryBogCBE24Aug09_FD_184556 | JGI IMG/M metagenome (GOLD analysis project Ga0208378, IMG submission 184556) | Freshwater microbial communities from Crystal Bog, Wisconsin, USA - CBE24Aug09 (SPAdes) (version 2) | ecosystem: Environmental > Aquatic > Freshwater > Lake | place: Crystal Bog...
AACAACTGGAGATTCTAATGAAAACGTATCTTGATTCTACGACTATCAAGAAAGTATATTTGGATTCAACAACTATCAAGAAAAGATATCTTGATTCAACGAGCACAAAATAATGCCTACATATAAGTTTTTAAATAATGACACTGGCGAGGAGTATGAAGAGTTCATGAGTATCTCTGCTCTGGACACTTATCTTGAAGACAATAAGAATATCACTCAACTCGTAAATGGCGCACCTATGATCCATTCTGGCAGAGGTATGGGAAAACCAGATGCAGGTTTTCGAGACTTACTGAAGCATATGAAGAAGGGAAACCAAAAGGGTATTAGTAGGAGCAACATCAACACATTCTAAGGAAATATAATGGAAGAAGAAACAAGAAGACTTACGAGAAAAGAAAGACGACTTCTTCGACAAGGAAAGACCCCACCAAAGGAAAACTATCAAGAGAAACTAAACTTTAATCTAAAACATTTTGATCCACTGACATCAAATCAGAAAGCAACATTTGATGCTTTCGGTAAAGACCGTAACCTAATGCTGCATGGAATTGCAGGCACAGGTAAGTCTTTCTTGTCACTCTACCTATCATTAAAGGAGATTCTGAACAACTCAGACAAATATAAGAAGGTAGTGATCGTTAGATCAGTTGTCCCTACGAGAGATATGGGATTTCTTCCAGGTAATAATAAAGAAAAGACTAAGGTGTATGAAGCACCATATTATGCCATCTGCACAGAACTATTCGGCAGATCGGATTCATATGAATACCTCAAACAAAAGAATATGATTGAGTTTATGTCTACTTCATTTATAAGAGGTATCACCCTAAATAATTGCATAGTATTAGTTGATGAGATGCAGAATGCTACTCTTCATGAGTTGGATTCTGTAATTACACGTATTGGTCATAACTGTAAGGTTGTGTTTTCTGGAGACTTCAGACAGTCCGACTTTACAAGAGAGCACGAGCGAAATGGTTTGACAGACTTCATGAGAGTTGTTCGTAGTATGAAGTCATTTTCATTTGTTGAATTCAATGCTGAAGACATTGTGCGTAGTTCTCTGGTGAAAGAGTATATCATAATGAAAGATAAACTTCGAGTAACAGCATAGGAGAATAATATGTCACAGCAAATCTACATAGGAAACTACTGGCCATTCTTTTTCACTGGCCTACGTCAGTTTCAATATTCAACAAAAGATGGTGCAGTAGCTCCATACACTACTAACTTCTATTATGATCCTAACCGTAACTCTATGGCTCAGGAAAATTATGCAGCTGATGGAACCTTTCTGAATAAATGGTTCATGCAAATCAGAACTGCATTTGGTGTTGCTGAATGGCGTGACGATTACCCACCAGATAAAGATAATCCATCAGGAAAGATCATTGTTATGGATCCTCCTATTGGTTGGGGTAATGTTGAGACTGTTCCTGGTAACTACTACAATAAAGTAGAGACTGATCCTTGGCAGTGTCAGCCGTTCACTATTGCTGAAGCAGAACAGACAGTTGTTTACGAGGAGTCGCTTCCTACATTTACTACTTGGCATGGAGATACTTTCAACAACGTATTAGTATTCTCTTATGCTCAGAAGTGGGGTAAGTCTATATCTGGTGCTCGTTATTGGATGGCCGAGAACATTGGTCCAGTTGGTGTTGCATTCATCATCCAGAATCCAGATGGCACATTCACCACTTGGGAACGTAGCGATGCCAAAGTTGTCGAGTTCAACGAACAACAGAAATATGAAATGCTTATGAAGAATGCTTCTAAAGAAGTAATCAAAACAAGTGTAGTTCATCACTTGATGAAAAAATAATATGAAACGGATATATTATGAGAAAAGTGTTTAAGCATAATTTCGTACCAGAAGTAGAATTAACAACGGAGAACATAGACGGCAAACGATACTATGTTCTCCCAACTGGCGAGAAGTTTCGATCAGTTACTACTGTTCTTGGTGACAAATTAGATAAAACTGCACTACTTGAATGGAAGAAGAAAGTCGGTGAAGAACAAGCCCAAAAGATTTCTACACAAGCTGCTCGTAGAGGTACAGCAGTCCATACTCTCTGTGAAAAATATGTTCTTAATGAATCTGAGTATCTTAAAGATGCTCTTCCTTCGAACATTGACTCCTTTAATGGTATCCGTTCTTTGCTTGATAAGCATGTGGATAATATCCTGGGTGTTGAACTTCCTCTCCATTCTATCGCATTAAAGACTGCAGGACGTTGTGATCTTATTGCTGAGTTTGATGGAGTTCCTTCTATTATTGACTTCAAGACTTCTCGTAAGACAAAGAAAGAAGAATGGATCCTTAGCTACAAGTTGCAAACAGCATGTTATGCGATGATGTTTTCTTGGATATATAAAATTAATATACCACAAACAGTAATAATGATAGCTGTAGATCACGAAGAACCACAGCTATTTAAATTCAATACAAAAGATTATGTTAATGAAGTATTAAGAATATTCAGAGATGAATAATTTACAATTCTTGAAATGACTTTTAAATATACCAGGAGCTCTCCCATTCTTACCACAGTGCGGACATTCTCTTAATATCTGAGATTGATGTTTACCTTCTGCCAACAGTTTCTTATGCATAGCAGAACCTTTTTCTCCTGCAAATGGGTTAAGACCTTCTGTTAACCTCTTTTCATAATAAGAACCTCCCTTCATAAAAGGATGAGTTTTATTTTCTACTCTTCTTAGATTTTCTTTTCTGGCTCTTTCTGTACCGCCATTTGCTTTTAATAAATGATGCTCGCCTTCTTCTACAAGAATTTTATTCACAGAAGACATCATTGCTGAATGCCCTGTGTTTCTAACATCTTGTATTACTGGAGGATGTTCTTCTAACAGTTGTTCTATTTTAGGATATTCTGATATATCTATTGTGGGTGTTATGTCCAGAGCAATAGCGAAAGGATCATAAATAGTCATGCTGTGCCTCCTTGTTAGGTATAGAGCCTGTGGATCTTGCCGGATCGCGACAGGTATTTCTATTTAGTCTTTATGTGCGAAAAAAGGGAGCTCAAGGCTCCCTTTTCTTTTACTTAAATTTTAATTAGTATTAAAGACCCCAGAAACCCAGACCAAGAAGACCACGACGACCAGCCGGAGCAATATCAACAGATAGATCATTACCGTTCTCTATGTCAGCATCAACATCCATACCAGGAGGAGCAGTAACCAGAGTACCGTGTGGAGTTACAACAGTCATTGGCGCGAAAATATACATAGTCTTACCGTCTTTAACAACCTTAGTCATCTGAATATGGCTGTGTGAATGAGCCATAGCTGATCCAGCGAGACCAAGAGAAATTACTGCTGCAAGAAAGATCTTGTTCATTAGTTTGTCCTTTACTGTTAGTTAATGAGCGCCCGATGAATACTGAACGAACGCTGATACAAAGATACCTGCTGCCACATACGCTAAGAAAGCAACAGCAACATACAACTTACTTGGCAACTTAGGTTCTTTATCCATGTTATACCCTCTATTTATGCTATCTTCATTTGTTTCTTTGTCTGTTGTATGTATTGTTCTCTTATCTGTTCACCAATATCAATCATACAACAATCTCCGCAGTTTCTACCAGAAACAACATAATTTAAAACAATGTGTTTCATATTAACAAATGGATCTTCAGATATATAAAACTCTGAAGTATCAACTCCAAACTTTTTCAGTAAGTGTGCTGAACCCATAACATACGGTAGGAATGCACTAAAAGGAATATTATGAAATCTACAGAATTCTTTATATTTATCTGGATATCCTTTAGCTAAACTATGTAGAACAGAGTATATTGTTCCAAGTTTATTGTCAAGTCGTTTTGACATAAATATATCCCCAACATCTGTAACAAGGCCATTGTAAGATATATCTTCTATAGAATTCTTATCCCAAACAAAATTCCAATTGCTATTGATCATATACTCGAGCAAATCGTATAATTCTTTTGGGTCACCAACATCTTTATACTTAACACGTTTGCATTTATAATTTAAGATGAAATAATACTGGCCGTTCTCTTTATCATAATTAACAGCCTTAATAACCTCAGCTGAAGATCTTTCGAATTCCTCTGAGTTTTCAATGATGGATAATTCTTTAACGCCACAAGATCCAATAAAGTCTGTAAAAGTAGGTTGATATACTTCTTGAAAAAGACCAGACTTACCAGCAAAACAATCTTTGCTGACTAATGGTCCAAGATAAAAGATATTCAATTTATCATCAAGAATAGTATAACCATCTAATTGTTTCGTATCTGTGATTGGAGGAAGAACATGACACTTATAGGTCGCACCAAGTCCTTTATAAAAGAGCTTGTCTCCTTTAGTAACCCTACCTGAAATAAATTCAAGATTGTCGTTGATCTCTAACTTATCGACGACAACACCATTCTTATCATGAATAGGAACAATTGTCATTACATAGACTTTTCATTTAGATGCATGTATGAAGAAAGCAAGAACTTCTCTCCTTTAATAACTGGATAACCAATATGTGGGAACATCCAGAATGGAGGAAATATAAGGAGCTTACCTTTTTCTGGTTTTACTTTCAATCCAATACTTGTTATCTCAGTCTCTCCACCTTCTTCAACATCATTAAGATACCAGAAGAAAATAAGAAATCGTCTTGCTGAATCAAGAGTCTTGACATCAACATGTTCGTCAAATCTATCCTTGCCACCAGCAGAATAATGCTTAACTCTGAAACTCTCAAAGTTGAACTTATCTGGCCAGAACTTACTCTCTGGAACATCTTTCTTATATTGATCAAGTGCTGCAAGAGCATGATCAACCAAATACTTATGTAGATTTAGATTGATGTTTCTATTAGAAGTAAAGTCAAATTGATCCATATTAGGATAACCGTTCTGGTCATATCTATTATGGATATCTTTGGTCTTTTCGTATATCTGGATCAACTGATCGCACACTTGATGTGGCAAGCTGTTAGGGTATGTGCGAACAAATCGATCCATGATATATCTCAATTAGCAGTTAGGAACGTACTGAAATCCAGTTGGAGAAAAAGGATAAGGAACAGCACGCATCGGGCAATCATATATCGGTCCAGGAACAGCATAAGGAGCAGGACGTTGTGGACGAGGAGCAGGAATTGGAACAGCAACTGGCTGCTCTACAACTACAGCTTGTGGAGGAGGACAAGGAGGACCAAAGATACTGTCAAGAACAGACGTCAGAGGATCCATATATCCGCATGTAAATCCACCATAAGAGTCCCACCAAGCATATGAAGGACTAACTGAACCGAGTATAAGAACTGAAGCAAGTAGAATCTTTTTCATGTCACACTCCTATTATTATTTAGTATACCTCGGTTCTGGATAAAAGTCAAGTTTATCTCTCTCAATAGTATGACCAGGTAGAGTTACGGCAGGAGCAGGATGTCCGCCATAACGAGTAAGTATGAACATGAAGAATCCAAAGAAGATAATAACCATGACAATATTAACAAATGTGCCATAGGTCATATCCCATAACATATCTTTCTTAATAGGACATGGGTTATTACGGCAACCAAAAGGATAGTTGCTTGTAACACGTGTGCATTTAGGACAACGATAGAAATTTGCTCTGAACTCTTCCATAATATAATCCTGTAATGGGGGATTAATAGCCCCCCATTATTGTTATTAGAACAGTCTTGGTAGATGAACATCAAAGATTCCCAATATAGGAATCACAACTCTATCATACCCTACGATCAATGCGATCAAAACAACAATAATATGGACAAGACGTCTAAACATATTATCCATGGGCACTGAATCTAACATATATTCAACTGCCCAAAATACCACACCAATAATAAGAGCCATAACCAATGCTAATATTAGTGTGTTTACCATTGTAGTATCCTTCGTTAGATTAACATAGCGAAAGTCACCAGCCGAAGATATCGTCTTCTTCGTAAACTCGAGCACCTGGTGAATTCTTAATAGTAATGTTCTTCTGAACACGAGTAGGAGCAGGTTGAACGTAGACAGGTGCTACTGCTGCAGGAACTCGATAATAGCGAGGAGCATAAGGAGTATAATACACTGGTGGAGCATAATAGCCATACCCACCATAACCGTATCCGCCATAACCGCCGTAACCATAACCACCACCAGCGATGGCTCCACCAATCAGACCACCCAACAGTCCAGCACCAAGGCCAATACCTAGTGCAGCACCACCGTATCCCCAACCACCGCCATAACCGTATCCACCACCCCATCCACCATACCAAGCATTGGCAGGTGCGACAGAAGCTGTGGTGAGTGCAGTACCAAGAAGAGCAACTGCGATAATCTTTTTCATTTGTCTTACTCCAATTTTGAAGACGTTATATTTAGTCAGTATCATCATTATAACTTAACGTAAGAACAAAGTAAAGTCTTTTTTAATCTAAGATAGGATAATCATCGTCGTTATGAATACACCAAACGAGACCAGGGGCAGGTGTTTCTACAATCTTTGGTATTCTAAATGTAGATACTCCGTTACCGCCATATGTGACACCTATAAGAGAATACAATCTGGTATAATTTTCAATAAGTAGTTCTCTACCATCGCAAGGAATCATACCTTCGACTGGTCTCTTAAAAGATAAAAGAATAATTTCTCCAAGCATATCTTTCCTCTTAAATAATTGGAGGTCCGTCCCAGAATTGAACTGGGTTCTCAAGGATTTGCAGTCCCGTGCCTTACCGTCCGACCCACGAACCAAGAAAAAAGGCGGCCATTAAGACCGCCCTTGTATTAGAGGCCAGCGGCCAATGCTCGATAACCAGCAGCAATCAGTGTACGGCTTGGCTTACCTGCACGATACTTACCAACAGTTTCACCTTTGGAGTTCTTACGCTCATTAAGATAGATAGCATAACCCATACGACGGATCTGATAAACAGCATCATGAGGATTAGCAATACCATAGCGTGAAGTAATCTGAGCAGCAGTCAATTGCTCACCACGCTCAACAAGTGCCTCAAACAACTTCTCAACCTTAGTTACAGTAGTAGTCATTGTATATTTTTCTCCATTACATAATATCGACCAAACGGCCATCATTGTCAACTGCACGGATTCTCGCATTAGGAAAATTCCATCTCAGTTGTTGCATCGCCTGTCTATACAACAGGGATTGATTAGGAGTAATAGTATATGTTCTCCAGTTACCAGTCTCATCCATAAGCTGAATCTGAACATTATCCATTTGAACCTCCTGAATAGTATACGGTGGAATATATTCCATTACGTACGATCCATTTTAACTGCTTCTTGAATTAAAGTCAATAACTCTTTTTCGTCTTTACAGAGGATCTTAGCAGTCGCCCAATCCTCATTCTTATCTTGACCACCGATCTCGACCATAAAACCATTGTCATAGATATTTATAGTGAAAGAGTCGTTTACTTTTACCATCTTATCGGCAATCTTCATTATTTATCTCCTCGATAATGTTCCAACTGTCTTTAGATCGTCTTTTGGTGATAATAACTGATATCCACCTTTATTATAAAGGGGCATAGCACGAGATGCTTTTTCTAAGACTGCATCTTGCACATGTTTAGGCTCTTTATGTAAGTTAGTCATAATATCAGTCTTAGCTGTAGATCCAGCAATAAACTCTTTATTGTCATACTCTTTGGTTGACCTATCAACTTTTAGACTATTAGTATACCTCTGTTTCCAGGATTTGTCAACTTCTTTTTTTGATTTTATCTGAGAAAGATGTAGACCCTTAGAAATCAGCCACTTATCGTGGGCTGTGAGTATATCTTTATTCTTTTTCTTTCGTTTACTTTTACCTACATCGTTGAAATATACTGGTAAAAGATGCATAGACATGGTCACCCCCAATCCTCATTTCATTATAACCTATAATGATTAAGAAGTAAAGCACAAAATGGGGTGTAGGAACATTAAATTTTGTTAATGTTCTGAAAAGCATCCTTTAGTGTTTCAACAAGAGGATCATAATGTTCTTTTTTATAATGTGCTGCATATCTATGATTCTCGAAGTCCAACTCTTTGAGCATCATATATCTGGTATCTATAATTCTTTCGAGTAACTCAACTATCTTTTCTGCTTCAGACGATGTCTTTGTCATCGATTGTATCCCTTTTATTCTCGACAAGGATATAACGAGCCTCTTTGGACAACTCCATATGAGCCTCAAGAATATTACGAACATCTTGAATCATCTCAACAACGCCACGAATAGTATTATGAACAGCCTTATCATTATGACCTTCTTCAAGATCAATAAGAGCAGCATCAAGGTTCATGTCTGCAGAATACTCAACTTGCCATTTGTATTGCTCGCCAGTCTTAGGATCGACTTCAGCCCTAAGATCTGGGTTAGGGAACAGAATATTTCTAATCTGTTCGAGCTTTTCTTCTGCAGGTGTAGTGGGTTTTCTTTCAACAGTCCATAATCCAAACATAATATAAATCCTTCACTTTTGTTTTCTATACTCATCTAAACCAAATTTATCTTTAGGCTTAACTATAAACTCATATACATCTTTAAAATATGGATGATCGTGTTTTGATATTTCAGATATAGTTAAATCTTTATGATTATCTATTAATCTTTTTCCTATTTTGTGGTATTGTTTTATCATATCTTTTCTGCCGACCAATCTTACTTTATGAGATTTTTCGTTAGCATGATATATAACTCTTTTTTTCATAGTACCAATAAATTTCGTGTTTGGTTTATTAGATATATTCCAAACACCAGAATTATCATTTTCATCTGAATGATGAATTTCCATAGCACCATTGTGAGCGAATTCTATAACATGTCCTTTATGATTACCTTTGTCGTCAGTAGCTTTATACACTGTTAAACGACTATAATTCGGATATTTGTCTTTTAGTTCTTTTTTGACAAATTCGTGCATATCTCCACCATTTACGTTTTCTAAACTCCATGGTTTGTCAAATAATTCTGTTATGAATTCTAGGAACCGTAATGTCATTTCTTTTTTCTGCCCATATTATATTTTGCCTCAAGCAACCAATCATTCTTTTCTTTATGATTGATAATCTTGATCTGGCTCATTGAAGCAACAGGCTCTTCAATAACAGTGGGTTCAACCACTTTCAATAAACCCCAATCAGACAGGAGACCGACAACTTTATTACGGCGACCCTTATCCTCATCGGAGAAGTTAGATGGCTTACCATCGAGAGCGAACATTTCCTTGAAATGAACGATGTAGTATCTGCCCTGCTTATGTAGAATATGACAGGATTGATACAGTTTCTTTTCTTTACGAGAGGCAACTCCAATACGAGTCAGAGTTTCTTTGATCTTCAGAAAGTCTTCTTCTTCAGCTATCCTTACCTCCACCAGCGTGTCGAGCAATGCATTCATGAGACTCCACCTTTTTCTTGTTTTTGCTTAATATATTCAATTTGCTCCGCTGAGAGGATTTTAATAGCCTCTTTTGCACGCAGCCGATTATATTTATAATAAGCAGAAACTAAGGAGATTAGAGCCTGTTCTCGTTCTCTTTCCTTCTTTTCCTCTTTTGATTCTGGTTTGGTATACCGAGAGCCTTTTCGAAGAGCTCCAAATAGATAATCATAATGCATCTGGTCTGTGATATCATAGTTGATATTCATCTCGTTTGCATACTTGACAGAATCCCAATGGGTTGACAATATATTGTTGATTCTCCATTTGGAATAATCACTATCAAGATCTACCTTGGATGTCTTTTTGTTGATGGAGTTTTCAAATCTCCAATCATATCTTTTCTTTTCTGCTTTCTGCTCTACCTTTGGCTCTACCCTTTCCTGCATCGTTACATCGAGAAACTTACTCATTACTTGAACTCACATGTTGCCATAACATCGACCAAGAATGCGAGGAAGTTAATCTCAGGATTTGCAGCGAATGCATTTTGATATTGATATTTTGCGAGAAGCAATACCAACTCAGGTGCTGTTTGTGGAGTCATAATCTCAGAAGAAATCTCATAGAACTGATTGAACAGAGCATAAGCATCTGAGTCCATATTATTCTTAACCCACTTACGACATTCTGTATAATTGCTGTCCTTCATGAATCCAACAAGTTCTTTGATAGTGGCTTCTGTCATATTAGCCAGAATACCAGAATCAATCTTACCTGTAGACGAATATCTCTGAAGTTCGTTTAGAACTCGTCTCCAATCAGGGAAGTGCTTATTAATAACTTCAGCTACAACCTTCTGATCAAATTGGATATTCTCTTTGTCAAGAATAACTGTAACACGCTTAAAGAACTGAGAAGCAAGTTTAGCTGTCGCCTTCTTGCTAATCTTAAAGTCAATTACTGAGCATCGAGAGTGTAAAGGGTCGATGATACGGTTCTTGAAGTTGCATGTAAGTATGAAGCCACAGTTTCTGGAGAACTCTTCCATGAAATTACGAAGAGCGGGTTGAGTAGAATTGGCATTAAGATAGTCCGCTTCATCCAGGATGACATATTTTCTTCCACCCGAAAGTGATACGGATGACGCGAAGTTGAGAATTTCGTTGCGTAACGTGTCAATATTACCATTCATAGATCCATTAATGACGATATAATCACAACCAAGTTGTTCAAGCATGGCTCTGGCTACGGTCGTCTTTCCTACGCCAGCTGTTCCAGATAGAATCAGATTAGGGATATTGCCCTGCTCTACAAACTTTTGAAAAGTTTCTTTTAGATCACATGGTAGAATAGTTTCTTCAATAGTCTTAGGGCGATATTTCTCTACCCAGAGATATTCTTCATTCATTATGCATTCTCCATTGCTTTGAGCTCTGATTCAATCTTTAACATCTTAATACCAAAGAATTTATCACCTTTGAATCTTTCCCAACAATGAATGCATTGGTTTCTTACTTGCTCCTTATTCTTTCTCTTTGAACAAGATTCTACATAAAATTCATGTTTATACTTTACTTTTTTACAAGTATTACATTCTTTAGTTGCAACTTCTTCTCCAAACAAAGTTGCTATAACAAGACCACTTGGAAGTTGTCTTTTCATCACATTCTCCATCATAATATAGAAAAGAAAGGAGGAGATTAACTCCTCCTCTATCAGAACTGAGAGTTAGACTCAACAGCAATAAAGTACTCGACTTCAGTATCTACACCAACGAAATGCGAGATTCCGCGAGCAGATATAGTTACCTCATAAGTTCCTGGGATAATCTTAATGTTTTCAGCCTTAAACACAGCCTTAAACACCTTATCAGTCTGACCGATACCTACTGACCAATCATTGCTGGTTGGATTCTTAGAATCAGTTGCAACCAATGAAACTTCCTTACCATCACCAACTACAGCAATCTCAGGAAGCTGAAGAACACCTGCAGCCTTTTCAACTGCAATTAGATCTTCATTCTTAAGAGTGAAAGTAGCATCAACTGAAGGCAAAGAGATCTCTTTCTCTGGAGCCTTAGTAACGGTGCTCTCGTCAGCATAAGTGAAGTGGCTCTTACGGTTATCTTCAGTAATAGCAACAGACTTATCAGAGAACTTCAACTCTGGATCGCGGAAAGTCGAGAGGAGAGCAATGAACTGATCAAGATTATATACGGCAAAACGCTGACCGAACTTTGTAGGAACAGTTGCCTTGGCCATAATAGTCTTAGTCGGGGAGATAGTCTTCAGAACATTACCCTCCTGAACGACGATCGAAGGGTTGATCTTCGAGAAATTCTTCAGGACATTCACAGTATTTGTATCAATCTTCATAATATAACTTCCTTTCTTCACTTACGTTTCGCTGCTACTTTTTTAACTTTGTTAGTCGAATGAAACTTCTTATCTTGGTTTTTCTTATTACCTAATGCTCCAGGATCAGCTGTAGCCGATGCTCCGATAGAAGCAAGATCAGCTAATGAACCACCAAAGATATAAGTGCCAACATGTTGCATCTTCATCCATGGACAGAACCAAGTCTTAAGTTCGATCTCTTGAGCTTTCTGACAGAACCAATAATCCTCTGAAAGATAACGGTTGGACTTCTCACAAACCTCAGCCTGGAAGAACATTAGAATCTTACGGGAACCATCGAAGTGTTCAGTACGAACATGATCAGGAGTATACAGATAACGATCCTTGTAAGAATCATAGAACTTCTGCATAGCCTTCTTAGATACCATCATGAAGCCAGTACCAATCTCAAGAACCTCTACTGGTTGATTAAGAGGGATAGACGTCTGTCCACCTTTAGGATTAAACACATAATCACCGACAAAGTTCTCAAGGATATTAGGATCCTTATCTGCGATACCCTTATCTACTGCCAGCTTAATCTTTTCCCAAGAGATACATTTCTTAGGATAAGGACCACCGATAATATCATACTTCTCATCTTGAGCTTGAAGAGCCATCATAGCAATAATGTCATGAGGATTAAAGCCAATGTCCGAGTCGATAAACATCAGATGCTCTGCCTCTGAACGCATGAACTCATCGCAGCAATAGTTACGTGCACGAGTAATCAGCGACTCATTGAACAGATAATAGAACTGGAGTGGAATGCCATACTGTGCACAGAGTGCAGCCAAGTCAGCTGATGACTTAGCAAACATACCTGCGCACTGACCACCATACATTGGCGTCGCAATAAACAACTTACGCTTGCGAAGCTCTTCAATCGGAATTTGAATTTGTTCCATACTATAGTCACCTTTCTTATGCTAAAATATAATTCGAATACTTACAGGAATTACAATGAACTTTTTTCTGGGCTGGGTGAGTCGTTAGAATAACTCCTGGATTAGTTTCTATTAACTCATCTCCACAATCTGGGCACTGAACACCAGTGCCAACTTTTTCTAATATTCTGAACTTATCTTTATTATGCTCTTCTAATGACTTCAACATTACCTTTTCAAAGAACTTCTTAGTATATGTTGTCATTTCGAATCCTTATAGTGGTCAACATAAAGACACATCAATACATAATGAAGGGTCTTCATAAGATCATCCTTATTAGATCCCTTCTTCTTACCATAACGCCACAGATACTTCAGAGCGGTGTTACGGAATGTAGGCATAGAATCACCAAGAGCAATCCAGGCGTCGAAACATTCAACTGCTTCTTCTTCTGTCTTATAGTGCTGATTGTATGTCTTATCTATATATGCTTTGAAGTCCGAAATAATCTTATCTTCTGCAAATTTATATTTCGGAGACTGATTAATTACTACATTGTTATAAGGTGTTCCGTTTTCAAACGTATAGGTTGCTCTGTGATCTCCAAGACCTCCTGTTGGGCTATACATAGTTGTATTACTTTGGTAGTTCATCATGCCTCCAATCTATTCATAATATAGTCTACTATAATTTCTTGATCTTGTAAAGTATTATTTTTAAATTTAGATGTATTAAACATCAGTGTCATATTAGAAAGAATATTAGCGATCTTTGATTCTCTACCACGTAGCCATGTTTCATTCTGATTAGATCCACGCTCCTTATAACGATCCTCACGAATAGACTTATCTGTCTCGAGATATAGAATATCAGTGTCGTAGTTCTCAACACAATGTTCAAGAAAAGAGGCAGTGAAGAGGCGATCGCCTTCAAATAGAACAACAGCGTCGCTCGGAAGGGTAGCTAAGAACTTCACTGCCTCTGGCTGGACGGCCATAGACATCCTGTCAGTACCAGAGAATGTCTCTCCGTCTTCATATTTGCCCAAAACGTAATAATTACTGCACTGTAAATATGGAACTAATTTGAAATTAGTATATTGTTCTTTCCAGTCTAACTTAGAAAGAATCTGTTTCATCAATGTGGACTTACCAGCGCCTGGTTCTCCACCTATAGCGATTACTCTCATTTACGTCTCACATTCTCTTTGTTAACAAGATCTGAAACAACATGAACAATACGGATGTCAGGGATTAATCTCTTAATCTCTGCTATCTGAACTTCATCATCTTCAAAATGAACACCGTGTTCATATCCATTTTGTTTTAACTGAATTATTGTTCTTGCTTTATGCCTACCAGAAGACTCTCTTGACTTCTCATCAAATGTCTCTGGGTTGAAATATACTTTATTCTTAATACCCTTGCGATTCAACATCGCAAGAGTTTCTTCTGTCTCTTCGTAGCTTCTGCCTGTAATAATGATATCGATGGGACCTGGATAGATCCCATCGTGTTCTTCTAAGAAGATAACACCATCAATATCGAAAGTGTTAATCTTACGCATAGTAGTTCTTAGCCTTTAGAGCGTTTGTGTCACGTTCAGCAAAAGCAGTACATTCAGCTTTAGCATCTGAATATTGCATCTGCTGCGGAGGAGTCTTCTGAGTCCAAGCAGAAGGACCACGGAGAGCACCAACGATACCCATCTCCTTAGCAACCTTCAGATAACGGATAGCATCAATAACAACGCCAGCAGAATTCTCTGAATCTTGAACAGAGAGTTTAGCGTCAATTGTAATAGGAGCATCACCGAAACCACGGAGACGGATGTTAAGATAAGCAACCTTATTATCTTTTAGATAAGGAATAAAGGTTGACGGACCAGCGAACAATGCTTCTGAATCAATAGGAATACCACGGAGATCATTCTGAGCACGAATAACATTCTCTTTTGACTTCTTCTTAGAAGCAAGACGGCTCTGAACCATCATGTTATTGAAGTCAGAGTTACCACCAACATTCAACTGCTGATGGAAGTCTACAATAGCACCACGATCAAATGCGAGCTCTTGAAGAACCTGCGAGAGAATAGAAGCGCCAACCTGTGAACGCATGTCATCGCCAACGATAGGCAGACCTGCATCAATGAACTTCTTCTCCCACTTAGGATCAGAAGCGATAAAGACAGGAATACAATTTAGGAAAGATACACCAGCGTCGATAGCACACTGAGCATAGAACTCTGTTGCTTCTTGCGAACCGACTGGTAGATAATTAATAAGGATCTCTGTACGAGATTCTTTCAGAGCAGCGACAACGTCAACTGCTTCTTCATTAGAAACACGGAAACCATATTTCTCTGGTTGAGACTGCATATACTCAGAAACACCATCAAGCACAGGACCCATCTGAACGATTGGACCATCTGGAACATCATCACAGAATACACGAGCACAGTTTGGCTTTGCGAAAATAGCTTCGCCAAGAGGACGGCCAACCTTACGACGATCAACGTCGAATGCTGCTACAACTTTAATATCGGAAGGATGATAACCACCGATACGTGAAAACATAATACCAGGAATGTTCTCTTCATCGTGGTCTTTATAATACTCAAGACCTTGATAGAGAGACGACAGACAGTTACCAACGCCAACAACGGCGACACGAATTTTCTTAGACATTTTTTCTCCTTTATGTCAGTTTTTTAACGAGAGAGGTCTTGACTGGAGTAAGAGTAGCTCTCGGCGCTTTCGCACAATTATTATAATACTATGAACAGTAAGAAAAGTCAACTGCTTTATCACTCCAAGCAGGATGATCTTTTGGTTTAAATTTTAGATAGTTTACAGGATTATACTTCTTACATAACACCTTTCTTTTCTTGACATCAAAAGATTGCTCCCATTCGCTTTTCATAGTATGAGCAGCGGTAGGTATAATCTTAGGAAGCTCTAACAACTCATGAGCGTTTAACTCATCCTTATAAAGATGATGAGTATTAAGATTAAGACCTGTATTCACCATTACCTTAAAGTAGTCTGGATGAAAACCATAGTCCGTAACATTCTTACCTTTCGTCATAAACCCAACAACATATGGAGTCCAATCAACCTTACCTGGACCATCATAATCTTTCCAAAGATCTAATAGCTTATCATACATCTCTACCAATTCATTAGTAGTCCAGAATGTAAACTCCTTAATCTTAGGACCATAGGCAGTCTTACGAAACTCACACTCAACTGATTCAATATTGTATATGTCAACGTGAAAAGGCATTCTCCTATTCATTTCTTCCATAAGATGAATAGTATTCTTTTCCATTAACTGCTTATCTGCTTTGGTGGGTTCATAGGTCTTAACTTCAAGAACATGACCATATTCGTCAGTGATCTTCTGCTTACGAGCAATATCAATTCTATTGAAAAGATAACAAATAGAATCATACTGAGACCAAGTAGCATTATCATATAACTGCTGATCCCAATGATCAATATCCCAATCAAACAATTCATAAAGAGTTTGTTGAGCGAGCCATGCAGTCATTCTGCCCATTGAATAGAATTCTTGTAGGCAATTATTCAAAGAGAAGTAGTTCTTTTCTCTTGAACCAGCATTAGCAGCATTACCAAGATACTCATATAGGCTACCTTTGCCTATACGCTTTTTCATATCAATAACAAACTGTGGAAACTTACGAACATTCCACTTAGTATCATTACCGAATTTCATTCTACGCCAATTCTTATTATGCCAGTCGATTAACTGATCGTCAGACATATTCCAAAGATCTAACTGCATAGCAATCATTGACCAATGGTTACGGTAAGACTGACCGAAATACATAGCATAAAGAGCTTTCTGCTCATTATCATAATTGGAGTAATCACATATTACTTTACCAACGTGGTGGTGATCGAGATCGCCTTCAACAAAACGAACATGCGTAACACGAGCGAACGCTTCAATTCTATTTTCAGGCAATCTCCAATCTACATAACCAGGAAGATCTCTAACCTTAACATAATCTAAATTCATCCGAAAAATGACTCCAGGTTTGCTTCTTCAGCTTTGCCATAAGGATCCTTCATACCATGCGCATGAAGATAATCATACCACTCTTTACTTTCCCACATACCAGGAGACACGCCATTCCACAATGGACGTTGGAGATGATGAGACTTATTCAATCTACGTTCATCAACAAACTGTCTACGTAGAACTTCATACTCATAAGATTTTAACTCTAACATCTTTTCACGGAAGTAACAAACTACCGAGATTCTTTCGCAATTAGGATTATCAGGGCTATTAAGTATAATAGGAGTATTACCATGTATGATTTCATGGTTATTAACGAGAAGAAGATCGCCAGGACGGACGTTAACAGCAATACGATATTCAGGAAATATAAGATAACCACCAGTGTATTCTCCTGTTCCTAAGACAAGTAGATTAGAAAGACCAGAATCAAGATCTCCAGCATCTCTATGAGCAGCTGTACGGAAAGTCTTATTCACTGTAATAGTTGTGAACACAGTTTCCGGTACAAGAAATCTTGGATCCATTTTATCCGCAGCTGCCTTCTGATTAGCCCAACGCCATGGCAACAGTTCTTTGAAACCTCTGTTAAGAGATTGTAAGAATGGATACGATTTAGCAAATAGTTCTGGATTCTTTTCAGTATAAGCAGTCGCACGACCATAAGGAATACGAGGATAACGGTCATACCAACCAGCAACACCAGAGAATACTGACTTAGCATAGTTGGTTGTTGACGCCCACTTCTCTGCTACCTTTATAGCTTCTGCACGGATATCCTCTTTTGGCTTATTAGATAAACCATCAACCCATTTATCAAACCATCCATGATACTCAGGATATACTTTAGTTACCTCTGAACGTAACCAAACAGTTCCTCTTGTTTCATCTGCTGGTTTGAACTTAGGATCGGCGTATTTTGCACGGATCTTTTCAATTGAGTTATCATTAAACAGAGATGCTCCGTCATCCATAAGAAACTCAAGAATCTCATGTTGATAAGGCGAAACCCAATCTCTACCACCTCTGCCTTCACATGCTAACATTGGCCCACGAGGACCAGCAGCAAGACCACGATTCTGTGATTCGGTTGCAGCTTCTCTTAAGCCAACATATGCTTCTTCACATTCTTCTTTTGTAAAGTAGTTCTTACGTAACTTAAATGCGATACGAAGTTCATCATTACCCTTATCGCAGTCTTCACACTCTTTGGAGCCACAATCTGCCTTTGTTGCAACATCACATAATGGAGGCATATAACAATCACAATCCTCCTCAATCAACTTATCATAATGACTTTCATCAAGAAAAGTTCCAAGAAGATGTTCACAATCTAATTTTTCACGAGCAACAATACGTCTTACCATCACGGCCTCCAAATACATTCATCATATATTATATAGTAAATTATCAAATTGTCAAGATCTTTTTTATGTCAGGAGGAGTCCATCCCTCTGGCTTGAGGATCTTTCCATCTTCACGGCGAATGGGTTTACCATCTACTAGTTTTGCCAGGTTTGAGGCGTGCACTTCATCGAATACTCTGTCGAGTGGGATGCCATAAGATGCAGCAGTCCCACAAGCAATGTAAATAATATCAGCCAGTTCTTTCGCAAGATTTTCCAGATCATTTTTCTCTTCACTCTCAAAGTATTCTTTCATCTCTTCAAGCATAAGATCCATACGTAACTTACGTTCACGAATATTAGGAAACTTTGGTTCAACACCAATATTCTGTCCAACAGCTGTCTGAAACTCTTTCACATCTTGATACATATTACCCATTAATCCACTCCGGAGGTTCGCGATTAGTCCATTTATGAAGATGAGTCTTACCCATCTTATAATAATTACGATAGTTGTTGACAGGATCAGAACCAATAACGTATTCTTCTGCCATACAAGAAGGCATTTTTGTCATATCAAACTCTTCTAACTTCTTTGGAGGAGAAGCAAGCATATAGGATATCTCACCATAACATTTATGCTGTTTGTCGTAGCGATGAGTATACTCTGCCATAAGAGCAAAGAAATGATCTACGAGCCAATTATAATTCTCGACACTTGAACGAGCCCATATAGCACTCGGATGATTAATGTGCGTAGCTGAGTATATAACTTCTTCACGTGCGTCATCTAATAACCACCATTTCTTTTTCTTAGTTTTAACGGTTCCGTCATCTTTAAGGATGTCTACTTCTAACAGTATCTCTCTACCATCGAGGAGACGGTGAGCAGTCGATAGTAATTGTGCGGACTCGAGGATCATCTTAACTACGTGACGATCTACCATCCACTCGGCGGCTTCAACAGGATTTTCAGAAAGATAAAAGATATTCAATTGTCGTATTCCTTAAACAACTTGAATATAGTATAACCTACAATTAGGTAAAAGGCAAGCCAAATCCACGAAGAGATGTATTCTAATCTCTCGTCGAAGTGTTTATTCAACATATCAAATTCAAAGTATCTCATTTCTTCCATTTCCTAAATGCTTGATCTCTATGATACTTGTTTGCCTTATCATAGAATCTTTCGCCTTCAAGATGTTCGTATTCGTGCTGAAATATTCTTGCTGTAAGACCAGTGAACTGCTTGGTCATTGTTTCTCCGTTAGGAGCTTGAAATCTAACACGAACATGCTGAGATCTTTTTACTTTAATAAGAAGTCCTGGATAAGAAAGACAACCTTCCTCTAACAGAACCTCTGCTTCAGATGGCTGAATAATCTTAGGATTAAAACATACAAAGTTCTCTGGTTCTCCTCGCATAGCAAAGATACGATATGGTGTTCCTACTTGGTTTGCTGCAACACCAAGAGCACTTCTATCATACATAAATTTTACGAGATTCTGTGCATATTGAATAGGATCGAATGGAGGATCTTTGAAGTCAAACTCTTCACATTCT
>Ga0208378_1000261_pt1 | contig 19156 bp, 25 predicted proteins | sample CryBogCBE24Aug09_FD_184556 | JGI IMG/M metagenome (GOLD analysis project Ga0208378, IMG submission 184556) | Freshwater microbial communities from Crystal Bog, Wisconsin, USA - CBE24Aug09 (SPAdes) (version 2) | ecosystem: Environmental > Aquatic > Freshwater > Lake | place: Crystal Bog...
ATAGTACCGTCGTTTGCTACTAAGATGCCTTCAGCCGTAAAGCCAGCAGCATATGCGGTGCCAGTTGCCGACATTTGCCACTGGATATCCGTCTTTTGACCATATGAGTTTGGGTACCAACGTTCGCTGACAAAGTTCGCAACGAATGGGCGCTGAGTAACTAACGAATTAACGCCAGCAGAATTAATAGTCCATGTGCGGTAAGTGCCATACGAACCAGAGGTATAAACCATGTTCGTCCAACCTTGAGCGCGTTTTAGATAAAACGTGTAACCCGCTGGAACCGTGTAAATGGCTGATTGAGTGCGGCCAATACCTACGTTGATCTGGGCGTAAGTGATTGTTTTGCCGGTATCTTGAAGTTTAATTGTTCCAGCATTAGACGAACCAGCGGAGGGAACGGTTGTTACAACCATGCTGTTAATACGGAAATAGCTATTGGTCGTATTCACGCCCGTATAATTACCCGCCGTAAACGCAATCGTCTCAGAAATTTGATTATAATTTGCATCAAGGCCATTGATTAAAACGGAAACACCAGCATCCGACGAAGACGAACTAAGCAGCGTCATTGTGATAGCGGAAGCGGGATAAGCATAGGCAGTCGCATTTTCCCATACTGGAATAAAACCAGAGGTTGGGATCGCCGCCTGATAACCAAAAATACTTAAGGTCGAATGCCCCGTAATTTGATTGCGGGAAACTTGCAATTCAAATGGCTCAGTTACACCACGTTTGGTAACGGAATCGTTAATAACAAAGGCTTGACTGGTCATAATTATTTACCCTTTTTACGTGCAATTGCAATATTATCGACAGCATTTGGATAAGGACGGCCAGCCGCTCTTGCATGGGCCTTTGCAGTGGATTTCTGTTTTGCCGTCAAATGCTTATGATGAGCATCTTTTTCAGCGGGATGTTCCCAGAATGGTTTCTTTTCCATTATTTTTGCACCAACAAAATAATAATAATGCCGGAAAGGATAACATTGACAATTTCACCGAATGATAAACCTACAACCATGTTAGCAACCCCATTTTCTTAAAGCCTTGTTAATGCGACTTTCTGGGTCGTGCTTGTTTTTCATGTTGGTCATTTTGGCACGTTCCCCTTCCATCCGGCTGCAAAATGACTTGTGCCGGGAGTTATGCGTATCTTTGGTTGGAGCCTTTAAGGTTCCGCCCGTTTCAGAATGATATGAAGCCCGACCTTTGGCGTTTAAGCCACCGGATGGGGATTTGCCTTCTGATCTTGTCCATGCAGCAGTCATATGGTCCTCCGAAGAAAGAAGGGGGCCGCAGCCCCCCACTTAATCGTGCATTTTCTTCAACGTCTGAGCAAGTCTGGCGCGTTTAGCAAGAGTAGGGTTCTCGCTGTGTGCCGCCTTGGTCAATTTCTTGGCGGGGATCTTTTCCCCAGCCGGGACGTGAAGTTGTCGGTGAAGTGCGCCGGGATGCTTGATAGCACCCTGAATCCACTTCGCTCCGCCGCCATCAGCATGATGCTGACGGCTTACGACTCCCCCGGCTCCACCATGCGGCCAGCAGGGGTTTTAACCTTGTTGGCAGCAGAGAATGGACGCATTTCAGCGCCGCCAACTGCACCACCCGACTTACGGGCAGGGCGGTCAAGGCGGTGATGAGCATGATGACCATGCATCTCAAGGTGCTTGTGCGCCTTGTGAGTACGGCCACCACGTTTGCGCGAAGCATGCTTTTCGCCACCTTCATGTACGGTTGGCGAATTAGCGCCAGCGTACACGTCGTGTGGGGTTTCGTCGCTATCTACTTCACCATGCATTGGCGATTCAACCTTGCCGCCCTTTTTGTGGGCTGCGCGCTTAATCGAATGCATAGAGTGCTTCTTTACCATATGATGAACGTGACCGCCGTGGGCGTGGTGTTCACCATGCATTTCGTGATGCTTATGACCTTTCATGGTCTACTCCTTAAAAGTTACTATACTGGGTGACACCAAACAGGCCCGGATTAGCGGTCTGGACCATATAAGGTTGTGGAGACTGACGAACAATCAGTTTGTTAGCGCCCGTACCAGAGGTAAATGCGCCAAACGTACCGCGTACGTCGCCAGTTGTGCTTGTTGCGGTGGTGCGATCCGATGCGACGTAGTTGGTGGCGGCAGTGATCAACGTAGTAGCCGTCAAAGACGTTGCGTAGTTGACCAAAATGTCACCAAATGCGTCCGAACGAATTGGGAAACCAAAAACGTCCGTCGTATCGACCGAATAAGCATGGGTGGCATCAGCGGCATTGAGAACAACGCTCTTGATGTACTTGAATGCCTTTTTACCCGAAACTTGAGAACCAGCCGTAAGGGTAATAGCCTCAACCAATGGGTAACCGTAGCAATCATACCCAGAAACCGTAGCGGTGGTAGCGGTAGCACTTGATGCGGCAGTAACCGCAACGGCACGACCAGCAACAGCCGCAGGATTCCAAAGCACAACACCCGGAGTCTGTGCGTTGTTTGGAACAATGCACTGCTGAACGTTCTGATACGCCAAGGTAACCGTGCCGGAAGTAGCCGTCAGGTTGCTGTTAGTCTGGTAAGTACCAGCAACGCCCTGACCAGCAGAACCGCCCGTCAACTGAGATACAATCTGTGTACCAGCCGCAACGCCCTGAGACACCGTACCCGCCGTCGAAATAACAACCATACCAGCCGTAACTGGCATTGCTGAGTTCGCGGTAATGGTCATAACACCGTTTGAAAACGATGCGGTGACCGACGTGTAGGCGTCCGTAGCCAGAACCGTGTCAGTTGCGCCCGTATCCGAACGAACAAAGTTCGTCGAATAGTAGACGCCCGTCGTAGCGCTGTTGCTGCTATTCAGCGTCAAAGTGGCGCTGGTAGCATTTGCGGAAGTAACGATTGCACCAGCCGCCTTGGTATAAGGAACAGCATTAATCGTCGTGATGTTGTCAAAACCCAACCAGCCAAAATCAGCGGCTGCTTGTGCCTCACCCGGTAGATAGGTGAATGGAGTGCGGGGGTCCATGATCCCCGCACCAGCATAGAACATAGATGAGCCACCGATGTCCGGGTTGTACTCATTAGGAGTAAACGGACTCTGCCCAAATACCATAAGCGGTCCGGAGTAGCCTGTAATAGCCATGTTGACTTCTCCTTTAACTTACGAAGTTGGGAACGAACCGTAGATAGAACGCCAGTTGTAATAGCCCAGAGAATAACGCTCATAGCCCTTAACAAGAAGGTTATCTGTCGTGAAATCGACCTGCATGTCCATTTCGAATGGAATGCGCTCCATATACACCAGACCCTTAATGTTCGTTAAGAGGAACCAAGCATAGTTGGAGGTCAAGAAGTCCATGACCATGTAACCTTCTGGCAGACCGCCACCCGTAAAGAGGATCGCATTGGTGTCGTTATCTGCCGTACCCGGACGAAGCTGCGTCTTCGTAAGACGAATAGCAACTGGCTCAAGTGAAGGAGGAACGATCAACTTACGACCACGGGCAAAGATCTTGATGCCAGCGATATCACGGAAGTTCTGGCGGATAGAAACCATTGCGTTAAGCAAGGTTGCTTCGTTCAGATCGACCTGTACAGTTGGGGTATTAGCAATCGTCAGACCGCCATCGATAGGATGCGACGTGGAGCAAAGTGCCACACCGTCAGCGCCGATAGATGCATTGTACGTGGTTGCCGTGTTAAGCACGTTAGCCGCGTAAATTTCTTTGGTCTGATGGAAAGATTCAGTAAGGCCAAGGTTGGTTGGCTTGAACTGAGCCTTGTAGAGGTTGTCGTCGATAGCCTTACGGGTGATCGCGTAACCAAGCGCAATTTCGTTATGCTCTTGGTTGTATACGTAACGTTCACCAGCAGCGTTATCAAACTGCGTGTTACCACCTTCTTGCTTCAACTGAGCAAGACCAAGGTAACGCATTTCAGCGGTGCGTTCCAAAGCCATGTTCGACTTGGTGATTTCAAACACCTTGTCGTACTGGGATGGAATCTGCGAATATTTACCTTCAACTCCACGGAGGCCGGGAAGGAGAAGGTCACGAATCTGACTGAGATTAATAGCCATTTGAACTTACTCCTATTACGACCCAGCCGTCAGGCGGAAGGACTGGTTGTTGAAAGCAACGATGATACGATTGTACGCAGTGGTCGTATCCGTGCCGTTTGCGCCCGGAGGTGCAGTGACAAGCGAAAGAATACGGAAAGCATACGTCGTTGACGTGCTGATGTTGGCTTGGTTGGCGTAAGCCGTCGACTGACCAGTGAGAAGCTGGTAAGCGGCTGGCGAAGAAGGCGAATTACCAGCGTAGTCAATGTTTGAGTTGACTTGAGCCTGAGTAACTGCTGCCGAACCCGACGACTGAACGTTAAACGTAGCTTGTGGGTCAACAATTACGTAAGCCGTAATCGTCGTACCCGATGGTACGGTCGTGCTGGCGGGCCAGTAAGGCGACCAGACAACTTTGTTTACGGACGAATTGTAGTATTCGCAACCGATGAAGACACCAAGAACGGCAGTCGTGCCGCCAGCGCCAGCGATTACATAACCGCCAGAAATCTGTACGGGGTCACCGGAGAAGATGTTTGAAGAATAGCCAGATTGGATCTGATACGCCGATTGGCCCAATGAACCATTACGTCCGTCCAGAAACCCTGCAAGTACGAAACCATTGGGCGCAGAAGTGTTCGCCATAGGTCGCTCCTTTTCAGTAGGATAAAATCAGACGGCGCGTCTTAATTTATCCAACATGGGGAAGCCCACTACGGCGCGTAATGGAGTTATAACTTTTCCTATAACACTGTAATAAATACTATGCAATAGGGAAAAGGGGGCAGAAGCCCCCTTTTTTATTAAGTACGCGGAACCTGCATTGGTTCGTAAGACTTACGGATGCCCGTTTGCTTGCGGTCACGCTCAAAAGTACCTGCTGGAGCAATGCCCAACGCCTTTTCCTTTTGGTTAACCAATTCACGGGCGGTAGAAAGTTCCCGATCCTGAGCAATTGCGGTAATTTCTTTAGGACGTTCCATAAGAATCATGCCTTTTTTGCGTATTGCACCGTTATGACCGATAGGCATCATGTCCGGATGACGGCGGGTATCCACTGGTTCCCAACCGCCAGACCGCATTTCAAGCATATTCTGTTCATCTGTCATGCCCGCGATGGATTCCCGTTTCCAATTGTAATCCCAACCTTCTGGAATCTTACGTGGATCGATGTAGAACTCATCATACATTGATGGGTCCATTGAATCATCGTTCATTCTGGCCCGCAATTCTTCAGCACGAAGCGCAGCTTCACGTAGGCCACGGGTAACTGGGGCTACACCCAACTCTGGGGCGTCATTTTGGCGTAATTCGGTCATGTTTTGTTCCATTTGTTCTGTAATTGGGGCTTTAGATGGCCGTCCGGGGCCGCGTTTGACTGCTTCTGACATGGATTACCTCACAACATGTTCTTTTGTTGGTAATATAATTTAGCTTCAAGGTATTCTTCGTCACTCATATCAATATCGCGGGCAGCTTGACGTTCCGCAGGGCTTAAGGTCATAGTAACTTGTTGACCAGCACGGAAAGTTTGCACTGAATTGGTGCGCGAAACGGGTGCAGCCGCCATAGCTTGGCGTTGGCGGGGTTGTTGTACAGTTTGTTGTACAGGTTCACCGCCATAAACTTTGCTTTCAATGTGTGCAAAATATTCTGGGGTATCTGGTTGAATATTAAGAGCGTCAGCTTCATAATGTGCGGCGGTCATAAGTTTTGTTTTGACCGGATCAGCAAGAACATCACGGTGAGAACGCAGCCAAGCTTGTGAAGTTGGGCTTTTAACCGATTGAATTTGCGCTTCAATTGGGTCAGTAGGCTGTTGTTCGTACTGCGGTTGCGGTTGACGGCGTTGTTGCTCAAGCATTTGCCGCTCATAATTAAGTTTTTCTTGAACAGCTTCTTTGCCTTGAGACAATTGAATAAGTTTTGATTCAACTTGTGCCATTTGGCGCTGTAATTTGGCGGCTTTTGCGTAATCACCTTCTGATAAAGTGTTAGCATAATCCCGCTCAAGCATTTCAGCATCACGCTCAAAGCTGGCAATTGCGTTAACAAATGCCGTTAATTGATTGTCTTGAGCCTGAACCTGATATGTTTTAACTTCTTGTTGGGCTTTTTGAGCATATCGTTCCGCCTCAAATTTTTGACGACGAATTTCTTCAGCTTCACGTTGTTTTTCACTTAATTGGCGTTTTAAAAGTTCAACGCCATCGTCTTGTTTAGGCGTTTCAACTTTTGCAACGGGTTCATTTTGCGTTGCACCAAGGTCAAAATCTATGTTTTGAGGTGCATTGGGGGTTGTAACTGTTACTTCAGCAGCTTCTAATTCTGACATTTATACCTCCTTAAAACGCCATATCTGGCTCTGGGATGACCATTTTAATTTGGACATCTTGAATGACGTGGCAAAGAACACCGTTGATGTTCAATTTCCAACCGTCCGACGAACGAAGCACAATCCAATCGCCTTCGTTCACGTTTTGTCCAGCAAAGCCAGTTTTGTCATCATCTACAAACGCAATAGGACCTTTTTTCAGCACAAGAACTACCTTGCCCTGATATTCGTCTTCTTTGCGGATACCGTCTGATAGGTAAAGGCCGGAGGCCGTGCGTTCTGGCCGTTTATATACAGCGCAGAGAATGTTGTTGTGCATTACCTTAATTTTGGAAATGTCACCTATAGCGTTTTTTAACTCCGCTGCGGGGTCAGCCGCATGGAGCATCTTCATAGTCGCAGTCTTCATCGTTTATCTCGCTTTTCTATCAATGCCGACGATGTCATCCATCGTCTCTTTCGCCCAGATAAGTGCGTCGGATAGTCCTTTTAAATATCCAACGCGGTTCTTATAGTCCTCATAGTTTTGGGAGAAACCGTTCAGAATGCTCTCTGATTGTTTCTCCCTTTCTTCTTCAATGCGCTCCTCTAATTTTCGGTAAAGGAGCAAGTCAAGTCCAGCCATAAGACTCCTTATTCAGTTCCGTTTGCTGTAGGCCATTTTTTCTTTTCCAAACGACCAAGACCAGACCCGGAACCGTAATCTTTTTCTTGATATTTTGGCATTCCTTGACCTACGCGACCACCAGATTTGCGGGGCATAGGAGGACCACCAGCGCCGCCACGGGCAGCAAGAGCCGCCATTAGCTGCGGAGGAAGTTGTGGTGCGCCACCTGCTGGAGGCATTCCGCCGCCCGGAGGCATTGGAGGCATACCGCCACCCATTGGGGGCATCATTGGCGGGACAGGAGGCTGACCCATTCCAACACCAGCGCCCAAAGGCTGTTGGCTTTGTCCGGATTGCGGAGAAATAATGATGTTGACATTGGTTTTACCCTTTGTGCGTCCGCCAGTTGCACGGTGTGCGCGTTCAGCCATGCCACCACTGCACATTTTGCATGAGCAATCTGCGTGGTGCATAGCTTTGCCGCCGCGTTTTAAACCACTTGAAGTTAAGGATGCGTTTTCAGAACGGTTTCTTTCAAGCTTTTGTTCTTCTGGCCCAAATACGCCATTCATTGCTTGATTTCTTAATGTATTTCTTATTTGTGCTGCTTGTTGTGTTGCTTGTTGATGTCTGCGAAGAGGAGCAAACATTTGATCAAGTTCATCTAATTGATTATATCGGCGACGTCCAGTTGACCCGCCGTCTGCCTTAAATGCTTCTTTTTTAAGAACCTTGTGCATTAACTTTTTGTCTTGGGTTTCATCCGTGTGTTTTGCGGCCCCACCGCTTTTACGCATTGGGATAAGACCAGAAGATGGATAAGGGTTAGTCGATGGCATTAAACCCTTTGACGGCGCAGCAGATGGCATACCCGCCATTTTTTTACGTGCAACCATAGCGCCAACCATTTTTTTGCGGGCGGCTGGATTCATTCCCGTAATTCCGCCACGGGCATAGCTGCTGCTTGCGCCCAAATCATTTGGCTCATCTGGGTGATATGCTGCGTATTCGTCCGCAATAGAACGAGTAGGAGGCATAGGAACAGGTTCACGGCGTTGGCCCGGATGCGGGAGTGGAACGCCAGAAGCTTGACCGCCAGCAGCCTTACGCGGCGCTTTCCCAAGGTTCTTATGGGCTTTGTGGCCTTCCATATCAGCGTGTTTGCCAACTTTACCACCGCGTTTAAAACGTGATGGGGTAACGGGCCATTTACCAGCATTGCCGCTGTTCAAACCCTCAAAAGGGGAACCGCCGCGTTCGTCCGTAAACGACTTGCTGCCGTCGTCTAATTTAAGGCCCATGCGCTGCATTTTTGCGGCGGATGCTGCTTTTGCTTCTTTCTTGTGATCACTCATTTTATACTCCTGCTGCGTCCAGCATTAAACGTTAGGATTTCTAACTAAATTTTGGATATCCGGTTTAATAAACTGTTCCGCCGTAGAAGCACTCTCCGGATGAACTGCAATTTCACGGGCCAATTGCAACATGGCAATCCGCTCTTTGCTTTCTCTGTCAGCCGCATGGTTCTGGGCGTCAGCCTGTGCGTCAACAGCTTTTACTTTAACTTCCGCCATTTTGGCTTGCGAGTCAATCATTTTAGCTTGTGCCATCATCAATGCTGGGTCAGGAGGCGGTGGCCCTTGAGGCATTGGTGGGACAAACAGATCCATCGCATCTTCAATCCCAAGCATCGTCAAAATGCGTTCATCAACTTTTTTAGGGTCGTAAAGCGTTGGGTTTTGAGATTGTAATTGTTTAATTGCCATTGCTTTTTGGATGCGCACAGCATGAGACGGCGTATTAGGGTCAGCAACGGGGACTAAATTAATATTATCCAAAGCTGTTATTAACGTCTCTGGCGTCCATTGATAAGCTGGATATTTGTTATTTTCCCAAAATGCTTCTGGGCATTCTTTAAACAAATCCTTAAGAAGCTGAAATTCACGGGCTTGAGCCGCATGCATACGTTTGTGAACAGCGGAAATAACTTTCTGCGCTTGCTCAATAAGGGCAATTGTTGTCCCAACTGGCGCTTCAGCATTGCCTTCGCCAACGTTGGTTTCAGATGTAGAAGCCATACGCTGGCCGCTGGTTTCAATTAATTCAAGCAAACTAAGAAACTGGCCGTCTACACTGCGATATGGGAGGGGCATAATAGCGGATTGGATAGGCTGACCAGCCGTATCAATAGGCATTCCGCCGCCGGGAGGAATACGAAACTCATTGGTATTTTGCCGCCCAGCTTGTTTTGCGTACAAAAATCCGGGGAAATTAGCAAACATTCCGTTATCAATGCACAACCGCCAACCAGCGGTTAACGCCATCGTCGTGTTACCCACAAGATGTAAAAGGCCCAAACCGTAGAAACCAAAGCCGGGTACGAAGATATAATCAACAAACACTTGTCGGCGCAGACACTGTTCATCATCTTCTTTCCACCACCGACGGATTTCCAAAATTTCAGAGGATGTTTTATCAATAGTAACACGGTAAGGAAGTTGGAGGCCCGTTGGCCCCTCATCGTCCTCATGCTCATAACCCGGCAAATCCAATTCGCAATAGCACTCATAAATTTCGCGGGGTTGGTTATCCGTATTAGATATATTACGGGGGATAACACCCATAATTTGCTCTAATTTGTCCTCAACTACGTTATTTTTGGCTGGTTGCGCGGAAGAAAGGGGTACATTTCTGTACATACCCACAAGCTGAAGCCTTTTAAGGGTGCTTGGGGACATTTTAATAACGTGCGTAATACGCTGCGCTGTAGCTACGTTTGTTTCAGCATTTGAAACAATAATTTCCGGAATGCTGACAAATTCTGACACCGGGCGGCGGCGAATAGGGCAGTAATATACTTTCTTAAAAGCGGTTCCACCAAACCCTAAAGCAAAAAACATACGCTCCGTATCTGGGTAATATTCAGATGCCGTAACCGTAAGATAATGATTAAAATCTTGTTCTAAAGATTCTGCTTGAGCATTGATATTGGCGCTATCTAATCCGTCATTGCGAATTTTTACGGGGCCGCTGGATGGAAGCAACTCACCACGGGCATTGGCTTGGAACCGTACGATTGACTCAAGAAGCAATGGATGGCGTACTGTTGCTTGTCCCTCAACCGCCGTAGAACCGTCCGTCGCATTGGACCGTGGCGTTTCAATTTTTGTCCCCAACAAATCCAAACCCATAACGTATTGCTGAAGCAATTCTTGGCGGGATTCGTTGTCTTGTTCAATTAAACGGACAAGTTCACTGGCAATTTGGCCTAATGAACTATTATCCAAGTGCATTGCTAAGTTTTCGTGGAAATCACCATCCTCTTCGTCTTCTTTCTTTTGGGGTCCACCAAAAGAAATGGTTACGGAGCCATCTGGCAACTCAACTTTTACATACGGGGATTTTGGATTAACTTCAACGTTTTCAACATTTTCCGCCGCCATATCCATATCAAATGCGCCGAAATCATCTGGCGTACTTCCCAAAACGGGAACTTGGCGAATGTTCATTGGCGCTAATGGCATAGGTTACACCGGGTACAATTGTTGATTGCGACTGGACTTATATAGCATACTTTCAGTCTTTTCCGCTACTATTTCTACTGGTTTACGCGCAAAACCAATAACACGCAAGTGTGAGAGTGCTTGCGTCATGCTATCAACCAAATCATCGTGTTTTGCTTTAGGGAATGATTCCGCTTGTTCAATAACCTTTTCCGCCCATTCCATATCGGGGGCGTAAATCATTCCTTCCGCAAAAAGATGTTGAATTGCGTAAGTACGTGCGACTTTATCCCCACGCCCCGGATCAACCAATTGAATACCCCAGTTTTCCCGCGCAAAATGGGTACGAAGTTCCTGAGCAACGGATAATCCAGCCGCTTTAGATTCAATTAAAAGTTTATCAATTTTATAATCATTACATTCTTTAATGACTTTTTGTACCAATTGCGGAAACTCAAGTCGGTCTTGCCACGCATGAATTAACATAATTCTTTGGTTTTCTTGGCGGTCTGTCCACACGCCCCATGTTGTCATGGCGCTATAATCGTTTTCCTGTTTGGTGGTGTAAGCGGTATCCAACGATGATATTACGTATTCAAACGGTGGAAATACGTTTTTACGTAATCCTTGAGCGTTCGACACCGTCTCATCCCATAAAACCCACCAATCACGCTTTATAATACCGCCGCCTTTGGGCTTGGGGCGCTGTTGAAGTTGACCAGCAGCCGCAAATGGGCCAAGGGCGCTTTCCAATGACGCAACTTCGTCCTCACCAAAACGGTCGTCAACCAACAATTCTCCCTCTTCGCGCCGATCAACGTACCACGGCGTAATACATCTGCGATCAGTCTCAAACCGCATTGGAAGGCAAAGGTGAACCCAATTTCCCGTGTCTTTAGACAAAACATGGCCCGTAAGGTCAGATTCGTGCAGCCGCTGCATAATAACAACGTAAGCGCCAGTTTTGGGATCGTTGAGACGGGTGGACATAGATTGGTCCCACCATTCCAATGTACCTTGGCGGACAAGATCCGATTCAACCTCATTTGCGTTGTGAGGGTCATCGACCACAATAATAGAGCCGCCCTCACCCGTAAGCGCGCCGTCAACGGAGGTTGCGAGACGGTATCCGCCTTTGTTATTGTCAAATCTAACTTTTGTGTTTTGGTCGGAAACAATTTTGTATTTGTCGCCCCAATGGCGTTGATACCACGGAGATTCTAAAAGGCGGCGGGTTTTAATAGAGTCGCGGATAGAAAGGGATTGAGCGTAAGACGCATAAAGAAACTGTACATGTGGACCAGACAATGGACCAATTGCGGATTGCGACCACACCCAAGCGGGGAAACAGACCGATACCATAGATGATTTGGATGTACGTGGCGGGACGTTAATGACCAGACGGCGAATCTCACCCTTTGCTACCGCCTGTAAATGTTCCGCAATAGCCTCAAGATGCCAGCCGTATTTATACGGATTTGGATCAATGTATTTCCAAGCACCCGCAACAAAGTCCACCATTTTTTCTTCAAAATTAAGGCGTTCTAATTCCCGCGCAGCATCTTCCGGGTATTGTTCAATCGCTTCTTCTAATGTTTTAGCGTGTAAAAGTTGGCTACTCTGGGGTGATTTCATCAAAAACTTCGCCTTCTATGATGCGGGGACCGCCAATTTTGTCACGGACCTTATCAATAAGGTACGCACGTTCTTCGTAAGATAACTGCCCAAAGTCAAAAATAACTTGGGGGCGGGCAATGTCTGTTTGGTCTGGCTTGTCTTTCCAGCCCATTTGTGCGCGGGTTAAGTAAATGCCAGCGTTAATGGAGGAAGGTGTATCTTTCATTGCTTGCTGGTAAAGGTTTTCCACAACCAGCGCGTTAGCTATTTGCCGCCCGTTTTTGATTTCATTTCCGTATTCCCGTGTAAGCCATGCGCGGGATACTCCAACAATATCCGCAATATCGTCCAGTTTTGTACCCCGTTTAGCCAGACCCATAATGGTTTTACGCATCATGGCGTCGTCCGTAACTTTGCGTTTACGGCCTTTTTTCTTTTGCTCTTGGGCTGGTTCCACGTCTTTTGCGACCGGAGCGGAACGGTTGGCGTTTTGTATAGCTTTCATTTTTCTACTCCTTTCTGTTTACTATATCGTAAAAGTTGATTAAAATACAAGTCCCTGAGGCGCTCTCATAGAAAGGTGATCACATGCGTGAACAATATCCAAGAGAAAAATATCCAAGAATTGTTGAATTAAAAGGATTGCGTGAATTGCGTGAAGCGCGGGAATATGACCCGTGGTCCGTAGCAAACAAAGTTTCAACGCAACGTAATTGGTTTTGGCGGTTATTAAACTGGATCAGTGGCCGCGCAGACCTTGCAAAAACTGTTATTAGGCTTCGCGAACAGGTTATAAACATGGAAACCGTCCGCATGGCGGGGTTACGGGAAAGTGATCAGGCGGGGGCGCTGGGGTTACAGCTATACGCTGAGAATGAGTATTTAAAATCCCAAATTGATAGGCTTGACCCGGAAGAATACAAAGAAAGCCGGGATTTTTACCGCGAAAGCTGGATGGGGGCCGCCAAAGAATATGAAAGGTTACAGCGGGAACATGAAGGCCTTCAGCGGGCGCATAATAATCTTTTAAAAGATTATGAACAATTTTTGGAAAAAGTCTTACCGGGGGGAAAATAATGGAAAAGATTTGCGCTAATTGTAAATGGGTATACGCCCAAGATGCGGGGTTTAACTGCATGAACCCTATTAATGACCGCCTATATGACCATTTTAATGCATCTTCCGGGGATGTTGTCAGGGATATTAGACGGGCGGCGGTGACATTTGAAAAGAACACATGCGAAGAATTTGCTCCCAAAAAGAAAGTTTCGTCATCAAAGTGATGAGAATCTGATATAGTGTATCGTTGTCCCCCTTATAGGAGGTTTGCATGGGTTTGACCGCGACTAACGTTACACTTGAATGGACTTTGGGAGAAATCCCAGTTTTTACAATATCATCAGATTCTTTCAACATAGGGAACGATAACATGTCTTGGAACTACCGCGTTATTATGGAACCCGCCACTGAGGGTGACATTTTCAGTGAAGATTCGTACACCATCCGTGAAGTATTTTACGACGACGACGGTGAGATTGAGTTCTGGTCGGATGAGGGTTGCACCCCATACGGCAACAGTTTTCAAGAAGTTGCGGATGATTTTGACCTTATGGCCGCCGCATTTGAACTTCCTGTCCTTAAAATTGAAAAGGATGAGGACGGTTTAGATAAACTGGTCGAAATTGAAGTTGAGTACGAATATCCAGATGAGAGCGATGATTCCGAAGAGGATGAAGAAGAGGAAGCGTAATCCTTTTCTTGGTCAAAATACGTGGTCGCCCCTAAACACGGGGCGGCCATTAATCATTTCACAGAGTTCCGGCGGAAACATTGTCCCGTCTTCATCATACGAAATGACCGCAAAACCTTGCTGTGACCGGGACGGGGTTCCTTCTGAATATTGAAACTGCGGGCCAGTAGGGTCCGCCATCATCCCAGTCTCCACGCCCCACCGTGAACCATTGCGATCCCGCATAGCGGTTACCTGTAACTGGTGCGTATGCCCCGTAACTATACTGATCCCGCCATGTAGGGCATTGTTCCACCCAGCGTGGATGCCGCCCCTGAACCTGTGGCGGACTTCTGTTCCATTTATATCAAACGCAAAAGAAAAATCCCAATCCGTAAAATGTTCATGCAGGGATAGGATGTAGCCGTCCAGTTCTGAGGCGTTGGCGGCGATGTAATTGTCAATCCGAATGTCGTGGTTGCCCAAGGTCCATAATTTGTATTTGGCGTTTGGAAGGAGGCGTAACCATTTCTTGGCGGTGTCTATTTCTTTTTCAATCTTGGGGGCTTTGGAACCCCGGACGGATGGGTGGCGGCTGATTCGCGCACCGTCGATAATATCCCCGTTTAAGATTATCCCATCGACTTTAAGGGTTTTGGCTATTTTAACAAACGCTTTGTAAATTAAAGTGGGTTCCCCGTCCCACACGTGCAGATCGGACCCTATGATCCATTTTGTCCCCGGCGCTTCAATAGTTTTCATCCGGGGGTATGTCCAAGCGGATGTTGGTTTTTCTATTTTGACATCGTCCAGCCCGTTAGGAAACCTTTCAAATGCCATCTTCATTCTATGGTTAAATGTATTAGGGGATATGTTCCCCGCCTTAGCCGCTATGCTTGGTCTGCGGTTGTTTGCTTCTAATAATTTTAAAGTTTCAATTAGAACTTCAACAGACAGTTTAGGTGTCGGCATTTGATTTTCCCCATTGATTAACGTATAATGCCTTGAAACTATGTAACTTTTATTACCACTAATTGGGGGAAAAGCAATGTCTAATATTCCTTACATGATTACGCAGGAAGAGGCGGCCAAAAAAATATGCCCCATGTCGGTTGGTGCGGGCATGAATAACCGCGTCCTTATCTATGATGGGTTAGAGATGGGCCGTGCATGCATTGGTCAAAAATGCATGGCTTGGCGGTGGGATTACCAGTGGGATGAGAAGTCAGACAAAAGCGTATACAGCGATACTCTGGGTTACTGCGGCATGGTCTGCGGTTAGTTGACAATTTTTTATTGCCGCCATATATAGTACGCAAGCTTAAATATCGTACTGTATCTGGATGTAAGGTCAGACGTTAATATACGTATATAGTTTACGGGGCGGCGTGTTTTTGCTGTTTCCACGTCTTGGGTAGAACAAAGCAGAACAGCGTCAAGTCTACCACCCGTAAAGCATAGCCGCTAATGGAGAACAATGGACTGCGGTCGCGTCGCGGTCGGCGGGTCTCAAGAAACCGTCAGGGGAAACTCTGGCGGTTTCTCCGTTTTAAGGGGCCGCAAACATTGCCCTACAAAAATAATCCCGTAGGGCAATAGATTATACCAAAAGGGCGGTTCGGTATAATAGCCGCCAGTAAGATTGTACTTTGGTATACGCAAACCCGCATAAAGCCGCCGCATACGCAATTGGGTATGGGGGGGTCCCAAAAAGGGGTGAGGGTGTGTGCAAAAGTGCGAATTACTGAAAAGTTAGGGTAGTTTAGGGGGATGGGGGGTCCCTTTTCCCATCCCACCCCTCCAAGAAAAGGGGGGTCCGGGGGTCGCCAATAGGCTGGAACAAAACGTGAACAGATCCAGCACGGACATATCCAGAACAAACCGTGAACAGACTAAGGCAGGGAACAGACCGTGAACAGACGCGGTATGTGTCTATACGCTATCCCCTACAGATAGCCGCCTATGCACGGGCGCGGGCGGGCCATTGCGTAGCGTATCAATCTCACATGATCCGGAAACGTGCGGGCGCGGATAAGCGCGGGCGCTGAGTTGCATTTTTAGTAATTAGTGAAAATGATCCGATCAGTAATTCTCTTTTTTAGTAATTTGCTTTTTTAGTAATTATACAAAATGATCCGCACGCTCCCCCCTAACCCCTGATGGAAGAAAAGGGGTTGTTTCCTTATATTCCGCCCTATTTGTCCAGCGCATTAATCCCCTGCTATCAGATAAAAGAAAAGGGAAGCTTTCGCCCCCCCTTCCATATTCCCCTTATATATTTATTGCCGCCTTATGCCATTGCGGCCTTTAAAATCGCGGGCCTCATAATTGATAGCCGTTATCTTTGTGCCATTGGATATCCGGAACCCATTCCCCCGCGCTTAATTCAATCTCCAATAATCTCTCACTATGCGCGGCCAATATTCCAGCCTGATAGTTTCCGGCCTTTTCAAGCGCCTCTATGCGGGCGGCTAATTTTTCATTCAATTCCAGACTTGCGGCTAATTCAGCGGCCAATGTTGCGATTGCGTTTGATAGCGTCATAAGAAACCCCCGTTTCTGATATCGTCGGATCATTCCGACAAAAAACAGATTAAAGTGATTTGATTAATAATTCAATAAGAAAAGGGGGCTTTTAGCCCCCTAATCCATTTTATTTTGTCGCCCGCCTTAGGCCGCTTCGGCGTATTCTTTCGCAAGCCCCCAAAGCGCCGCGTTTAATGTGATATCCTTTTCAGCGCTCTTTACCGCCCGCGACGAACGGAATTTATCCCCGATCCGCCCGCCTTGACCGCCTTTGATTAAATTCTCTTGAACCCGATTAAACGTCTTCCACAAATCAGCGCCACTGTCGCCATATCGACGCGGGCGCAATAAGTGAAGCGGTTCAATCGGGCATATGTCATCCCGCTTTTCCCCCGCCTTGGTAACATATTTAATCGAAAGCGCCCGATCCGCAAATTCAAGCGCCTTTTCAGGGGATAGGTTAATCTTACTCCAATATTCCGAAGCAATTGCGCCTTGATCCGCCCGCTCAATAACAGAATAGCTTCCTTCAATAATCCGATCCGCGATATTCGCGCCACGGTGCGGAATTGATATTTTGCCTAAAGTTTCATCCTGAATTACTAAACCATTTAAACACGCTAAACGCATCAAGGCCGGAATAAGATTAAGGCCGCTTGTTCCGTCATGAGCGTTAAGCAATGCAATTTCGGAAACCGTTTCCCCTACTCTTGCAAGGCGTAAATCCGCATCCTGTTCACGACGAAAGCGGATAACGTGCTTTTGAAACCCTTCTTTATCCGGATTGCGGACATTGCGGGCGCTTGCACGAACCGGAACAAATCCCGCCTTTGCCATATTCTCAACGATAACAATTGTCGGAATATGCTTAAATTGATCGGATCGGCTATCGTGCGGGCGCTCCGCATAGGTGGCGCTTGGCAAGCGGATTGCGTTATTGATAGCAAAGCGATTTTGGTTGTATGAGATATCGTTCATTTTATAAACCCCCGTTTATGGTGTGCGCCATTGCACGTATTTTTTGTAAATCAATTTTTTGTTGATTGCAAGCGATAAATTGAAATTAATTTTTCGCCTTATATTATAAAGCATAAACCCGCCACTAATTCGCCTTTTCAGTAATTACTAAAAAAGAGAATTTAATTTTCACTTAGTAGCATTTTTCGCTTGTCAATTCACTGATTCGCATTTATGAGAATTACAGGATCAATCCTGATCCGATTTAAACGGGGGTTTAAATGAAAATACAATTCAGACGGTTTCTTTCGGTTGATAGCCCTAAGGCGGTTAAGGCGAATTCATACGGTTACCTTAACGGGATCAATTATGGCGCTCCGCATAAATCGGGCGGGGTAGGAAACCTTTGTTCACACGCAAGCGCCGGATGCATTGCGTTATGCTTAGGGGAACATTCCGGACAAGCTGCAATGTCGGAAACCGTACGGGATAGCCGCAAGCGCAAAATGGTTTTCTTTATGAAATACCGTTCCGAATATATGCAAGAATTCGCCTATCACGTTCAAAAACTAATCGATAACGCTAAAAAAGACGGTTTAAAACCCGCTATCCGCCCTAACGGTTCCACCGATATCGCTTATGAAGGTGTTGCGGTTACGGTTAACGGTAAGGTTTACCCTAACATTATGAGCGCGTTTCCGGAAACACCTTTTCTGGACTATACGAAAAACCCTAACCGATTTAATCGGAAACTACCGCCTAATTATCATTTAACGTTTAGCCTATCGGAAACAAACGAACCGATTGCGCGGGCGCTATTAGAGCGGGGGGTTAACGTGGCGGCTATTTTCGACCACGGTTTACCGGAAACGTATTTAGGTCATCCGGTAATCAATGGCGATTTGCACGATTTGCGGTTTCTTGATCCTAAAGGGGTTATCGTCGGGTTATCCCCTAAAGGCCATAAGGCGAAACGGGATCAATCCGGATTTGTTATCCGCAATTATGAAACCCATAACGTATAGGGGGGAAACCATGACAAAAATAACCGATCAAGACATTATAACCGCGATTGATGCCCTATTGGAATTTATCGCGGATAAATCGGGGGAACCTTATAACAACCCGTATAACGTCGATTTAACCGCTTTGAAGCGGGTTATTGATAACCTAACCGAAAACCTAACCGAACCGAACGGGAGACAATGATGGGTTGGATCATTTACAACGTTCACGAACCGGATTTGTGTTGGTCGGGCGGTTACGGTTGGACAGATGACGATTACGACACGTTCAACGAAACCGAACGCCGAAACCTGCGGTTACCTATCGGGGGCGCGTGGGAGCGCGTCCCTTGGTCTAAATCCGAAACCGAACCTAACCTAAACCTAACCGAAACCGAATAGGGGGAAACCATGCCACAATTTACCGTAACTGTTCAATTTTCAGGCACTAAAACCTACGAAATTGACGCGCCAGATGAAACGGCGGTTCATGCGTTATTTGACCGCCTATCAACCTTTGACACTTACGACAACCCGATTGATGACAATGTAACCGAAACGATAATTAAACTTGAACCGAAACCAACGGGTTACAACCCAATGAACCAGAGCGGCGACCTATAACCCGCACCCCGAAACATACTTCACAATGAGAAACAGCCCGCTATTAATTTAGCGGGTTTTTTCTTATTTTGCAATGGGTTAAATGAAAAAGGGCGGTCGGCACAACGGGGATGAAAGCCAACCGCCCCAAGCTACAACCGTCTGGAGAGAAACGGGAGCCTTCCATTAACCATACAAGAAACGGTTCAGGAAAACAACCG
>Ga0208378_1000262_pt1 | contig 19121 bp, 22 predicted proteins | sample CryBogCBE24Aug09_FD_184556 | JGI IMG/M metagenome (GOLD analysis project Ga0208378, IMG submission 184556) | Freshwater microbial communities from Crystal Bog, Wisconsin, USA - CBE24Aug09 (SPAdes) (version 2) | ecosystem: Environmental > Aquatic > Freshwater > Lake | place: Crystal Bog...
ATGGCGGCGACGGACAGAGTGGGAAATATCTCTCTGATTTACAAATTATCATACCACGAAAAAGAATACAATTTATAAAAATAGTTGATGGTAAAGTTGATAATAGAAACGCCTGTAATTTTGATTGTTTTTATTACTGTTGGAAAATGAACTTACCTTACGGAATTAATTGGCTGGAATAATCTAATTTTTTTTATTTATATATAATATAAAATGAACCTAAAAGATTACGAAGCCTTGTATTATTGTTCTTACTGTCTCAAACCTAAAATTAATGAGTGGGGCGTCCAAGTACCTTATTGTTGGTCTGTTGAATGTCGTGAAAGATATAAGAAAGCTATAAAAGAAAAGGAAGAATACGAGAGAATAAAAAAGATTGTAAAAGATGTCATTCAAAATGAGAAATTAATTACTATTACAAACGAAGATTTAAAGTCTTTAAGTAGTTTTTGTAATAAATAAATTATACGCTATTATCGCTATTTTCGCTACTTTGGTCTACTGATACTGATAAAGGTGTTGGTGGTTGTATGTTTGTCAAAGTTAAACTTGTTCTACTTGGTATTTTTATCAATTGGTCGTCTATCTTGGTTTTCAATTGATTACTTTTTGAAATGAGATTGTGATACTCACTATACGCATTGTCTAAAAATCCGTGTGCGTCTGTATTTCTGTTCTCTCTATTCAGGTTCAATATTCTAAAAATGTTTATCGCCAACGCATAAAAATCCTTTGATAATGACAATTCCAATTCCATACCATTCTGTAATTGGAGATACAATTCTACTGAACCTATTATACCAACTACTAAACTTATTATACATGTCGTCACGCTTACCGTTTGTTGATTTAAATACGGTTGTAAGCCAACTGACAGAACAGAATTACACGCAGAAAATATGATGACAGGAATACGGTAATACTTCAATTGATGCTTTAACTCAATGTATTTTTTCTTGTGTACCTTTTGTAATATAACGCTATTGTGTCTGACTGCTTCTAATATATCTTCAATATCTTTCGTCCAATTTTGCTGATTACTCATATATATTATTACAGATAAAATAATATATATTTTTTGTTATTACTGAATATTTTTTTTGTAGTAGTTAATCGTTTTGAAAACGATTAACAAAACGATTAACAAAACGATTAACCAAAACGATTAGAGACTTTACCGAGATTAACCTCGGTGTTCTTAAAAATATATGAGAATTGAGTGGGTATATATCTCGGTCTAATCGTTTAATCGTTTTGAAATCACTTTTTTCCACTATTCAAAAAAAGTTTTGAAGGAAGAAATTATTGTAGTAGTTAAAAAACGATTTTGAAAACGATTAAACGATTAACCACAGCATAAATATTTCATAGGTATAGTGATTTATTACCATTTATCGTGTCAAAGTGAGTTAATCGTTTTGTTAATCGTTTTGTTAATCGTTTTGTTAATCGTTTTCAAAACGATTAACCAAAAAAAAACATTTAGCAAAAAATCATAATAAAGAAATCTTGATATATTATATACAAGAAAAATGACAGAAGAACAACAAAAAGATCCAAAAGAGATGAAGAAGATGTATAATAAAAAGTGTTATGAAAAACACAGAGAAAAGTATTGTGAGAATGAGAAGAAGAAATATTACATAAGATATTTAGGAGAAAAAAAGTTCAATGAAATACTTGAAAATCATGGAAAAGATTTAACCAGAGCATTACCGTATATGAAATTAGAAAAACATATAATCACAACCAATAATTTATGAAAAATGATTGAATAATTATTTAGGAATATTTCTAAATAATTATTTCTTAAAACATTTAGGCAAAAAACTACTTAAAAAAATATCTTTATATATGTATATAGTAAAGAATGACAACTACGATGACAACTACTTTGAACTTGGAAGACTTGGTTTATTATACTGTAAAAAGTATGAAGACAGAATTAAATAAGAAAGGAGAAGAAAAGAAAAAGTTTTATCCTCCGAATGAATGGGAACAACTTACAAAAGAAAAAATGAAAGAAACTTATGAAACAAAATACGGAAATGAGAAATGGGTTGATAAAAAACATAAGGTAAGGTGTATTCTTACTGGTAAAGTGAACGGTATTACTGTGTATGATTTTGATAATATGGAAACTTACGAAAAAATAATTGAAAAATATCCAGAATTAGAAAAATGTTTCAAAGTGAAAACTCGTAAAGGATTTCATTTATATTTCAATTATAATGAAAACGCCAAAACAGGAACAGATGTATTTACAGATTATAAAGGAGTAGATGTTCGTAATGATCGTGCGATGGTATTTGCTCCTCCAACAACATATAAAATGCTTGATAAAACAGAGTGTAAATATGAGTTGATTGGCGGTGAAATCATGGATGTTCCAGAATATTTTATTAACAATTTGAAAATAAACCAAACTCCTCCTGCTATGCCTTTAAAAAGAATTGAAACAAAAAAAGTAATTGAAACCAAAAATGAACCAAAACCCAACGAAGATTTACAAAAAGATTTTGATAAAGTCAAACTTGGTATTGAGAACGGATTATTAGATGATAAAACAGAACCTTATGATGACTGGTTAAAAGTATTATTTTGTATTTTCAATACATTCGGTAAAGATGGTTATGAATTATTTGAATTATTCAGTAAAAGAGGTTCAAATTATGATGAGAATGAGAACAAAGATTTTTGGAATAAGATGAAACCAACATCAAAACCATTAACAATCGGAACTCTATTTATGTATATGAAAGAGAAAGATGAAAAGCTATATACTGAATTATTCTATAAAAAGGTATACAAAAATGATGAAGAAAGAGAAATAGAAGAATTACACGAAGAGATATTGAGAATAGGTACAGAACAAAAAGTAGCTGAATTATTCGTAAAAAGATATGGAAAAAACTTTGTATGTGAAGATATAAAAGAAAAACTAATCTGGAATTTCAACGAAAATAATATATGGAGTAAAGTAGAAACAACTCCAATTAGATTGAAAATATCAAAAGAAATATGCGAAGAAATCACACAAAGAAAAAACGTGTTAGAAAGCACATTACAAACAGAACAAGATAAAGATAAAAAAGAAAAGATTGAAGCACAAATAAAAATATATCATGGAATTATCATAAAATTAAATCAAACGGTATTCAAAGATCATGTATGTCGTGAAGTATTGGATTTAATCAAACAGAGTGATTTTTCAAAAGATATGAATAAACAAATATTCTTATTACCAATCAAAGACAAAAAAATATTGAACCTAAAAACGATGGAAATCATGGAAAGAACAATAGAACACAAGTTCAGTTATGAATGTAATTTCAGTATGATTGACTTGATGGAAGAAGATATAGAATACGCAAAAACATATTTTACAGAATTATTCAATAATAATGAAATCACAACACAGGCATTTTTGGATTTAATCAAGACAAGTCTTACAGGTATTCCGATGAGAAATATTAACTTCTTTTTAGGTTCAGGTTCAAATGGTAAATCGTTGTTGTTTAAGATGTTGAAAAAAGGATTGACAAGTGGTAGTATGGATACTATAAGTAAAGATGTGATATTGAAGAAGAAAAGCAACTCACATTTGAATACAGAATTAGAAAAAACCGATAAATGCCGTATTGGAGTATTTTCTGAATTATCCGAAGAAGACCAACTAAACGAAAAAACAATCAAGGAAATTACAGGAGACGATGGTATTGATTTGAGAACTATTTGTAAAACAAATCAAACCATAGAACCAACAGCAACGTTGAATATCATTACAAATGAGATGCCTGATTTCAAAGCAGCCAAAGCAATTAACAAGCGTATTGTAATGTTTCCTATGAATAATGTATTCCCAACCAATAACACGAAAAAGGACGAAATATTGAGTAAATTAGACGTATTGTTTACATATCTATTGAAAAATGGTAAAATCATGGATGAATTGGTAATGAGTGATGAAATGAAATATTTGAAAGAAGATATTATTGAAAATAACGAAAAAGATTACTTGAAAGAGTTTATAGATGAAAAAATTATCAAAGAAGAAGGAAAAAAGATTAAGCGTGATGACTTTATTTGTATGTATAAGGAGTTTTGTAGCAGAAACAAGTATAGAATAAAAGAAATTACTAATACAAAGTTTTCAAAAGATTTGAAAGCAAAATATGGAATTGAATGTGATACAAATAAAAAATATATCAATATCAGATGGAAAGAAAATAGCGATGAAGAAGAAGAACAAGAAGAAGAATAGTTTTAGCGTAAATTATCTATAATATAATTCTAATGAAAAATTATATTATTGAAATTAGTCCTTTTTTATGTAATTATGGAGTGCGGTATTTGAACTCGTACCCATCATAGCAACATCATTTTCAAGTTCATTTATTTTATTAGAATATTTGGAAGAGAGGTATATGTTACGCAACATGGAAACCGATATTTTTTTACCTCCGAAGATCTTGTTTAGATTTTTGGTAATCATATTTGGTTGTGTCAAGTTCTCTCCATAATAGTTGGATAAAAAAAAGTATGGTTCTTTTGCTAAATCTTTTTTGTGAGGATGGAACTTTAAATAAGCATTTATTACCATCATAAGATTATCTGGAATATCAATGGAAACCTGATTATATGTTCCTTTTGTCTTGTAGTTATTGAATATGAACTTTTTATTTTTCAAGTCTAAATAGTTGTATTTAGCATCCATCACAAACTTTTTGGATTTAGGAATAATTACCATAAGAAGATAATCAAGTATACGACGAGGCGGAATAAGAACATAGAGAGATAAAAGCAACCAATCAAATACAATGTCGTATTCTTTCTTATCCAATATCTTTTTATTTATCAATAGAATAGCCTGATTATTTAGAGCATTATATATTTTCATTACATCATCTTGACTAATCCAGTTCTCTATTTGTTGTTCTGATTTGTCAGTATGATTTTTGAGAGCATCATTACATTTTAGCAAAATATCATAGTATTCCTTATATAAATCATTCAATTCTGGAAAATGCTTTAAAACAGAACAAATAGTAATTATATTATTACGTTGAGTGGTTGGTTTATAATGAGCCAATTTAGAACTAATATTTTTAATATCAGAAAGAAAAGTTAGATTTTCAACTGGTTTGTCATCATTTAGACGTTTTAAATTATTCATGTATAAGTTTATACTGGAAGGTTGTAGGTTTTTGGATTGAAGATGTTTTAGAATATCATCCATTAGTTATAATATAGGTTTAGATTATAAATTGACTAAATAATCCATAAAAAAATAAAATAGAATATTACGAAAAATAAAATATTATTCTATAATATAATAATGCCGAGACATCCGCAACATATCGCAGAATTGCTTATGAGAGCTGAAAACCGAGTTAAGCATCACTCACAACCTTACATGCTTCCAATGCACGGAGGATCATTCCATTTACAAGGATACAGTAATCCTTATGACAGTCCAGCTACACTTGGAGCAGGATCAAGATCAGGAGGAGCAAGATCAGGAGGAGCAATTATTAGTCGCACTCCAAGTTTAGTAGCACCACGCAGACGAGGACGACCACGAAAAATAGCAGGAGCAGGAATGAAACACGCAGCAGTAATGCCGCACGAACAAATGAATTACGCAGCAGTAATGCCTAATGATTACTCTTCAATTAGACCTGTGCCATCAATTAGACCTGTGCCTTCACTACCAGAGTTTCAAGAAGCATTAATAAGAGCACCAAGAGCACCAAGAATGGTTGGAGGAAAGAAGAAGGTTAATCTTTGGAATGTATTCAAGAAATCAGCCAAGAAAGTTGGAAATGCCGCAGTTGAATTAGCACAAGATCCAGCAATCCAAGCCGCAGCAATCAAAGGAGCAACCGAATTAATGGCCGCAGGAAGACCGCACGGAAGACCAAGAGGAAGACCACGAAAAGCCGCTACTGGAGGAAAAGTTCCAGCTTGGTTAAGAAAAACTACGAATACAATCAAGCATTATGGAGACAAAGCAGTAAAAGGAGTTGTAACCGGAGTTGAAAAGGTTATTAATGATCCAACTGTGCAACAATTTGCTAATGAAGCTTTTGATAAAGGAGTTGAATTAGGAAAACAAGCAGCAGTTCAAGCAGCAAATAAATATGTCGCAGGAGCAAGACCAAGAGGACGCCCACGAAAACCAAGAGCACCAAAAATGATTGGATGCGGAGGAGCAGCTTTACCAGCATCAGGACGAGCAAGAAATACCGCAAGAGGAGATATTGTAAGAGCAATCATGGTTCAGAGAGGAGTTAGTCTTCCTATGGCTTCTAAAATTGTAAAGGAAGAAGGATTGTATTAAACAGGATGTATCTTCGATTAAATATTTTTCTATGTAAAATATATATAATATGTCTTTCAGTTCTTTTTTAGCATACGAAAATGGAAATGTAGGAGGTTCATTACAAATATACGAAGGTTCATTAACGACAGGACAATCATACGCAAGTCAAGCAGCACCTAATATTTTAACAACACCTTTAACATTACCAGCAGGAACATATCTAATATACGGTAGTTTACTCATATCAATTTATGACGCAACTAACAATTTTTTAAGAACGGTTCAAGCATCACTTACATATGGTTCAAGCGAATTGTTATTATGTAAGCAAACAATATCATTACCAGTATCACCGCAAGGATATTTACTTGAAGACCAAATATATAATATTAGTAATATAATTACTATAACACAAACTACAACATTCCAACTTCAAGTAACAGTAGCAACTACAACAGCAACAGGAACAAATGGTTCTACATGGGAAGTAATTGGAGGAGCTTTGAATGGTTCAAAAATAGCAGCAATAAAAATAGCCTAATTCAAAAAATATATTATGTAATATATATATAAAATGTCTTTCAGTTCTTTTTTAGCATCTGGATACGAAGCTGACGGAAACAAAAATCCAATAGGTTTATTTAGTATAAATCAATCAACACAATCAGTAACAGTAAGCGCAACAGCACCAGGATCTATTACAACTCTTAGAGTTCCAGTTCCAACAAATCTTATACCAGGAGTTCAATACATACAAGATTGGATAATAATTTTAAAAAATACTTCATCAACAGCAATTACAGGTAATTTGTCTATAACAGAACAATTACCAATACCAGGAGTAAGTGGTAATATTTATCAATATATAGGCATAGAAATAGCGCAAAATCAACAAATCAGTTTAAACTTTAAAAATATTCAAACTTATGTTAGTGGTAATGGAGTATTTTTAGGAATTAACTTTATTGATGCTACATCAGGAATAAGTTATAGTGTGGTTTCTGCTTCGTGCTTTTTAGTAGCTAATCCATCTCCTATTTAATAGCATAGATTTTATTATAATAAAATATATTGTTATATATATTATAATGCCGAAACTGTTAAGAAAACAAGAATTAAGAGATGATCCAAATGATCCAATTACGACTGCACGAAACATATCCAAATTGTCTTTGAAAGATGAATTGAAATTAGCAGAAGAACAACGAAAAATTGATGAAGAAGAAGGAAATCCGTATCCATTAACATTTAGAGTACCTGAAGCAAGTAAAATAACAAATCAAGATTACGAAAGTCTTATAAATATTTTTGATAGTAAAGCATTTGCTATTGAAAATAATTTAAATAAAATTGACTACTTAGCAAGATCATTATTTTTGGAAAAAGAACCTGAAAAGAAACAAGAATTACTATTACAAATAATAAATGAAAGAGAAGAATTATACAGAGAACGAGATACTATAAAAGCAAAAATAGAAGATATAAAAAAGATAGAAAAACAAAGATATTTATCAAAACAAGAAGACGCAGATTTAAGTGCTTTAGAAATAGAAAAAGAACTGAATAATGAAGTTATAATATACAAAGATAATGAAATAAAATCATTAGTAGGAGCTAAAACTATTTCAGGAAGAAAGAGCGATAGTGCTATTGAACTTGAACTTTTCAATACATTTACTCTTACGAATAATGAATTGTCGCAATTGGTAAACTATTATAATGCTAATTTCAAAAAAGCATACAATCAAAATAAAATGAACCAACAAGACAGATATGACATTAGAACAGCAGTAAAAGAATTAATTGATGTATTTAATGATGTATTTTCAAATAGAGAGTTTATTAGTGAATTAAGTATACTATCACGACAAAGATATGTATATATCAAATTATTTAATGATATGAAAAAGAACCTTCAAAAATTAGAAAAGGAAGTATTTCAAGGAGAAGGAAATAAAATAAGCAGTCAATTTGTAGGAACATTGAAAGGAGCAGGAATATTACCTTATACTTTCATTCATCATCCGCAAATATCAGATCCAAGATTTAGAAGCAATCCAAGAAGATATGAACTATAAACATATGTTCTTAATATTTTTTTTTTCAGTAATAGAACTCACCAAAGAAGTTTATCTGATAACCAACCACCAGTATAAGGATCTTTTCTATCTTTTGTATGACGCAATTTATAAAGTCTCCTGCGATTTTCAGCGTATTCCTTACCGTAATATTTCAAATAAGTTGGATAATCTAAATATCCAGCAGCTCCAATACTACACATGAATAAACCGTATTGATTGTACACATCAATTTTCTTTTTAGGATTACGAGATGGCGTAATAGTTACACCAATTTCTTTTGCTTTTTCATAACTATAAGGTAAAATGTTGTATGAACTCATTATTATATTATATCAATATATATTATAATATGGAAACTTTACAAATTAGAACAAAAGACGACTATAATACGCAAGTTTTAGATAAAATAGATTTCATGAGTATAAGCCATAAATACCGCATTATTGGTTCAGCATCAATCAAAAATATTCTGTATTCAAGTGATTATGATGTAAATGAGGAGGTATTCAATCCTAAACATACACCAGCACAATCATTAGAATATATCTATAAAATGTTCTTGGATAAGTTCAAATATGCTTCCAAGAGAGAACATAAAACTTATATCATGGATTTCAAATGCGGTATTGATGACAAAGGAGAACCTTTGAGATGGAATTACGAGGATATGAAAAAAGGTTATAAAAAAGTCAATGGAAGACAATATGATTTTACAGATTGTTTATTACAAGAACCGCCAAATATGGTAAAGTTGGATGTGATAAGTTTTTATAATGGACGATTTTTAGAGTTGTCTGATATTTACAAAATCAAAATAGGAAACAAGAAAAATTACAAGATGGAAACGAAAGAAACAATAATGAAAAACATAGAAGAAGAAGAAACGGAATTGATCAAAGAAGGAAACTATTATAAAGCTTTGAAACGCCTTTTTAGTTCAAGAAAAATATCTTCCAATTTTACTATTGATAATAAGATTGAGAGAATAATAGATTTTTTAAATAGTGATATTGGAATAGTCGGTAAATCAAAATCAGATTTAGATGTATTGATTGATTTATATGAGAAATATCCAAAAGAAGTGTATGCAGAAGATATTTACAGTAATATTCAAATAGTCAAACAATTCTTATCATCTATTACCAAATACAATATGAGACCTATAATTGAAATGTTGAATAGAACACAGAAAATTAAGACATTGAAAGATGTCAGAGATAAACTATTGAAATTAACAAATCAAGAGGCATTGATATTTATGAAAAAGGAAGGATTGATTTAATCGTTTTGAAAACGATTATGAAAACGATTATGAAAACGATTAACAAAACGATTAGGAGCGAAATGTTAGACCAACTGGGATTTATCTCGCTATTCTTAAAAATATATGAGAAATATACTACTATTATATCTCGCTTTAATCGTTTAATCGTTTTGAAATTGATTTTTTGGTATATATTAAAAAGTGTGAAGACATAAAATATATTGACATAGACTAAAAATAGGATTTGAAAACGATTAAACGATTAACCACACCATAATATATATGACAATATCACTAAATAAAACCATTTATCGTATGAAAGTCAGTTAATCGTTTTGTTAATCGTTTTGTTAATCGTTTCATTAATCGTTTTGAAAACGATTAAAATATTTTGAATATATATAAATGTCATTTAGTTCATTAAACGGATCAGGAACAACTTTGAATGTATCGTCATTAAAGTTTCCAAATGGAACAACACAAACAACAGCAGGTTCAGGAGGTTCATTAATAGGTTATGTAGCAGCAGAAGGACAATATATACCGATGATTACAGATGGTTCAACTCAACAAGTAATCGCTCAAACAATTACAGTAGCTTCTCAATATAATTTATTTACAGGAACATTATTAATTCAAAACCAAACACAAGACCCAACACCGGAAAACCAAACTTTAACTATTTATTTAAAAAACGAAAGTGGTTTTATATTAGTAGCCCAAAATATAGTAATACCGGAGACAGGATTTACAGAAGTTCAAATATCTAGTATAGATAATGCGAAAGGTCCAACCACATCATTATCATTATTTTATCAAGCAACAATACCATCAGGTTCAACATCAACATACAAGTTCCAAGCATTAGCATCTTATTCTCCAATAACATTAAATTACGCCTAATAATTTTATCTCCTACTTTATATATATCATGGATAATTATAAAGTACAATCAGTTTTAGTGAAGAAGAAATATTATTCATTAGAAAATGCTATGGAATGGGTTTTACAACATGGTTATAAAGTCAAAAAAGTTGATGAAACAAAAAAGTTTTACCGATTTAGACAAATAACACCAAAAACATTGAAAAAAAATGGATATACCGAGTTCAGAACAATAAAATTAGACAAATCGGTAGATTTAGTAATAGCATATCATCATTTATCAGGAGGATTTTCAATGAGTTCATTAAATCCATTCAAGATAAAAACACCATCACTTTACGATATAGCAAAGATTACACCAGCATTGATATACGGACGCAAAGAATTACCGCCTGATGTAAATAAGGTATTGGAAAAAGATGGAGACGCAATAATTCAAAATATAACACTATTCAGAACACCATTGAGTAAAGGATTAACTTTTGCTTTGAATGTGTCATCATTAGGAGAGTTCAATAAAAGAGTGGAACAATCTCCATATGAAGACTTTTTCCATTTGGGAATGTTGATAAATACCAATAAAGGAGTATTTACATGTGAAAAAGAGGCAGTAGTGAAATTATTCAAAGGTAATAAAGTCTCATCAAATAAAAAAGCAGAATATAATGAAGTTTCATTAAATGGAAGAGTAATAACTTTGAATGAATTTATAGAAAATGGAATAAAACAGGCAGGAATGAAAGATTTTATAGGATATTCCGCCAAATCAAATAATTGTCAAAAATTCGTGATGTATTTATTGGACGGAAACGGATTAGGTAATCAAGAAAATCGTGTATTTGTCAAGCAAGATGTAAACATATTATTTGAAGGAATGGACTGGTATAGAAAATTAACAAATACAATAACCGGATTAGGAGAGAAAATAGATATAATACAGCAAGGAGCAGGAAGAAGAAGAAAACAAAAAGGCGGAGTGATAGAAGCAGTAGTAGGATTTTTATCAGCACTATTATACCAATTAGTATTAGAAAGATTGAAACAAAAAGCAATTGAAATAGCAAGAGAATTTTTAATACAAAATGGATTAGATTTAGATAATTATGAAAGAAGAGTACAAGAGCAATTAATAAGAGCAGTTGAAGTAGCAAGAACTCAAATATTAAATGGAATACAAGATCTAACACAAATAAGAATACCAGAAGATATACAAAGAGATTATGAAGAAGTAGAAGATATTTATCCATTATTAGAAGCACCGCCAAATACTCCGAATATTGAATATGATATGGTAGAACAAGATGAATACGGTTATGGAAGAAAAATAAGAAGACAGAGAAAGCCAAGAATGGATGAAGTTCATAAATATTTAGCAGGATTGAGAGGAGGAATAATTCAATATCAAACCAAAAAAAAGTTTCATACAGATTATTTAGGAAGACCTTTTGATGAAAAAGGTAAAATGTTAAGTGCAAAAGACATAAAAGAACATCCTGAAAGATATGCGAATGCTGGATTTAAACAATTTTAATAAAAAAAATATAATCTAACTATATTTTATATTATGGAAAATCTAAAAAAAGAAGAAGAACTCCAAGAGTTAATAAAAAGAAAAAACCACATTATAGAATGTTTAGTCAAAGAGAAGAATGAAATATTTATAAAGATGAAAGAATTTGAGAAATTAGCAAAAAGATATGAACGACAACTATGGATAAACGCAAATACATTTTAATATGAGGAATATATATATGAAGTTCAAATATTTATTATTCATAGCAGTTTATCGTGTGATAAAATCACAAAACATAACACAAACACCGACACCATATTATGAGCGACATTTACGAACACCAAAAATAAATATTACACACGAAATAAAAAAATCTAAAATATCCTTTGATGGAATAATCTAAAATAGATTACGAAATAATCAAAGAAATAATTAGATTATTTATAGATTATAAATAAAAAACAATAAAAATATTTATAATCTAATTGAATATAGTAATAATTTTAAAATTATTACTATTTATGATGTAAAATATTAATAATCTAAATATAATCTAAATATTTATTGGATTATTTGATAATCTAAAATGGATTTTCATATAATCTATTTCAATTTTTAGATTTTTTATAATCTAAAATAGATTATTTTTAGTCATTATTTATCAATAGTTTTTTTGTTTTAGAGATATTTTTATAGTCATATAATATAAACATGATAAGTTCTACAACCGCATTAGCTCAAAATGATCCTGATCTATTATATGTAAATATCAACTGTACTAATTTAGATAATGTAGACCAAACTCCAAAGCCATTAGTATATACTGAGACAAGATCCGCTCCTGTTCTTTATTATCCAAGTAATTTTTACATGAGTATAGTAAAGTTTACATTGGATACTCAATCATTACCTATTTTCATTATGCCTATTCAACCTAATCAGAGTGATACTAATCTCTCTACATTACAAGTTGGATTTAATTATATAGGAGATGTTTCAAGTCATCTATATTCAACATCTCAATATTTAGAGTTTGTTCCACAATTGACATATCCAAGTGTTCCATCTGCTCCAAGTTTGAATAATCCGCCTGTTCAAGACAACTCACAAGGTTATTACAATATTCTTACTTATGAGTATTTTATTGGATTGATAAATACCGCTATTGCTGCCGCTTATACTGCTTTGAAAAATCAAGTTGCAACGGCTGGTTTAGGTGATACTTCTCTTGGAACTACTACTCCTCCTGTAATGACTTGGGACAATTCAAATAGATTGGCTACTATTACTTATGATGGTTCAGGAGTTCATGCATCTACTGCCGCTCAACAACCAAAATTACAAATGAACGCTGCCTTGTATTCTTTATTTAGTAGTTTTAACGCTACTATATCAGGATTTTACAACAATCTTCTTTCTGCTACTCTCATTTGGAATACTATTAGTGATGGAACTACTACTACATATTCTTTAACACAAGAATTAGATACTACTTTGAATTGGAATCCAGTTACAGGAATAGTATTTACCAGTAATTCTATTCCAATTGTTCCTGAAGCAGTTTCCAATCCACTTTTAACATATAACAATAATGCTTTACAGAACTTCGGTTCGAACAATAATACAAGTAATATTATCACAGACTTTAGTACAGATAATTCTTATAAACCAAATATTTACTATGTTCCAAGTTCTCAATATAGATATACTCAACTCATCAGTCAACGCCCATTTAACACAATTGATATTTCCGTTTTTTATAGAATTAAGACAGGAGAGTTAATTCCATTTAGGTTAGTTAGTGGCGGTAATTTAACAATGAAGATTTTATTCCAAAAAAGAGATACTATCGGAATAACCAAATAAGATTTAGGTAATTGTCTATTTCTATGATAATTTTTATCTCATCAATTATTATAAACATGGCTGACATAAAAACTATCCTTGTAACCGAGAGTGCTATTGCCGATATTTCCTCTGAATTGGAGTTTGCCGTTACTGACGGTGCTGCTCAAAAGACTTACCAATCATTTCAAGCAAATACTGCTTCTAATCAACAAATAAATTTCTCTATCCAAATACCAAGTCAAGAAATTATTACTGTTCGTTCTCCAAGTATTTCTACTGATTTGAAACTTACTTTAATGATTACTGGTGTTCCTGCTGGTAAAACTGGATCTGAAATATTTCAATACGGTCTTACTGATGCTTTCCAATCTTTTCCTTTGAACTCTTTGTTTAATGTTTCTTCTGCTCAAATTAACAACACTACCGTTTCATCCAATATTAGACAAATTAAGGATCTTCTATTGAGATTTTACGATATGCGTAAATTGGGTGCTTACCAATCGACTACTCCATCTAAAATTGATAATATGTATTATAATTATGCTGATGCTGTTGGTGCTAATGGTAATCCTCTTTCTGATTTCTCAACTGCAGGTTTAGATCAAGATTTCATTCCTCGTGGTGCTTTTCCTTTATCCGAACTATATGTAGTTTATGTTCCTGCTTCTACTGGTACTCCTGTTTTAGTTAATTACGGAACTGCTCTTACGAGTGCTAATGTTGCCGATGTTTGGTATGTCTATGTTAAATCTAAAATAATTGAACCAATTTTAGGACTTTCTCCTATCTCTGCTTTGGAAGGATTTGAAAGTAACAAGGCTGGTTTCTACGGATTGAATACTTTGAACCTTAACTTTACTGTTGATAATACCTGTACTCGTGTTTGGAGTAGTGCTACTGGATATGTCAATTCTATTCAACTTGGTTGGGTTGTTCCTTCTGCTGCTTCTGCTTTAGTTGCTGCTGATCCTAATGGTTTTTCCAATACAAATATTCAAATGGAGTTCTTATCTCCTACTCCTGCTCAAGTTGCTAAAATGAGTACTTCTAAAAATGTTTTACCATACTACGATTACTCTTACTATATTACTCCATTTAACGGTAATTCTCCTTTGGCTGCTGGTGCTTCTACTAATGTTACTTTTCCAACTGTTCAACTTTCCAATATTCCTGACTATTTAGTCATTGCTGTTCGTAAACAAATGTCATCTCAAAATTGGAATGATAGTGCGAGTTTCCTTACCATTAATAGTGTAACAATTAATTTCAATAACGCCAGCGGTCTCCTTAGCAGTTCCAGTCAGTCGCAGCTTTTTGAACTTTCCAAGAAAAATAACTCTAATCAAACCTTTTATGAGTTTGGAGGTTCTGCTTCTCAATTATACTCTCCTGCTTCAGGAACAGCTTCTACTGGCGGTCAAGTTATAAAGGTTGCTACTACTGGTTCAGTTCTTATTGTTTCCGCTGCTGATTTATCATTGCCAATGTGGGCGTCCGCCTTAAAATCTACTGACCTAGATATATGGGGCGAAAAAGTATATCCAAAAGATATGCTAGTATCATGCTTTTAAAGCAAGATGCGATACTTCCAAACTGCGTGGGACATCTCGCTAGGTTTACACTACTAAACTTTAATAGAAATATTAGAGTGGCTTATGCTAATCACATAAGGTATAGTAATAAGGTGTAAAATAGAGACAATCCGCATCCAAGCTTCTAAGTCCGTTATGATAAGGATATGAAGAAGGTTCAACGACTAAATGGTAGTAGGCTTAAGAGTTCTAATCAAACTCTATGATAGCTTAAGATATAGTCTAGTCCCAACCGAGAGGTTGTCTAACCCATTAAAAAAGTTAGATGTGGCGATATGAGGAAATGCTTATCGTGTATTCACAGGTATAAACGCAAGTTTAGGTCAATTCCAAGTTCTTATTACCGTTAATGTTACTAATCAATCAGGTCAAAGTTTAGCTATTGAAGGTGTGCTACTTACTCCATCTTCAGGTATTTTTGAGACTAATAGTGGAACTTCATCTGCCTTCGTTGGTGTTCTAACCAAAGAAGCTACTCTTCGTGCTAAGGAAACCGAACAATCTGTTTTAGGATCTGCTGAATACCGAAGATTAGTCGGAGGAAGAGGTTTAGGTGCTATGGGTGTTGCTCACATTCGCCATCACTTAAAACATCACGGACATCGTGGTATGAAACATACTGCTATTGGAGGTCGTTCAGGAGGTAGTTCATCGGGAGGTGCTATTCATCATCCAGTCGCTGCCGCTGCTGCCGTCCATCACAGAAGAAATAGATTATCACACATGTAAATTATAAAATTGTAAAATTATAATAAATAAAAAATATTTTGTTTAGTTATTATATAATGTCGTTCTCTTCTTATTTAGTAAATAGATTACAAATTAACGACTGGTTGCAATATCCAATTACTCCAAGTCCTATTACTAACCTTACTTATACAAGTGGTTCAACTACAATACAAAATATTACTGATGTATTGCCTGAAGGTTTTTACGGTGTTTCATTTCAATATACTTTTCAAGCTGCTTCAGGTGATAGTATAAAATATTATACTGTTGGTCTTTTTTGTCCTAATAGTGAGTTTGGTTCAAGTAGTTTTACTTCTAAACCAAACGGTTTAAATATTAAACAAAATGGAGCTGGTTTAACTGTTGGTGGTGTTAATTCAGTTTCAAATACATTAACAGGATTTTTTTATAGTGATGGAAATCCAAACGCAAAAGTATCAACCAATATATCTGTCGGTAGTACTAATGGTGGTGATATTGATTTATTGTGTTATAATGCTTCAGGAACAGGTTTATATATTTATAAAATCGTATAATCTAATTGTATAATAATAAATAAAATAATCTATTATTATAGTAAGAATGTCATTCAATACAACAGGATTAGGAGATACTATTTGTACTATCATTGAAAACAATAAGAAAACAAAAAATACTCCGCTTATCTCATTAGACGATAATGAAGATAGTATCAATTCATTCAAAGAAATTAAAGCAAATCAATTGAAAAACGCCAAGTTGGAAATGTATCCTAATTTAGCAAAAGAGCGAGATGTTCTTTTTGTTACTGGTATGTCAGGTTCAGGTAAATCTATTTTCTGTGCTAATTATTGCAAGAATTATCATAAAGAATATCCAAATAATCCAATATGGCTTTTTACAACCATGGACGAAGATCCTGCTTTTGATAATCTCAAATATATTCAACGATACGATTTAGACGAAGGATTTTTAGAAGAAGAGTTTACCATTAATGACTTTGCTAATATGTGTTTGGTTTTTGACGATTTCGACACTATACAAGACGAAAATATAAAAAAGAAAGTCAAATCTATTCTTGATATGGTTTTACAGACTGGTCGTAAACCGCATGTTTCTTGTGTTGTTACAAGTCATCTTCCTTGTGACGGAAAAAATACTCGTTTGATTTTACACGAAGCAACCAGTATTACTTTTTTCGTAAGAGGAATGGGTGAGCGTACTCTCCAATACTTATTAAAAGAATATCTTGGATTAGGAAATGAACAAATCAAGAAAATCAAAACAATCAAATCCCGTGCTATTACCATCTTAAAGACTTATCCAATGTGTATCTTAGCAGAAAAAGATTTATATTTACTTTAATTAGTTTAGTTAGTATTCATTCATAACTAAATTAATTTACTATTTCTGTTTCAATTTTCTTTGGTTTCCACATGATATTTATACATTCATTATTTTCAATATACCATCTCTCTCTTGCGTGCAATTCTTCCTTTGTTTCACACGGATAGTTCTCCACTAAAAATATTTCATAATCTCCTTCTTTTATTATATCATAAACACTCACAAATCCACGCTTTCCTTTCAAATATTCATTATGATAATTACTCTTATGTCTTCCTTTCTTCTTTGCTATACTTCCGTATGTGCTTCCGTAGTATGTTTTACCTGTATTATTACAGACAACTTTGTAAATCTTTCCTGATTTATATTTATTTACTGGTTCGGTTTCTTGGATCGGAGTTTCCATTATACATTACCTTAATATTTTTATTTGGAACTTTTTTACGCTTTTCTTCCTTTTTCTTCACTTTCTCTTAAATATACTCGGTAATAAGAATATCATACGGTTTTCCAGTATTTTCTTTCAATTGTTTCATTATTCTTCTAAAATCTTCTGGCGTGTTATTCATCAGAAACATATATATGAATACATATACCCATCTTCCACACGTATTTATGTCATCTCTTAATACTTGATATTTCTTTTTATTATAGTCTACTGAACCTCCTTGTGCTTTTGTCGCTTTGATAAGTCTTGTTAAATCCTTATCATTTTCTCCTAATAATCTCCTCATCATTGCTGGTATAAACTTATTTTCGCCATCAGGAGCTACTCCATAGCTATCCATCCAATAGAACTTTGTCCCATCACGAGTGATACAAGTCCAATGTCCTGTATTCGGTTTAAATTCGGTAAGAATTATAGCATAATCTTTGTTATTCGGTAATAACTCATATAAATTGGTATAGTTTTTCAGATCCTTATACTCTAAAACCTTACAATCTGGTAATAGTCTTTTGAAATCGCCATCACTTAACATTTGTTTCAGGCGTGTCTCATAAAACTTGATAAGTTGTTCTTTTCTATCTGTCATTTATATTATTATTGGATATTTTATTTTAGGAATAATCTAATTAATATGTATATGGCTGGATTTCATACCAAAACATTCTTAAAACACGATGATTATATGACACCTAAATATGCTTGGGAAAATATACAACATTTCATACCAAGAGATAAAGTGATTTGGGAGGCGTTTTATGGCGGCGACGGACAGAGTGGGAAATATCTCTCTGATTTAGGTTTTAATGTTATTCATGAACCTATTGACTTTTTTGAGAATGATAAAGGAGATATTATTGTAAGTAATCCTCCATTTAGTAAAGCAAAAGAAGTAATGAAAAGATTGAAAGAATTGAATAAACCGTTTATTATCATAATGCCTGTAAGTAAAATAAATACATCATATTTCAGAGAGAACTTTAAGAGTGATAATGATTTACAAAATATCATACCACGAAAAAGAATACAATTTATAAAAATAGTTGATGGTAAAGTTGATAATAGAAACGCCTGTAATTTTGATTGTTTTTATTACTGTTGGAAAATGAACTT
>Ga0208378_1000268_pt1 | contig 18924 bp, 33 predicted proteins | sample CryBogCBE24Aug09_FD_184556 | JGI IMG/M metagenome (GOLD analysis project Ga0208378, IMG submission 184556) | Freshwater microbial communities from Crystal Bog, Wisconsin, USA - CBE24Aug09 (SPAdes) (version 2) | ecosystem: Environmental > Aquatic > Freshwater > Lake | place: Crystal Bog...
TTTCAGTAGAAACTGAGGGTAATTATTACTTTAATGAGCCAAGCGAAAAAGTGCCTTTTGCTGAAGTAACTGAAAGCACAATCATTTCTTGGTTAGAACAAGAAGCTATTTTTGATGGCAAAAATCATATAAAATTGGGGTTAGAAAAACAAATTAATACTTTAAAAACGCATAAACCAACTGTAGCGCCTTGGTTATCAGATACTTTTACGGTGGAATAATATGGCCCAGCCAATTGACATTATTAGCGGTGCTTTAAAAGATATTGGCGCTTTAGCGGCTGGCGAAACACCATCAGCAGATGCCGTACAAGATGCGTTTACCATGATGAATGGTTTGATTGACCAATGGTCTAACGAATCCATGATGGTTAGCTACAAGACTGAAATTATATTCCCTATTACCCCAGGTCAAATTCAATACACAATTGGTCCTGGTGGCACAATCGGCGCTAATTTTACAGGTTCTATCAGCGGCAACGTATTAACTGTTACTGGTATTACCCAAGGTGCTTTGACATTAGGGCAAACCCTAAGTGGAACAGGAATTGCAAATGGAACAACTATTACTGCGTTTGGTACGGGCGCCGGTGGCAACGTTAATGATAACGGGACATATACTGTCAGCATCAGTCAAACAGTTTCTTCAACTGCCATTAACGCTTATTATCAGCGCCCTCTTGCTATTCAGTCTAGCTTTGTGCGAATTAATACTAATAGTAACGGTACTCCTATTGTTAACGGGGGCTTGGACTATCCCGTTGCAGTCCTCAATCTTGAAAATTATGAAATGATTGGTTTAAAGACCTTAAGTGGTCCTTGGCCTAAAGCAATGTATTACCAACCTAGCGACCCATTGGGCAACATTTTTGTATGGCCAAACCCATCACAAGGCGAAATGCACATATTTGCTGATACTTTGTTTACACGCTATCAAACCGTGTATGACCAGATTGTGCTTCCACAAGGCTATGAATTAGCCCTTAGATGGTGTCTTGCTGAACGTTTGCTACCTATGTATGGAAAAGCAGACCAAGTGACATTAGGTATGATTGCTAAATTTGCCGCTGATTCCAAGGCAACTTTAAAACGTACCAATATGCGCCCAATTCAAGCTTCTACATTTAGTGATGCTTTATTGGTTGGTCGTCAAAAAGATGCTGGATGGATATTAACTGGCGGTTTTTTAAGATAAAAGGGGCTTTATGCCGGATTTTGGATTTGTTGGCCCATCATACGAAGCCCCGTCTATCTATCAAGATGCACAGGAATGTATCAACTTTCGCCCTGAAACTGACCCATTAAAACAACCAGGTCAGAATGGCGTAGTAGCCTTATATCCAACGCCAGGGCTTACTGTTGTATCGCAATTATTTAATCAAGCCGAAGTACGTGGTATGCGTACTGTTTCTGGCGGTCAATATTGCGTTGCAGTATGTGGCCAATATGTGTATGTTTTAACGTCTAATTTAACACCTACTTTAGTAGGCACAATTAATTCCAGTTCTGGACACGTAGGTATTACCGATAACGGCCAATATGTTTACATTACTGATGGTTCTTATCGTTATGCTTGGCGCATTTCTACACCAGCTTCAGCCCAATTTATTGGTTCAGTAACAGGAACAACCCTAACTGTCACATTAATGAAATCTGGCACTATTGCTGTAGGGCAACAATTGTTTGGACTTGGGGTAACCCCTGAAACTATTATTACTGGTCTTGGTACCGGTTCTGGCGGCGTTGGCACATATACAATCAACATTAGTCAAACAGAAACTTCTGAAGTTTTTAATTCATCTGCAACTGCCGCTACATTTACTGGTTCACTTTCTGGCGGTGTTTTAACTGTTACTGCCGTATCTAGTGGAACTTTATACCCTGGACAAACTATTCAAGGTTCTACTGTAAATGCTGGAACAGTTATTGGCGCTTATGGTGGTGATACTGTATTAAGTGAAAGTATTGTGACGGCTGGTACGGGTTATGCAATTAACGATGTTGTGACTGCAATTGGTGGAATTTATACCGTTCCTGTAAGTTATACGGTTACAAGTATTGGTTCTGGCGGTACTGTTACAGGGTTAACCATTACTACATCAGGAACTTCTAATTCTTATACCGTACAACCATCTAATGCCGTTTCTTTTTCTACAACTGGAAATGGAACAGGTTTAACTGCTAATTTAACTTTTGGTACAGGTATTGGCAACACAGGAAGTTATACGGTCAATGGAACACAATCAGTAACTTCTAGGACAATGTATACGCTTAATTTTACAGTTTTGCCATCTTCTGATGGTGCTTTTACTGGTGCGAATGTCGTTGACATTGTTGATAACTATTTTGTTTATAACCGGCCTAATACCCAGCAATGGGGATGTTCTAACATTCTTTCCCCCATTTCCAATCAATTAAACTTTAGTTCTAAAGATGGTTCACCAGACAATTTGGTGTCAATCATTGTTTCAAATCGTGAAGTGTTTTTAATGGGTGAAACATCATCTGAAGTATGGATTGATGCTGGTTTGTTTCCATTTCCATTTCAAAGAATCCCAGGTACTAACACCCAACATGGTATTGCCGCTACATTTTCAATATCTAGAATTGGTAATTCATTTGCTTATGTAAGCCGCAACATTCGTGGACAAGCGCAAATAATGATGATGAATGGCTACATTCCTACACGTATTTCTACCCATGCTGTAGAAAATACGCTAGTGGACCAATATATTGAAGATGCTATTGCTTATACCTATCAATTAGAAGGTCACGAAGTATATGTAGTGACATTCCCAACAATTGATTTAACTTGGGCATATGATATTTCCACAGGAATGTGGCATAAATGGCTTTCAGTTGATAATCAAAACGTATTTCACAGACACCGTTCTAATTGCCAAGCTAACTTTCAAAATATGAATTTGGTAGGCGACTATCAGAACGGCCTTATTTATATGCTTGACCAAGCTAATTACACCGATAATGGAAATGAAATTCGCAGAGTTCGCAGATGCCCACATTTGATTAGCGATTATCAACGCCAGTATTTCCACGAATTACAAATTTATTTTCAGCCAGGCGTAGGTCTTTCTAATGGATTGACCGCCAATGAAGTGCCAGAAGCTATGTTACGCTGGTCAGATGATGGTGGTTCTACATGGTCTAATGAACATTGGACCTCTATTGGTACGCAAGGTGCTTATAAAAACCGTGCTATTTGGCGTAGATTAGGTTATGCACGGGATAGAGTATTTGAAGTGGTTGTAACCGACCCAGTAAAAGCAGTCATTATTGCGGCAAACCTTAAAGCAGATGCGGGGTCTAACTAATGTCAAACGGAATTTGGACTAATACCCAAAGCAATCCTTATCCCCAATCGCCTTTTTTGGATGAACAAACCAAGCGCCCAACACGTGCTTGGCAACAATATTTGTTAAATTTATTAAACTTTTCTTCAGCTACAAACGCTACAAAAGGTGCCGCAACATTACCTACTAATCCGGCTGGCTTTATTAACATTACTGTTAATGGCCAACCCATGAAAGTGCCATATTACAACCCATGAATCTTGTTTACATTAAACCTTCTGTTCCAGTTAAACAGCAAATAGAAAATTTGCAAACTGAACTATTAAAAATGCCTCAAGCTGACATAGTGACAGAACACGTTTTTTATCCAGGCCTTTATGAACGCAAGATTACCATTCCAGCTTGGACAGTATTAACCGGCGCCGCCCACAAAACTGATTACAAAATCCGTTTAGAAAAAGGAACAATTGCTGTAAATGTAGGCGAAAAAGTAACCATAATGACAGCCCCCTATGAATTTGAAGCAAAAGCTGGTGAACAGCGTGTGGGGCGTGTTTTTGAAGAAGAAGTGGTTTGGGTGGACGTTTATTCCAATCCAGATGACTGCCAAGATTTAAGTGTATTAGAAGAACGTCTTTATGTTGTGCCAAACTGCGGTTTAGGCGAAAATAGGGTTGCATTACAAATTAATAATGCAATAGCAGATTACAAGCTTTTTTTAGACCAAATGGGTTTAAATGAAGCAGAAATTGATAAAATAGTAACAAATGAAGCGGATGTAATAGATATGCCTGATGGATATTTTGTGAAACTAAAAGATTCAAAAATCCACGGAAAAGGCTTATTTGCTACAAAAAACTTTAAATCAGGGGAAATTGTTTGCCCAGGCCGATTGGCTGGTAAACGAACCCCTGGCGGTAGATTTATAAATCATTCGTATGACAGTAACATTATGCCAATAAAAGTTGGTGATGATATTTACGCAATGGCCAATCGTGATATTTACGAAAATGAGGAATTGCTAGTAGATTACAGGTCATCAATGAGGGTTAATTTTGGTATTACATTACAAGGGGAAATGCCATGTCAGGTTGGGTAGCCGGTGCAGTAGTAGTTGGGTCAGTAGCTTCAGGCTATTTGCAATCCCAAGCCACGCAAAATGCGGCGCAACAATACGCTAATGCGGCAAATCAGGGTATTAATTACAGCCAAGGAATGTTTAATACCATTAATAACGAAACTTTGCCTTATCAAAACACAGGTTTGCAAGCAAATAACGCTATTAATTCTTTATTGCCTGGCACTTATACCAATCCTCAAGGCGGAACTTCTACTGGTTCTGGGTATTTAACCGCCCAACCAACTATGAATGATTTGACACAATTGATGCCAAATTATGCTTTTGGTTTAAAACAAGGTATGGGTCAAGTTAATGCTGGAATTAATGCTGGCGGTGGTTATTTAAGCGGTAATGAAATCCAAGGTGCCAATACTTTTGCCCAAGATTATGCTGGAAATCAATTACAAAACGCATTTAACAATTTTCAAACAAACCGCCAAAACGTTGCTACCAATCTTTATAACGCTTCTAATATTGGTACTACTGGCGTACAAACTGCGGCTAATGCTGGTTCTGGAACTGCTTCTAACGTTTCAAATATGCTTTCAAGCATTGGTAATGCCCAAGCTTCTGCAACAATGGGCCAAGCTAATTCTATTGCTGGTGGATTAAATAATATTAGTAATTACGCTATGCTTTATGGAATGACACAACCAGGTGGTTTAAGTGGTTCTGATATTCGTATGAAAGAAAATATTGAAACGGTTGGCTGGTTACCAAATGGTTTGCCAGTTTACACTTGGGAATATAAACCAGAATTTAAAAATGACGATAATTGCGGTCACGGCAAATTTATTGGTGTTATGGCTCACGAAGTTGAAAAAATTATTCCTGAAGCCGTTATTACACGTCCTGACGGATTTAAAACGGTTGATTACTCTAAAGTTTAGGAAATAGTTATGGCTGAATTTACTGCGGACTTAAATCCAAAACAAAACACCATGTCCCTTGGTGATATGATGAAAATGGGGCTTTATGGTGCCGAAACTCAAATTGCCCAACGTGAAGCCCAAATGGCAACACAAAAAGCAAAAGAAATGCCTATTATTCAAAATTGGGCTAAAGACCCATCTAATAAGCTTGAAGATGGTTCTTTTGACTTGCATCAAATTCCAGCATTAATTTCAATTGCCCCAATGTCTGGTCCTGAATATGCTGACAAAATTATTAGCCTTACAAAAAACCATATTGAAACCAATAAAGCATTAAATGAACTTTCTGAACAAAACAGAAAACCAATTGCTTCTGTATATGGTTCTTATGGTCAATTGGCCGCAAATGGACAAAAAGTTACCCCTGTAGATATTGTTAATTCTTTAGAAACATTAAAGCAATATTACCCACAAAATGCAAAAGCTATTGATGGACAAATTAAAGGTTGGTCAGCTTATCCAAAAGACCACCCAGTTGACCCACAAGCATTATTACGTGCTAGAAATGAATCTTTAACGCCAACCCAATTAATTGACCAGTTTTCACCTAAAGTTAGTATGTCTAAAATTGGTGGCGCAGACGTTCCAGTTGTTACTACACCTTCTGTTTCTGGAGAAACACCAAGTATTAAAACTACCCAGTTTGGTAGCGGTACCGGCGGATATACTGCTGGCGGCACAACTGGTGCTACAGCTTCTAAGCCAACAACGGATGAAACTGGCAAACGTATGCCAGCCATTATTAATTATGGTTCTGGACTTAAATATACTGGCGACCCATCATTGTTTAATCTTAATGATGCACAAAAAGCCGCTTATGAAGAAGGCGATAAAGCTGTTAATGGTATTGGCGCTGGTATTAAAGCGGCACAAGATATTAAACAACCCATTCGTAAAGTTGAAGAATACATTAATAGTGCAAGCGGTTCTAAACTTTATCAAACATTGCAAGCCGGTGGTAAATATGTTTGGGGAAATTCTGATTTTGATTCATTGGTTAAAAACATTGCCCAAATTCAAGCTAGAAATGCTGAAGTTATGGGATTATCAAAAACTGACCATATGCAAGATTTGAACGCTAAATTAAGTGGTAGCGAAAAAATTGAAACTAAATCATTAGCCGGCGTAATGCAACAAGTAAAAGCTGATGCAGATGCGGCTGAAAAATACAATCGTGGATTGCAAAAATTTGTTGAAAAGAACGGCGATATTAATGGCCGTATTTTGAAACAAAAATTTCAAAGTGCTTGGGCAGACAATTATGACCCACGTATTTTCCAATTGCAAAACATTGAAAATTCTAATTTGTCGCCGATTGAACAGCAAAGACGTATTGCTGAAATACATTCAAGTATGTCAAAAGATGAATATAAAGAACTTGAAAATAAAGCAAAAGTTCTTTACCGTTTAGAAAAAGGTCTATATCAATAATGGCTGACCCAACATTAGATGATGACATTCCAGGGTTTAAAACACCCTATTCTGGCACCGATAAAGTTGGTGTAACAGTTGGACCAGCACCAGCTTCTTTTGCCAATGCTAAACCTATTTCTGTAGGTACTGCGCCTGATATTTCTGACCTTCAACCTGACCTTAAAGAACGTGTCGATGCGCTACGGGAATTGTGGAAAAACAATAAAGAACTAAACCCTAAGGGCGAAGATTTGCCTATTACTAGCGGGTATAGAACTAAAGACCAGCAACGTCAACTTTATTTAGACCGTCTTAAAAATCCTAATTTAGTAGCTGAACCTGGAAAAAGCCGTCATGAAAAGGGTGATGCAATTGACATTCATCCACGGGTTCCAGATTCATTGCTAACACAAGTAGGTTTGCACCGTCCATTTGGTGCTAAAGACCCAGTTCATGTTCAAATTAATCCAGATTTGCCATATGAACCACAACCTTATGATGTAGAAGCAGACACGGATGTACCTGGCTTTAAATCCACATACAATCCTAAAGGACCTACAGCCGCACAAGAAATGAGTGCAATGTATGAAAACGCCAAACAAGTGCCTGGCAATCTGGCTAAAACGTTTGCTTCTGCCGCTGATACAGCATTAAATACTATTCCAGCCACAGCCCAGTTTGTTGCAGAACCAGTAGCCAAATTAATTGACCGTGTTGGTAACACTAAAGTTGCAGAAGAAGCATTGCAAAAAGCAACTAGCTACTTCCAAAGCCCATTTGGTAAAACATTTGGTCTTACAAAAGACCCAGTTTATAACGCTGAAGCAACCCATAGAATTATGGATTACGTTGGCGAACACGCTGACCGTGGCGCCCAATGGATTGCCGATAACACCGGTATGGATAAGTCAGATGCCGCATGGTTCCTAAATGCCGCCGCACTTAAAGCCGCACCATATGTGGCCCGTGGCACTAAAGCTACTGCCGCTAAAATTGGTGAAGTTGCAACCGCTGAAAATGCTGGTAATTTGCTTTCAGAAATAAGCGGAAAAATGACTGCGGCAAGTCCATACAATACAAAACGTGCATATGCGGCTGGATTTGAAAAAAACCCAGCAATTTTAGAATATTCAAAAGAAGGCGCAGTTTCAGCGCCTGATGTTGTAAGTAATGTACGTCAAGCATTGCAAAACGTTAAAGAAAATAGAAAACAAGCTTATCAGCAAGGAATTGCTACTACCAAAGGTAATCAAGTATTTTTGGACTTTAAACCTATTCGTGAATCATTTAATGAAACTTTGGAATCACTTAAATCCAAAGGTGTTGGTGGCGTAGAAGCTTCTAAAGTTGGACCAGAAACTATGTCCAAAGTTAAAGAAATAGAAGATATTTTAAATGAATGGGAAAGAAAACCAGAACTTCATACTGCTGGTGGTTTAGATGACTTAAAACAAAGATTGGACGATGTTTATTCCCAGGGAATGACTGACCAAGCCAAACGCATATTAAGCACAACACGTAATAAAGTTAAAGAAACTATTGTTAAGCAAGATAAGAATTATGAAAAAACAATGGCTGATTATGAAAAAGGCCTTGAACTTGAACGTGAAATTGAAAAAGCTTTAAGCCTTGGCAATAAAACTGGCGTTGATACTACTATTCGCAAACTTGCACAAGTGTTTTCTAACAAAAGCACATTAAGCAAACAATATCGTTTAGAACTATTGCAAGAACTTGAAAAAGTTGGCGGTAAAGACGTTATTGATAAATTAGTTGGTTATGCTATGGGACAAACTACTCCAGGTGGTTTGCAAATGATTGCTGATGTATTGCTAGGCACAGGCGCACATTTTCTTGGAAGCCCAGAAGCGGCGGCAACAACAATAGCAACTTTAGCGGCCGCACAAAGTCCTAAAGCCGCATTGTATGGTGCCTATGGTGCTGGACGTACTGCACGTGCAATTAGTGATATTGGGGCTAATGTAAAATCCCAAGTAGCTAAAGGCAAAACAAAATTAAGTGAATTAACTTCTAGGAAATAATTATGGCATCCGTACTTTTATCCCCAGTTGGTAACGGCCAACAATTTTTTGATAACAATGGTGTGCCATTAAACGGCGGATTGATTTATCAATATCAAGCTGGTTCAAGCACTTTGTTAACTACTTATACAACTAATAACGGTACCGTTGCTAATCCAAATCCTATTGTTTTAGATTCTAGCGGTCGTCCACCCAATGAAATTTGGATGCAAACTGGCTATAGCTATAAGTTTATTATCCAAACTTCTACCGGCACTACATTGCAAACATTGGACAATTTATATCCAATATTACAAAATGCCCCAGCGGTATCTGCATCTATTCCTAGTGGCTTAATTGCTATCTGGTCAGGAAGCCTTGGTTCAATTCCTAGCGGATGGGTTATTTGTGATGGTACCAATTCAACCCCTGATTTGCGTAACAGCTTTATATTAGGCGCCGGAAATAGTTATGCTGTAGGTGCAACTGGTGGTTCTACTGATGCAATTGTTGTAAGTCATACCCATACTGCAACCGTTACGGACCCACAACACCAACATTCTTTTGGTGGATATATTACAAATGTCAATGGTGGTGGTACTGCCGCTGGAATAGGTGGATCAGGTTATCAGCCATCAAGCGGAACAAATACAGGTTTAGCATCAACAGGTATTACTGTTGCTAACGCAACTGCTGGTGTCAGCGGATCAGGCGCAAATATGCCACCTTATTACGCATTAGCGTTTATCATGAAATCATAGGTATGGATATGGTAGATATTGACCCAGTTAAAGTCGGTGTAATGTGGCAAAAAGTAGAAGCTATGGAACGTGAAGTAGCTGAAATGCGCCACGATATTAAAGAATTGTTAGCTATGGCCAATAAAGGCCGTGGTGGATTTTGGGTCGGAATGATGGTTGTATCAGGCATTAGTTCACTTATTGGTTTTGTAGCCCATTACTTTACGCAAAAATGAAAGACGTTTTAAATCAACTTTTGACCGGTCGTGATAACAATACACACGATATTGCACGTTGGGCGTGGATGCTTGGATTTTTTGTGGTTGCTGGTGCCGCAATTTATTTAATTTATTCTGGTAAAGAAATTAGCCTTACTGAATTGGCTGGCGCCTTAGGAATTGTTTCAGGTTCAGGGGCCGCATCCGTAGCCGGAAAACACATGGCTGGTGCCGAACCAGAACAACAATGATTCCTTATGCAAATTACATCAAAATTGGTTTATTTATCCTATTTATATGCGGTGTCTTTTTCGCTGGCTGGCATATTAGGGATAGGGATTTTACTATTTACAAAGACCAAGTCCGTATTGCGGCAGAAAAGCAACAAGCAGAAAATGAAGCAATCAAGAAACAACAGGAAATAACCAACAAAGGAATCCAAGATGAATATGATGCGAAATTGGCTTTGCTACGCCAGTATTATGCTAACGGGGTGCGCCGCCCAACCAGTACCGGTGCCATGTCCGGCCTTTCCGCAACCGCCAGCCTCGCTGATGCAATCGCCGCCTACAATCAACTTGCTTCAGATTGCGCCGCAACAACCTTACAAACAGTAACACTACAAAAGTGGATTACTGAACAAATGAGTATTAAATGAATAATGACCAGTTAGTTGCTTTAGGTCTTGACCAAAAATGGTTAGAACCGTTACAGAATACGTTTGATAAGTACGATATTAGTACCCCAGAAAGACAAGCGGCTTTTATAGGGCAATGCCAACATGAATCTAATAATTTTAGAGTATTGGAAGAAAACCTTCATTACTCCGCTGATGGACTTATGCGTGTTTGGCCCAGTAGATTTCCTGATAGAAACATGGCTGAACAGTATGCGAACAATTCCGAAAAAATAGCCAATAAGGTATATGCTGGGCGTATGGGCAATACCGAATATGAAGATGGCTGGAAATACCACGGTAGGGGCTTAATACAACTTACTGGCAAGGATAATTATGCTTTCTGCGGTTCATCTATTAAGCAAGACTTGTTAACCCATCCTGAACTGTTAATACAGCCAGAATGGGCTGTTATGTCGGCTGGATGGTTTTGGAACAAAAAAGGGTTAAATGCCCTGGCTGATTCCAAAGATTACCCAGAAATGACCAAAAGAATTAATGGCGGACTATTGGGTTTGGCCGATAGAATTGCTAAAATTAACAACGCATTGCAAATACTAGGGGCATAACATGGCTACAAATTTCACCGTAAAAGGCAAAGTTGGTAAATCATCAAAAGAACATTACATTGTTCTGCGTGAACACGAAAAATCAACTGAAAACGAATTGCATCGTTTAGAAGATAAACTTAAAAAACACGAATCATTGCCAGCATCCAAGGCACATGGGAAATCCCAAAAGGATGCCCCATTGCCTAATATGCGTAAATACTAACGAATACGGGCTACTTTAGCCCTACGTAGTACGTGTTCGTATTGTTCTTTAGCTTGGTCATCTAGGCTACGAAGTGGAAGGTTTTGATAATACTTCCACTTATCCCTATATTCCTGAAGTTCTGATGGTGGAATCCATCCTTGCAAACGCCAGCGAATTGTAATGTCGGTGCCGGCGGCAGTCCAAATATGTTCATTCATCATGAAATCCTTCATAGTCAGCGGTTAGTTTTTCTGCAAATGTAGTTAGATTGGTTTCTACAAAATAAATACCTGAAACCATGCCAGCTTCAAAAGCTTCTCTAAATAATGCTTTTATGTCATCGTCCCCTTTTTCTTCCACAAAGTTTGAGGAATACCAGGTTTCAAATACTTCATTAGCCGCTTTCATAGATGGTACACCCCTATTCTTAGACCGTAAACGTAAACAACTACAACCGCAATTGCGCCACCCAAAAGACCACCAAGTAAACATTCCTTTAGTGATTTAAGGGTACTTTTTCTTTTCTGAAACGCAACAACTTTGTTGTATTCCTCTTTGTCGCCCCAGCCCTTATCAATTATGCGCTGGCGCTGTTCAAACTTGGCTTGCGCCTGGTAATACCGTTCTGCATCTTTTTCTGATTGCAACATTTCCTACTCCTTATTTAGAAGTTACTTTGAGTGTGATTACTGCGGTGGTTTTTGTGTGTTTAGCAATAAGTTCTGCTGGCACGTTTGCTTCTGCAAATACGGCTTTATTGTCAACAGTCGCACGTTGGGAAAGAGTAACGCAAGCTTTGAACAGATTGCCTTCTACATGGCCTTCTTGTTGCTTGAGTTCGTTTTTGATAATTTCTGCCTGTTTTTCAAGGTCAGCGATTTGGGCCAACAACATACCTAATTGGTCAACTTTGCTTAACTGAATGTCCATTGCTTTCATGATTTTTTCCTTTGTTTAATCACGGCACCGTTGCCGTATTAGTAATTTACTAAAGAAAACTTCACTACGCAACAACTATTTTATTAGGACATACCCTTAGTTGTTAAAAAACAACGGAAGGCGTGAATTTGGCAACTACAAGCTGGTGGGAAGAAATGGGGAAAATTCCCACCTTGTTGCATCCTTCAACGCCCCATTGACCGCCTTATTTATGATTGTTCTTTAACTGCCAAAATTCTAACAGTTTGGTGAACATCAGCCAGTAACGGTCTAAATCTGCTAAATCGTGTTCTATAAGCTTTACTTGGCCTATGTGGGTACATGATACAAAAAGATTGGCGCAACGTGCCTTGGGCATATTAAAACCCATGCGGTACGCCGCTAATTGCATACCGTGTTCTGGGTAAATATCTACTTTAGACAAATCACCTTCTTTGGTTTTTATATCAACCACTATGCCTGTAAAAACATGGTTAGATTTGACATACAAATCGCACTTGCCACCAAATCCTAATTCATGGGCAAATGAATGTTCTGGCAACCAAAGTTGTGGCCCAAAATAAGCGTTTAAAGCTTCTTCCACGGGTCGGCACATTGGAATAGCTTCTGGTATCAAATGACCTTCAAAAAACGCTTGAATGGTCGCATGAATGGCCGTACCACGTTCTGCCGCTAATCTTCCAGTTTGTTTGGAATCTAGCATGACCCTTTCAAGCCATGATTCTTCCGTTTCCCCATCTTCTTTAGGAAGCGTTAAAGCACTTAATAAAACCTGTTGTTGCTTCCATTGGTCCAAGCCTGGCCGTGCCGCAACTCCCAATATTGTTGTGACAGATGGACATAAATTGAGGGTGCGGGCATCACGTAGGGTCGTTCCTCTTTCTTTGCCATTTTTTCCAATGGTTGTATAGGCTGGATTGCCAGACCGGTCATACCAATGTCCACTTTCACTTTGCCGTTCTTTAACTAGCATTTTTTGGTTTTCTTCCACGTTTAGGTTTAAATTCATCAGTAGTAATGTCGTAAACAGTTGTTTCTTCAAATTCGACATTGACCGGCACATTAACAAATTTGTTACTAAATTCGCCGCACCAATCTTGCTGTGATTTATTTTCTATATGTGGAAAACGTTTGCAAACTCCGTATTGGTCGCTAATTTGCCCAGCGTACCATTTGCAATCAAAACATTTCATAGTTACCCTAATTGTTGAAGTATTAAATTTCTGTTGTCAGAATCCAACACTTTGTCCGCACATTCCCGAACAATAGCATTGGTAAATGCCGACAAATCTTCCATGTTGAAACCAATTATTTCCTGTTCGTCATCGTACCCAACTTCCTGATGAGTTTTCAAGGTATAGGTTTCAGTCAAAATACATTTAATAGCTGGTTTCATACATTTTTCCTTTCTAGAATGGAATATCGTCATCCAATTCTGATTCGCTGGGAACTGATACCGAATGTGGTTCAAAAGTATTTCGGTATTCAGCAGACTTTTTAATCAGGTTTTGCAACCCTTCCGACAACTTGTCAAACTTAGCTTGGTCAAACGGGTCCAGGCTAAATATCAACAATTCATTAACACCAGTTGGTTCGCCCAGTTTTTTCATAGCGGCCGGTACTTGACTGATGCTTGCAATGTTGGCGTACTTTTTATCGTTGTAATCCGAATGGGTAATCGCCACCATGCAAAACTTTCCAAGCAATACTTCAAGATTGAATCCATCAAGTTCTGCTTGGGTAAATTCTTTGCCCCGCCAAGCTTCTAAATCCTTGCGTAGCGTTGCTTTTTCATCTAAAGAAAGGGTGTATCGCTTAGACACAACCAATGGCTTACCATCGTCCATGGCTAATGGATTGCCGTCATTATCTTCACCGTGCAATTCAAACATACAGATGATTTTGCGTTGCATCTTTTTTTTACCCATCCATTCAGTTGTTTGGGTGCCAATATCAATAATGCGATACAGACGTGCCAAAAAGCTTCCTGGGGGTGGAAGTTTAAAATCGGTGTTACCACTACTGTTTTGTTTAGCTACTATCATTTTTTTATCCTTGTCCAAAAATTGTTCCAAATTCATTAAATAATTCCGTCAATACTTGATTCTTTACTAATTTAGGCTTACCGCAAGCCGCACGAATTACTGCAATATCGTCCGGTGATGCGTAATCATGTTCAATGTTTTCCAAAGCTTCTTCTAAGCGTTCTTCAAACTCTTGCATTACTTGGGCCATTTCATCCATGTCAACTCCTTTATTTATCACGGCACTATTGCCGTACTTAGGAATTTAAAGTAAACTTTACCGAAAGTAAAGCAATATTTACCACGTGAGGAAAATAAATGACAGATGCACAAATCATTGACCTATTGGGCAAGCCAGCAAAAGTAGCTAAGTTGTGTGGCGTTTCCGTCCAGGCGGTATGTCAATGGCGTAACAACAACAGTATTCCGTTTGGTCACTTGACCACAATGGCCGCCACAATTGAAAAAGAATCCCATGGTTTAGTCACTAGAAAAACGTTGTTTCCAAACAACTGGTGGTTAATTTGGCCTGAACTAAAAAATATTTGATGTAAACTTGCTGTCCGTTCTTAGCTGGGGATTCACCACCACCAGCGGCTAAGACGAAAGTGCTACTGGGGGAATAAAGGATGTAACAGCACACAAGTCGGTGGCGAAGCTAGTGCCGATTCCTTGAACGACTGGCGGGTTCTGTGGCTCCGAACAGGTAAAACAGTTGAAGGCGAACCAGGTGGGCTAGGTTCGTCCACCAAACGGTAATGTAGTTTTAATACAACATAATAAAATATCTATACTTCTAAATAAATCTTTAGTATGATTCAAGTACGGTTATGTGACCGTGAATGAAAAGGACTAAAAATGTTTGAACAGTTTTGGAAGTTGTACCCACGCAAGGTAGCTAAAAAAGCCGCACAAACCGCATTTCAACGGCTTTCTAAAGATGACCAAGAAAAATGTGTTGAATCAATTGAACAACACGTTGCATACTGGAAGTTAAAAGATACCGCAACAGAATTTATTCCCCACGCAAGTAGTTGGATTAATGGTTTACGGTTCCTTGACGAATTGGACATGACACCAAAAGAAATGAAGCGCCCAGCATTGCCTTGGTATAGTAATGATGAATTAACTTTGGCTAAAGGCCGTGAACTAGGATTAAATGCGTATGCCGGCGAATCAATGGCCCAGTATAGACAGCGAATCAGCCAAGCTATTGGAAAGGTTCAGGTATGAGTGCGAAATACGCCAGTTACTTCAATATCGGCATCAACTCGGCCTTGTCGGGTTCAGGGCTTATTTTGCTAACCCTAAGTTTAATAAACGGCGCCACACACTTACTGCCGACCTATGGGATCAATGGTCTAAAGGAAGCCGTGGCCAGAAAGGTATGTGGTTATGAACGCAAATGAAATAGCTGATAAATTAGAGCAAGGTCATTGGGAAGGTGGCACAAGAGAACAAGCAGCCACCATGCTACGCCAGCAACAAGCTGAAATTGAGGCGTTGAAAGCAAAGACACTAACAGATGACGAAATAATTGAAATTTGGTGTGTCATGGAAACTGACACAGGCGAACAAAACATTGAATTTGCTAGAGCAATACTAAGAAAGGCGCAAGAGAAATGAACGCAAATGAATTAGCTGAACTAATCGAACACCTTGAAAATGCAAAGTATGTTGGTGCAAGTAAAGCAGCCACCATGCTACGCCAGCAACACGCAGAACTTACACAACTTAAAAATCTTTTTTTGGATAACCAAATATTGCTTGATAAAACACTTAATGCTTGGGCCAAAGAAATGGAAAGAAAAAAGTGAAACCAGATACCAAAGTTGTTGACCCTAATGATTGCGTTGATTACCTTTATGAATACGCACCAGAGTACGCAAAAGCCAAAGGTGAGTTGGCGGAATTAGAAGCCTATCGTCATTCATTACGTTCAATAATGATGAAAAAGTCTAATGAACAATCATTGGGCGCACAAGAACGTGAAGCTTATGCCAGTCAAGAATATCAAGACCTATGCAAAGCTATTGGTGCCGCAACTTATAAAACAGAAATGTGGAAGTTTAGATTAGAAGCGGCCAAGCTTCGTTTTGAAGCCTGGCGTACCCAAGAAGCAAGTAATCGTAACCTTGAAAGATTAACCAAATGATTGACCGTTCAGAATTGATTATTAGTATGCAAAAGGGCGTAAATAAACTTTACGAATTACAAAACAATAAAAAATATGAAGATGCAATTAAAATTGCCCACCGATTAGTCAATGATGCTATGGCTATTGAAGTTGATTGTTTACGTGAAATTAAAAAGCAATGGACGTCATAATTCAGTTGTCGCCAGCAGAAATTCAAATGGCGGCTTTTGTAGGATGCCAACGTACCGTGCAATGCCTTCAGAACGGTTCAAAAAATCGTTACGGCGCTAAAGATACCAATGGCTGGCAAATGTCTATTGAAGGCGCATTAGCTGAATGTGCGCTTGCTAAACACTTGCAAATCTTTTGGTCTAAAGGTACGCCAGGTGCGTGTGATGTAGGTCCGCATGATGTACGTGCTACAGAACATTTACACGGTAGTCTTATAATCCATCCTACAGATGCAGATGAAAGAAAATATTATTTGTTAACTGGATGTAATGGTAAGTATTACGTGCGTGGTTATATGTACGGTTATCATGCAAAGCAACAAAAGTATTGGAAAGACCCACAAGGCGGCCGACCAGCATTTTTTGTACCCCAGGCAGATTTAATTAATGACTAAAAATGACAAAATCCGTAATAATAAAATCGCTGACCTCGGATGTGCGTTATGTCGGCATCAAGGAAATGAGGGAACACCAGCGGAATTGCATCACATTAGACGAAGTGGCGTTAGAAGCCAGTCGCCAATTATTCCGTTGTGTACCTTTCACCATCGAGGAACAAGTGCCGGTATTCATGGAGTTGGGCGCAAATTTTGGGAAAAACAGCACCAAATCACGGAAGAAGAATTACTTGAACAAACGAAAGCTTTAATTAATGAGAACAATTAGTTGGTTTTCATGTGGTGCCGCTAGTGCTGTTGCTACCAAACTGGCTATTGCAGAAAGCACAACACCTATTGAAATTGTTTATTGTCACGTTCAAGAAGAACATCCTGACAATTTGCGGTTCATGAAAGATTGTGAAAAATGGTTTGGTCAGCCAATAAAGGTTATTCAAAACGACAAATACAATGGCAGTATTTACGAAGTATTTAAAAAGCGAAAATACATCGTAGGAATTGGTGGCGCACCTTGTACGGTTCACCTTAAAAAAGATATGCGTAAAGCGTTTGAATTACCAAATGACCGTCAAGTATTTGGTTATACAATAGAAGAACAAGACCGTGTAGATAGATTTATTGATGCTAATAATAATGTAAATTTATGGTCAATTCTGATAGATAAAGGTTTAAAAAAATCTGATTGTTTGGCAATAATTAACCGTGCTGGTATAGAGTTACCAGCAATGTATAAATTAGGCTATCAAAACAATAATTGTATTGGATGCGTTAAAGGCGGTCTTGGGTATTGGAATAAGATACGTTATGATTTTCCAGAACAATTTGACCACATGGCACAAATAGAACGTACAGTAGGGGCTAAAATTCTTAAACATAAAGGCGAACGGATTTGGCTGACAGAATTACCATTAGATGCTGGTGATTACCCTACAGAACAAGCTATTGAATGTGGTATTTTTTGCCACATGGCAGAAGATGATATTAAATGAGTTCTAATTTAATTATTCTTACAGGACTTGTATATGCTTATATTTGCGTTGAAAGTTTTTGGAAAGGAAATTTTGGATTGGGTTGGATGTATTTTGGATATGCTGTTGCGAATTATGGGGCTTACTTAATGGTTACCAAGTATTTATAATTCTAAGGGGTCTAGGCCAAGTTCATGGGCAACCATAGAACACCTAGTACGGAATTGTTTGGAATGATGCGCCCACTTGTCACCTTTTTGCCGGTGAAAACTCATGTGAACACATTCATGGCATAACACACGAATTACTGTCATCATGTGGCCACATAATGCGGCAGATACAGTAATGGTATGTGCATAGTCATCACCCGTGTCATACATATACGTTCCCATGGTTGTCTTATCGTGCTTATCAACTTGAAAATCAATTTCTTCAGGCAATGGCAAATCCCATTTGGTAAAAGGGTACACACAATACAGCGTACTGTATAAATTGCGTAACACTTCAGGCGTTAACCTCATTTCCAACTAATCCATTCTTTGCTAATTTCTTTTTGTTTACGTTCTACATAAACAGGCATACTGAACGTCAAACCATGTTCAGGGTGTGTAATCCACAATGCTTGACGTGGTGGCTCAAAACCGAAGTTGTTAGCGTATGCGTACTCATCGTAACCTTTTAGGCTACCGTTGACGATAAGGCGTTCTAGTTGGATTAATTGATGCCAATGACCTAATATCATTGTGTCGTATTCCATGTCAATCTGGGCGTTTCTAGACCGTTTGCGGTGGTCGCCACGAATGATAGGACCTAAAGCGCCAATGACACCGTCACCCCCACGAAACTGGTCGCCGTGTGTAAGAAGATATTTATGTCCGTAGATTGAATAATAGGCATCGGAACCGTCAGGAATGTGAAACTGCACACGGGTATCATTTTCAAACCTCTTTGATAGAAACTGATAGAGTAACCAATCAAAGGATGTGAAGTTGCGGCCTTTTGCCCTAATTTTGTGCGTGTTACGTCCATGGTTGCCAGATAC
>Ga0208378_1000269_pt1 | contig 18919 bp, 8 predicted proteins | sample CryBogCBE24Aug09_FD_184556 | JGI IMG/M metagenome (GOLD analysis project Ga0208378, IMG submission 184556) | Freshwater microbial communities from Crystal Bog, Wisconsin, USA - CBE24Aug09 (SPAdes) (version 2) | ecosystem: Environmental > Aquatic > Freshwater > Lake | place: Crystal Bog...
TTGTTCCACTTGTACCCGCAGTTCCTGAAGAACCTGATGTACCTGAAGAGCCTGAAGAACCGTCACTACCCGATGAACCCGATGTACCAGCCGTTCCTGAAGAACCTGAACTACCTGACGTACCTGATGAACCATCGGAACCTGAAGAACCTGATGTTCCTGAAGTACCGCTTGTTCCACTCGTTCCTGAACTACCCGATGAACCTGACGTTCCTGAAGTACCTGATGAACCACTTGAACCTGATGTTCCACTTGTTCCTGACGAACCTGATGAACCATCTGTTCCTGAACTACCTGAAGTACCACTTGTTCCTGAAGAACCTGAACTACCTGAAGTACCGCTTGTCCCTGAAGAACCTGAACTACCTGATGAACCCGAACTTCCTGATGTTCCTGATGAACCATCACTACCCGAAGAACCTGAAGTTCCAGAAGTACCTGATGTACCTGCGGAACCTGACGAACCACTTGTACCTGAGGTACCACTACTTCCTGAACTACCTGAAGAACCTGATGTTCCGCTTGTTCCTGAACTTCCTGATGTACCACTTGTACCCGATGAACCATCACTTCCTGATGAACCACTTGTACCTGAAGTACCCGATGTTGCCGCTGTATATTGTGTACCGTTTATATATAAATCACCTGATGTGATATATAATGAACCTGTAACGTTTTGATTACCTTGTAAATTGATATCACCACCACTTATATTTAATGAACCTGTATTTGATGTATTGGTTGCAAATAATTCTTGAACTGAAGGACCTCCTGATCCTGAAACCGCCATATAAACCTTACCATCGGTAGTGTTTAATGCTAATTCTCCTAATTGTAAATTACTATTGGTTGGCTTTTGACCTGGTACGGCGCTTCTACGCAGTTTAATTATTTGTGCCATATGTATGGGTTCCTAATAAAATTGTGTGATATATATCACGGTTATAAAGTCTATATAGACCTTACCAATAAATACTGGAATTACCACATTAAATTAAAAAATATCTAAATATTTTTTAACAATTAGATTTTACTGTTGTAATCTTACCACTTGAATTTATATTCCAAATTGTTCCTGAATTGATGTCGTAAATTGTATTGTTTGTTGTAAGAGTACCGGCCCCACTGTAAATTGCCATACCTGCACCTAATATATTACCTGCATTTACGTAGTTGGTATAATCCGGTGTTAATAAATAAACCGTACTACTACCTGATGGAGTACATGTTAAATTATTACCAATTTTAACTGCAGTGATTGCATTATAACCACAAACTGAAACTGAAGTATCAGAATGAATTACACAACCATTTGCATCCGTTACTTGTACCCAATAATCGGTTGCTTTACATGGAACATTTGTAAATGTATATGTTGCACTATTAGCCACACCTGTTGCAGTTTGTACTAAATTATCTGTTGAGTAGTCTGAGTATGGAAGTGTAGTATCTTCATATAATCTCAATGTTTTAACTCCTGTTCCACCGGCTACTGTGACACTAATTTGTCCGTTTCCTGAACCGGTATCATAAGATTGTATAGAAATAGTACAAGTTTGTGCTGAAGGTTGGGTGATATTAAATGTATACCCATTACCATCATAACATCCATTACTATCTTTGATGAAAATTGTATATGGATTTCCAGCAGGACTCAATGAACCAAATGTTTTTTGTTGAGTTGCGGATATAGGATAATAATTTAAATTATCAATTGAAGCTTGATAACCCGTTCCACTACCTCCTGAACCACCTATAACAATAATTGCACCATCTGAACCACCGTTACAACTTACATTTTGTTGTGTAAATGTTGCGTTTGGTGCTGTTACTGCAAATGTTGTAGAAGATGATGTTGCCGTACAACCATTACTATCTTTAACTGTAACACTATAAGTACCATTTCCTAAACCTGTAAATGAATTACTTGATTGGTATGCTCCACCATTCAAAGAATATGTATATGTTCCTGTTCCACCACCTGCAGTTGCTGTAACACTACCGTTACTTCCATTGAAACATGAATTTGCTGAGCCTGAAATTGAACTTGTAACTTGTGTTCTTGCTAAGTTTCCAACTGATACAGATGCAACTGTACCTGTTCTATTGTTATTTCTAACATAACCTGTATATGTACCACCTGCTAATGAACTAAATGTTGCCGATGATTGCCATGTAACATTATCTTTTGAGTATTCATATGGAGCACCATTACCACCACTTGCACTCAATGTAAATGAAGCATCGGATACTCCATAACAAGATTGTAAACTTGAACTACTTACTGAAACTGTAAGAGCTGGTAATGAAGGTGTTGGTGTTGGTGTTTTAGTCGGTGTACTCGTATTAGTTGGAGTTATTGTATTAGTTGGTGTAATAGTATTTGTAGGTGTTGGTGTATTTGTTGGTGTTATTGTGTTAGTTGGTGTAATAGTATTTGTTGGTGTGACCGTTGGTGTAGATGTATTAGTTGGTGTAATAGTATTAGTAGGTGTTACAGTTGGTGTAATAGTATTAGTAGGTGTTACTGTATTTGTAGGTGTAGGAGTAGGAGTTGGTGAAGGACATATTGATATAGCCGTCAATTTACCATCACTTCCCGATACTTGATAAACTTGTCCGTTACTCGAATTAGAATAAAAACCATTTGCCACTTGATTTGTGAATGATGTACTATCATAGAATATTGTTACACCCGTTACTAATGAACCTGTATAATAAATTGTTGATGGGCGTGTTGTACCACTACAAGCGTTATTTGCTGTTGACCCTGAATAACCATTTATTGTAGTAAAGACAGGTGTCGGGGTTGGTGTCATTGTATTAGTTGGTGTTGGTGTATTTGTAGAGGTTGCAGTGTTTGTTGGTGTAATAGTGTTTGTAGGAGTAATAGTATTTGTTGGTGTAATAGTATTTGTAGGAGTTACTGTGTTTGTTGGTGTAATTGTATTTGTTGGTGTAACTGTTGCAGTAACACTTGGTGTAGGTGTAGGAGAAGGGCATATTGTTATAGCACTTAATCTACCATCACTTCCCGATACTTGATAAACTTGCCCATTACTTGAATTAGAATAATAACCATTAGCTACTTGATTCGATAAGGATGGACTATCCCAAAATATTGTTGTTCCTGTAACTAAAGAACCTGTATAATAAATTGTTGAAGGTGTAGTTCCCGTACATGCCGCATTTTGTGTTGAACCTGAATATCCGGTAATTGTGGTAAACACAGCACTTGGTGTTGGTGTCATTGTTGGTGTAACTGTGTTTGTTGGTGTAGGTGTAGGAGTTGGAGTAGGTAAAACTATAGTTTGAGTTAAATTCAAATTATTAATCCTATTTACCACAACAACTGAACTTGACCCATCGGGCACTATTATACCAACACCCGGATATGTTGTAACCGCACTATAAGGTAAATTATTTGCATAACCTGAACCATCATATAGATATAACAAATTATCAAGAGTCGTAGGATCATCATGATAAACATCATAAGGACCTTGCGAAGTTCCTGAATCCATATATAAGTAAAAATAATTTGTCATTTTCTATTTTATAAATATCTTTTTTATTTCATATCGATATCACCCCAAAATTGGTTGTGAGGAGTTATTGTTTGCCAAGTATTACCATAATTTAAACTTCTATACATATGCAAACTTTGACTATTAACCGCGGTCATTGTTGCACCATCAGGTGAAACAGATACACCTGTAAAGTGGCTATTATTGATTGACTCATATAAATTATCAGACCATGTTTGTCCATAATCAATTGACCTTTGAATTTTTGCACCGTTATTACCACCAGCTGTAGCCGCTAATTGGTATTTTCCATCATCTGACATACTAATTTTATGATTAAAATAATACAATTGTTGTGTTTGTTTTAATATCCAAGTACTACCATAGTCGTTTGACACATAAATTTGATATCCATTAGTTGCGGTTCTTATACTACCATCTGCAGACATTCTAATTCCAGCAAATCCAATACCATTTACTGTATAACCACTTGTACTTGTTGATGTCCAACTATTACCGTAATCACTCGATTGGAATAACATATTATTATATTGATTAGTTACCGCAATATATTGACCACTTTGTGATATTGTTGCTCTATTCCAATTTGCAATATTTAATACATTATTATAATTCAAATTAATTCCACTTACTTGGCTAAATGAAAGTCCATAATTTGTTGAAATATAAACTCCACGTAAACCTACCGAAACCACATATTGACCAAGTTTAGAACATACTATTTGTCCCATATTTTCACCTGAAAAATGTGCTACTTGTGTAAAACTTGTTCCAGCATCATATGATGCATAGATATATTCATTAACGTCAAAATTTGAACCTACAATTGAATATATTGTATTACCTCCATTTATTATTGTTGCACTTGTGAATGTATATGTTGCACCTGTTGTTGGTCCATTCCAAATAGACCATGTATTACCGTTATTATGTGACCAATACAATTTATTATAATTCCATGGAGGAGATCCAGAATTCAAAATTCCACCTGTTGCAACAATATTATTTACAAGAGGTGTGTATGAAGATGGAGTTGGAGTTGGTGTTATAGATAAACCACTACATGATGAACCATTATTCGTAATTGTAAATGTTGCCGGATTTGGTACAACATCTAAAGGTCTAACATATGTTGGATCTATACAACCTATTAATACAGTAGTACCCACACTAACTGTTAATACAGTGTTATAAGCCTTTCCTTGTTCTTGATAATGTATTTGACCTGCAACAGTAACATTGATTGTAATACCTGTATTATATACCGGTGGTGTTGATGTTGGAGTTGGTGTAGGTGTTACTCCTGTTATTGGAAGTAACACAAAATGGAATGATGTATCTACAGTTGAAGTAGGTGTAATTGTTGGAGTTGGTGTATTAGTTGGTGTTACTGTATTAGTTGGTGTTATAGTATTTGTAGGAGTTGTTGTCGGTGTAGGAGTACTCGATGCACCAGGTGAAGATGTTACAGTTGGTGTAACTGTAGGTGTAGATGTATTAGTTGGTGTAACTGAATTGGTAGGTGTATTAGTAGGTGTTACTGTATTGGTAGGTGTCACCGTTGGTGTAGGAGTAGGAGTTGCGGTTGGAGTGGGCGTAGGTGTGGGTATTATATTTACATTTGGTATAAATGAAACTTGACCTAAAATATTAATCGCCATAGACTATAAATACAAAAAAAAGGAGATTTTTGTAGTCTCCTTAATTTTATTTTTTAATATGTTTATTTTATCCGATATATGCTACCGAAAAATTATCGTTTCCATCAAAACTTACCGAACCTAACGGAACAACAGCATACAATGTATCACCAACAGCCAATTTAGTGATTGTTGAACCACCAATATGGTTAGCGGTTGTATTTGTAGCCCATTCTAACATTATTTGTGTAGTAATTGTTCCACCACTATTTTTTCTTACAATAACCTGTGCGGAAGGGTCAGCGTTACCTGCACACCTTGCAACTATATTAACTTGATACAAACCTGCAATTGGTGCGGTAAATGTACCATTACTATTATTCCATGCATTACCTTGATTATAATCAACTACAGTTTGACTACCTGATAATATTGTTGTTGCGGAAACTGAACCACCTGCACCATAAACTCTAAATGCAGGTCTTTGTGGCATTACTATTGAACCACTAATAGTTAAATTACCTGCATCTGTTAATGTTAATAATGTAGAACTATATGCACTATTAAGTATTTCGATATCACCTGAACCATTTTGTCTAAAATACTTATTTGGTGTACTAATTGAACCTGAAGTATTTGTAATTTTTAAGAATTCATTATATGATGAACCACCTTTTGTGTTATTACCTTTAATCCAAAGTGAACCTGTATTAGAATCTCCACCCATTAAAATTAATGAACCTTTGTTATTTACACTAATAACGTTGTTACTACCTGTTGTAGCAACATCCATTAAGTTAGCGGTTTGTCCTGAAGCACCAATAACACCAAATACTGCTTGAGTACCTGTACCAACATTTATAGCCTCCAATGTGTGTGTTGATGGTGGTGTTAAACCATAACTTGATGCATTTGTAAATTGTGATTGTTTTGATACAAATTGTGTTCTATCTAATGCAACATCGGCACCATAAGTTCCTCCAACAAAAGTGGCGTTATTACCTAATGAACCCGATATTTGTAAATAAGTTGTTACTTTATTATCTGTCCATGCACCACCGTTAGAAACAATCCTTAAACTACCTGTACCACTTGCACCATTATAACTTGATAATATAATACCACTTCCATCATTAGTATTAACCATTGTTGGTTGAGATCCTGTTGCTGTCGATTGTATTTGATTTGTTACTGATAATGAACCTGAATATATTGGTGTTGTACCTGAAGAACCTGAAGATCCACTTGAACCTGAAGTACCAGCCGCACCATTACCTGATATTACTTGGATATCAAACCAAGGATATGAATTTGTTGTTGTGAAATCAGTATTACCACCTAAACCACTAACACCTGTTATATCTACAATTCTATATGAAACAATTGTTGTACCTGTTGTTGTTATTATAGCCTCAGATAAACCACCTGTTGCACCATAAGCGGCATTTTGTGCTGGAGAATAAGATTCATTTAAACTACCAACCCAAGTAGAGGTAGTTTCATTATACCAACATAAACTCAATCTACCACTTGAACCAACGAAACCAGGTACTTGTGCCATTAATCTGTAGGTTTTACCCGCAGCAAGTGTAATTTTTCCTGTTGATGTGTTTAAGGAAATATCTGAACCTGTGTAAATGTCTGTTTGTGTAAAGACAACAGTACTACCAGTTGTTAATCCTGTTGTTTGTTGTGTTGAACGAGAACCTCTTGCGAAAGATGAAATAACACCTATACCTGAAGTTCCACTTGTACCTGAAGTACCAGTACCACCTGAATATGTTGTACCATTTATTAATAATGAACCGGTTAAATTTATACTACCTGATAAATTTACTAAACCATTTAAACTTGAAAAACTATTACTCATTTTTTATTTAATTTTAAGACATTCTTATCATAATGAAATTTCCATTTCTATATAAACCACCTAATGGTACTCCACCTGTTGCAGCATCAGCATCATTTGTAAAGTTCAATGAACCTGAAACTTGTGATAAAACTACATATGAAGTATTTGTTAAAGAACCACTTATATTAACATCATCATCAAATTTAGTATCACCTCTAAATTCATATGTAAAACCACTTGAAGGAATTGTATCCGCATTATTATTTAAAACATCCGTTCCAAAACCTATGGTACCATCATTATATATTGAAATCGATGATGAATTCCACATGTTACCACCAAATAAATGTAAATGTCCGTGGTCACCAATACCTGTTGAACCAACATACATATCATTAGCTTGATTGAAAAGATAACCATCACCACCAAAACCAACTTGTCCGCCAATATAATTTGATGAATTAATCCCTAAATCTACATATGAAGAACTTTCAGTAGTATCATCATTCCATAATATTAAATCTGTAGATGCGTTTGAACCACTACCAAAATTTCTAATATTAACTTCGGCATAAGAATCTTGTTTAGATGTTTGAAATGTTGCAATATTATACGAAATACCATTATCAACCACCAATCTTTCTGGTTGGTCAGTGTTTACTACATTAGTACCAAAACAAAATGAATTTGGATGACCAAAAATTTCGTTAGTTACATAGAAATTATTCAAACTTCCTAATGTATGTGCACTTTGAAAATAAGGAACGTAATTCATACTTCCTGTAATTCCAACTAAATTTTCTTTAGTAACTTTATATGTTGTGGTTTCACCACTATTATTCATTACAAGATATGCTCCTGTTGTATCTCCTGTGTAAAGTGGTAATTGATTTATTTGTGTGTTTGCCATTTTATATTATTGTTTTTTTAATGTTGAAATTCTAATCCGTCACCATTCTGAGCTGTCAATATATTTCCATTTTGAATTAAAATGAAATATTGAACCGCAGCACTTGGAGTAGGTGTTGGGGTTGTTGTTATTGTTGCCGTTAAACTTGGAGTAGGTGTTGGTGTAGGTGTACCGACTGTTGATGTTGAACTTGGTGTCGGTGTTGGTGTTGTTGGAACATAATTTGTCCAATATCCATTATTAACTAACCAATTGTATGCGTCATCGACATTTGTAAATGGTGCTAAACCATTTCTTGCCGGTAATAAATTTGTTAAATTAACTAAGTCTTGTGTTGAGAATGTTTTTACACCTATAAAACCTAATGAACCATATACACCAGGTATTTCCGATGGGTGTGTGTTTGATGAATCAGGATAAACTATAAAATAACCTAAACTTTCGTCAGGTCCCATCCACCATTTAAGTCCACCGTAGTCGGCACCATAGTCTTCTGATATATTACCGAACGCAATATTTCCATATTGTGTTGTACCACTCAAAGGAGTTGTACTTGGATTATAAGCGAAAGGTCTTGTAGTTGCCATTTTTTTACTAATAAATATCTAAAAAAAAAGAAGGATATAGAATCCTTCTTATTTTATTTTATTTTAATATATTTTACACATTAAATGATAATGAAATTGGGTCAGTGGCATTAAATTTACCACATGTTTGTGTTTGTGTAACTCCATTATCACTACGTACCATTAAAAATCCATTCGAACCTCCACTTCCAGGGTTAAATATAAATTTATTTCCATTTGTTGCATTAAATTTAGCAATTTTACTACCTTGTGTAATAGTTAATGTACCACCATTAATACTTAAACCACTGAATTGAGAACTAAAGTTTGTTCCGGTACTATCCTTCATATCAAAATATAATTGTTTTGATGATCCTGTGAAATTTAAATCAAATACTTGGTTTCCACTATCCACAAAAATTGTATTACCATTTCCTGTTGGTGGACCGACAGTTAATGTACCTTCGGTTGAATAATAAAAATACCATGAACCCATTCCTCCACCTCCCGTTGTCGGTGTTGGTGTTGGTGTTGGTGAAGGTGCTCCGATTATAACGTTAATTGAACCACCTATCCATGTGTATGTATATGTTCCTTGAGTTAAACCTAAACTTGTAAATGTTTGTCCTGTAAATGTTTGACTACTATTAATTTGTTGCCCCGAAGCGTAACCTGTTGGGACTACTAAAAAATATGGTGGTGCTCCATTTATTATAACACCAAATACATCTCCGCTACCTAAACTATTTGCACCACCTCCTCCAGTTCCAAAATTAGATGGTGTACTTGTAAATCCACTATATGAATCAAAATACATACCACTTGCTCCACATATAAATGTTGCACTATTGATACCTATACCACCTGACCCTTCATATTGATTACTATTAACAAGTGTTAAACCACTAAGATTAAGTACACCTGAAGCTGACATAACAAGGTCAGAATTAACTTGACTTATAGTAACTGTAAATCCTGTTGCGGAATTTGTTGGTGTAGGAGTTGGTGTAGGTGTTGTACCGACACCTGACGATGTTGGTGTTATACTTGGAGTTGGTGTGTTAGTTGCAGTAGTTGTTACACTTGGTGTTGGAGTATTGGTATTAGTTGGAGTTATTGTATTTGTAGGTGTAGGAGTTGATGTTGGTGTCGGTGTTGGAGTTGTGCCAGGTGCGTTATTAAACGTAAGACTAATTGTTGAACCTGAAACAAATCTTGTTGTTGCTGCTTGTATAAATTGAGCTGAACGACTTACAGTCAATACTAAAAATTGATTTGGAATAATTTGATAATCTGAAGATGTACCTGAATAAATTGCCACACTACTTCCTTGTATGATTGATAATGTACCTCCTGATGTATCTAATTGACTAAATTGTGTTGAAAAACTTGTTCCATTTCTATCATTGAGACAAAAATATAATGATAATGTACCACCCGTATAGTTTGGACTATACGTTCCTAAACCACCTATAGAATTAATAAATGTTGCATTACCATTACTTAAAGGTGCTACTGCTACTACTTGGTTGTCTGGTGAGTAAAATAACCATTCACCTGAACCTCCAGCTCCATTTGTTGGTGTTGGTGTATTAGTTGGAGTTGATGTATTTGTTGGTGTAGGAGTTGGCGTTGTACCTGCTTGTGATGTTGTTGGTGTATTAGTAGGTGTAACTGTATTTGTTGGTGTTAATGTTGGTGTAGGAGTAGGAGTTGGTGTTGTTCCTGCATTTGGTGTTGGGGTAACAGATAAGTAGTTAGTCCAATATCCATTATTCATAACCCAATTATAAGCATCCATATCATTTGTAAATGGTGTCAAACCATTTCTTGCTGGAATACTATTCGCCAAATTGATAAAATCTTGTGTTGTAAATGCCTTAGGTCCCAAAAATCCAACGGAAGCTGTTGTCCCCATTATTTCTGTTGGATGGTCATTTGATGGTTGAATATAGGCAATGAAATAACCTGAAAGTTCATCAGGTCCCATCCACCATGTTAATCCACCATAATCTGCACTATATTCAACTGAAACATTACCAACTGATAAATTGCCATATAAAGTTGTACCACTAATAGATGTACCACTTGGATTATAGGCAAAAGGTCTTGAAGTATAACTTACCATTTTTTTACTTATAAATATCAAAAAAAAAGAAGGATTGTTAGTCCTTCCTTTTTTTTATTTTATTTTTTTATAATTTTTAGTATGAACCACCATCAATTACATTTGAGAATGCTAAAGTACCGTCGGATGCTTTATATCCTAATACACTTGATAACACCGCCGAACCTGTTACTAATGATGTAAATCCTAAATTATTACTTGAGTTTCTATAAACTACTTGTGAAGAAACACTACCATAATCAGTACCATATGAACCACTTGCTATATTCACATCACCTAACATTTGTGTTGTACCTGTGATATAAACCGAACCTGTGAACTCATGTGTATCTCCAATTGAATCACCGAATTTTGTTGAACCTGATGAATAGATTACTGAAGATGTTTCATATGCTATGTGTAATTCAGTTGCGGTAATTGTACCTTGAATGTTTACAGAACCTGTGATTTCAACATTGTTAGTTGTTGCCCAGAATGAACCTGTTTGAGCAAATAGACTATCTCCTGAAGTTCCTGATGAACCTGAAGAACCTGAAGAACCATCAGTACCATTAGAACCTGAAGTACCTGACGTACCACTTGTTCCACTTGTTCCTGAAGAACCTGATGTACCTGATGAACCATCAGAACCTGAACTACCTGATGTACCTGAAGAACCATCTGTACCGCTTGAACCACTTGTACCTGAAGAACCATCTGTTCCTGAAGAACCTGAAGTACCTGAAGAACCATCAGAACCTGATGAACCACTTGTACCTGAAGTACCACTTGTACCATCACTACCCGAAGTTCCCGAAATACCATCTACACCCGAAGTACCTGAAGAACCATCCGTTCCTGAAGAACCTGAACTTCCGTCCGTTCCTGAACTACCTGAAGTACCTGATGAACCGTCTGTTCCTGAAGAACCTGATGAACCATCTGAACCTGAACTTCCTGATGTACCTGAAGAACCGTCCGAACCTGATGAACCTGAAGAACCGTCGGTACCACTTGACCCACTTGTTCCTGATGAACCATCACTTCCCGAACTTCCTGATGTTCCTGATGAACCATCAGAACCCGAAGAACCTGAAGTACCCGAACTACCATCTGTACCACTTGAACCTGATGTACCTGAAGAACCATCAGAACCTGATGAACCTGAACTACCATCTGTACCTGAAGAACCTGATGTACCTGAAGTACCTGCAGAAGCTACAATTGACCAGAAAGTAGGAGATGAACTTGGAGTATTACCATCTTGATTATCTACTAATGAAATATATGAACTACCATCGTAATAAACAACATCATTCAAATTATATGTTGTTACATAATCCCAAAGACCTTGCCATTGGAACGATGTACCTGATGTTCCTGATGTACCTGATGAACCATCTGTACCACTTGAACCACTTGTTCCTGAAGAACCATCTGTTCCTGAAGAACCTGAAGTACCTGATGTACCATCCGTACCACTTGAACCTGATGTACCTGATGAACCATCTGTACCGCTTGATCCACTTGTACCTGAACTACCATCTGTTCCTGAAGAACCTGAAGTACCTGATGTTCCTGAACTACCATCTGTTCCTGAAGAACCTGAAGAACCATCCGTTCCTGAAGAACCTGAAGTGCCTGCTGTTCCTGAAGAACCTGAAGAACCATCCGTACCATTAGAACCTGATGTACCTGCCGTACCTGATGAACCTGATGTTCCTGAACTACCATCTGTTCCTGAAGAACCTGATGTACCTGAAGAACCATCACCACCCGCAGCACCTGCTAAGTTTACGTCCCATGAACTAAATGTTCCTGTACCGATGATTGGTTTAGTTACCAATAAAGATAATGAACCATCACCAGTAGAATATGTTATAACCTCTCCCTCGAAGAATTCTGTTGGACTATTCGCAACAATAACACTTTGAGCTACTGAGTAAGCTAAATCTACATCTATTACTAAATTTTGTGTCGAACCTGTTGTTAAAGATGAAAGGTCGATAGTTGTAGTTGATGTTGTTTTATATCTATCGCTATATCCTGAAGAACCTGAAGTACCCGCTGTACCTGAAGTACCACTTGTACCACTTGTTCCTGAACTACCATCACTACCCGATGAGCCTGATGTACCCGCCGTTCCTGATGAACCTGAAGTACCCGATGAACCGTCAGAACCTGATGTACCTGACAAACCATCTACTCCCGAAGTTCCCGATGAACCATCAGAACCTGATGAACCTGAAGAACCATCAGAACCTGAAGAACCTGAACTACCATCTGTACCTGAACTACCTGATGTTCCTGAAGAACCATCAGAACCTGAAGAACCTGATGAACCATCAGAACCTGAAGAACCTGAACTTCCATCTGTACCACTTGAACCCGAAGTCCCTGATGAACCATCTGTACCATTAGAACCTGAAGTACCTGAAGTACCGTTTGAACCTGCTTGAGCTATTAAATCCCATGAAGGTCCTGTACCTGGATATTCATTTTGATTATCTGCATTTGCAACATAAGAACTTCCTAAATAATCTACAACATTAAATCTTGCATAGAATGTACCATAGTTGAATGTTCCTCTTAAAGTAAAACCATCACCTGAAGAACCTGAAGAACCATCAGAACCACTTGAACCTGATGAACCATCTGTACCTGAACTTCCTGAAGTACCACTTGTACCATCAGAACCTGATGTACCTGACAAACCATCTACTCCCGAAGTACCTGAAGAACCATCTGTTCCTGAAGAACCTGAACTACCGTCTGTACCTGATGAACCTGAGCTACCATCTGTACCACTTGAACCAGAAGTTCCTGAAGAACCATCTGTACCTGATGAACCTGAGCTACCATCTGTTCCTGAACTACCTGATGTTCCTGAACTACCATCAGTACCTGATGAACCTGATGAACCATCTGTTCCCGAACTACCTGATGAACCATCAGAACCCGAAGAACCTGAACTACCGTCAGATCCACTTGAACCAGAAGTTCCTGAAGAACCATCTGTACCCGATGAACCTGATGAACCATCTGTTCCCGAACTACCTGAAGAACCATCCGTACCTGATGAACCTGAACTACCATCCGTTCCTGAAGAACCTGATGTACCTGAAGAACCATCAGTACCATTAGAACCTGATGTACCTGATGTACCTGAAGTTTGTCCTGTGTATGAAACTCCATTTATAAGAATATCTGAAGAAACATTGATTGTTGTAGCAGATAAACTATTAATAGTTAAACCACTAATAGTACCACCTTCAATGTTACCTACCAAATTTAATTTTGTGTTACCACCGTCACCATTACTATTCAAAATGTATAATGACTTATCACTTGAAGCATAGAATGGAATACCATTTAATGTGGTACCCCAAGTAGCACTCAATATAGTAGGTGCTTCATTTCCTGAAAATATTCTATTGATTGCCCTGAAACGACCTTGTTGTCCGTCATCTAATGGGTCAGGAGAACCCATGAATATAAAGGGACCCACTAAATTTCCTACCGAACCTGAAGCGATTACTATTTCACCACTATTTGCGGTGATACTTGGGATATTTTCAATCCTACCTCTTCTGTGTTTAATGATTTGTGCCATGTATGCTTTTTTATTTTATAAATAGTTTTTATATATGATTAAACCGATTTAATTCGATATATTTGTTTTTTGAATATGTTTAACATTTTTTATTAAAATCCTCCCAAATCCATTACAGTATTATTTAATTGTTGTAATATCAAAATAGTATTTTCAAATGCTAATGATGCTGAATATTCAGTTGCCGCTATTTGATTTTTTACAATATCAACCGCTCCTGAAACAATCAAACTATTTCTACTTGGGTCAGTAGCACTTAATATTGAAGTTCCGTTTACAATTAAATCTCCGTTTATGGTTACAGAACCTGTTGTTTGGATTGAACCTGTGAATGAATGAACATCATCTTGAGTGTCTCCAAATTTGGTTGAACCTGAACTATATAGTACTGAAGATGAAATGTATGTAACATCATATTCGTCAGCGGTTATGGTTCCTTTAACTCGTAATGAACCAGTAACTTCAAGATTATTTGTTGTATAGTAAAATCCTGAACCTGAGATGAATATTGAATCTCCTGATGTACCACTTGTACCGTCTGTACCACTTACACCTGACGTACCTGAAGTACCATCTGTTCCTGACATACCTGAAGTACCTGATGAACCAGATGTACCATCTAATCCTGAGATACCTGAAGATCCTGATGTACCATCCGTACCTGATAAACCTGAAGTTCCACTTGTACCTGAAGTTCCATCAGAACCTGTTCTACCTGAAACCATCAAATACCAGTTTCCGTCACTAACAGGAATATGATTTATGTTTATTGTATTAGCAACGTAAGAACTTCCGTCATAACTTACAACATCATTGACATTATAAGTAGTTGTTGAATTCCATTCACCTTGAGGGGTAAATCCATTTCCTGATGTACCTGATGTACCATCTTGACCTGATGTACCGCTTGTTCCTGAAGTACCCGCGGAACCTGATGTACCTGAAGTACCATCACTACCCGAAGTACCTGAAATACCATCAACACCTGAAGTACCTGATGTACCGTCAATACCTGATGTACCATCTTGACCTGAAGTACCAGAACTACCTGAACTACCATTAGAACCATTCGTTCCTGAAGTACCTGAAGTACCATTAGAACCAGAAATAGTTGATATGTCATACCAAGTATTTGTATTCGCAACATATTCCCAAATGGTATTGTCCGTAGTTTGTAAATAAAAGTCTCCGTCGGTAAGACCAGAAATAGTCCCCAAAGGATTGTTTGGACCTTGAAACCATTTTGTGCCTCTTTGACCTGAAGTACCTGAACTACCTGAAGTACCATCTATACCTGAAGTACCTGATGAACCTGAAGAACCTGAAGTTCCTGATGTACCTGAAATACCCGAAGTACCTGAAGAACCATCTACACCTGAGATACCTGAAGTACCGTCCGTTCCTGATGTACCCGATGTACCATCTGTTCCTGATATACCTGAAGTACCTGAACTACCTGAAGTACCATTTGTTCCTGATATACCTGAAGTACCTGAAGTTCCTGATGTACCGTCTGTTCCTGAAAAACCTGATGTACCACTTGAACCTGAGGTTCCGTCAGTTCCCGATATACCTGAAGTTCCTGAAGTACCGTCTGTTCCTGATATACCTGATGAACCACTTGTTCCTGAAGTTCCATTTATTCCTGATGTACCTGATGTACCTGAAACACCTGATGAACCACTTGTACCTGAAGTTCCATTACCACCCGCAGCACCGTCGACATTTGTTGTCCAAGTACTATGAGTTCCACTACCACTAATATCGGTAATCAATAATGTTAAACTTCCTGTGTTTATATTATATGAAACAACATCTCCATGGAAATGCTCGGCATTTGAGAACACAACAATTAAATGTTGTGCCATAGAATAATCTAATTCTGATGATGTCGTTAATGTTATATTAGTACCAATTACTAAAGATGATAAATCAATAGTATCTGTTGAATTTCCTTTAAATTGTGCACTTGTACCTGAAGTTCCTGATGTACCGCTTGAACCATCACTACCAGACGTACCTGAAACACCATCTACACCCGATGTACCTGAAGAACCATCTGTTCCTGATGTACCCGATGAACCTGATAAACCGTCTGTACCTGAAGTACCTGAACTTCCTGATTGACCATCTGTACCTGAAGTACCTGATGTACCACTTGTTCCCGATGTTCCTGAAAAACCATCTACACCCGAAGTACCTGAAGTACCTGAACTTCCTGATTGACCATCTGTACCTGAAGTACCTGATGTACCACTTGTTCCCGATGTTCCTGAAAAACCATCTACACCCGAAGTACCTGAAGTACCTGAACTACCCGATAAACCATCTGTACCTGAAGTACCTGAACTACCCGATAAACCATCTGTACCTGAAGTACCTGATGAACCCGATAAACCATCCGTACCTGATGTACCTGAAGAACCTGATAAACCATCCGTACCTGATGTACCTGAAGAACCTGATTGACCATCGGTACCTGAAGTACCCGATGAACCTGATTGACCATCGGTACCTGAAGTACCTGAACTTCCTGATTGACCATCAGTACCTGAAGTACCTGATGAACCCGATAAACCATCCGTACCTGATGTACCTGAAGAACCTGATTGACCATCCGTACCTGAAGTACCCGAAGAACCATTTGTTCCCGATATACCCGAAGAACCTGATGTACCCGATGTACCATCTATACCTGAAGTACCACTTGTACCAGCAGAACCAGATGAACCTGAAGAACCACTTGTACCTGAAGTACCATTTATACCTGAAGTTCCTGAAGAACCACTTGAACCTGATTGACCATCTTGACCCGATGTACCTGATGAGCCTGATGTACCATCTAATCCTGAGATACCTGATGAACCTGAGCTTCCCGAAGAACCTGAAGTTCCATCCATACCATTAGTTCCTGATGAACCACTTGAACCTGAAGTACCGTCTGTACCATTAGAACCTGAAGAACCTGAGGTTCCACTTGTACCCGATACGCCTGATGAACCGCTTGAACCTGAAGTTCCCGATTGACCTGAAGAACCTGATGTTCCTGAAGTACCATCAACACCTGAAGTTCCTGAAGTACCCGTAGTTCCTGATGAACCACTACTTCCTGAAGTACCTGATATACCTGAAGTACCTGAAGTACCGTTGAATCCAACCGCACCATCTAAGTTTACTGTCCATGAACTATAATTTCCTGAACCGAATCCTTTTTCAACTGTTGTTGAAAAGTTTCCCGTAACTGAATCGTATGATACTATATGAAGTACCATATAATTAGAAGCGTCTGCCGCTAATACTATATCTTGAGCAAATGTGTATGCTAAACCAGCTTCGCCGGTAAAGTTTATAGTGTCACCACTTACATTTGAAATTGTTAAATTTGTTGTTGATGTTGAAGAATATCTGTCACTTGTACCTGAAGTACCTGATGAACCACTTGTACCCGAAAAACCATCAACACCTGAAGTACCTGAAGTACCACTTGTACCTGGCTGTCCATCTTGACCTGAAGTACCTGAAGATCCATCAACACCCGAAATACCTGAAGAACCTGAAGTTCCACTTGACCCCGATTGACCATCTTGACCTGATGTACCTGATGAACCCGATGTACCATCTATACCACTTGTTCCTGAACTTCCCGATTGACCATCTGTACCTGAAGTACCTGATGTTCCATTAGAACCTGATGAACCTGAACCTCCACCTGTACCATTAGCTGCAATATAATTAGTTGCAGCAGCTTGAATATCATCTACCCAATAACTATCTGTTGGAAAAGCTGAAGCAAATTTTGCTAAACTTGATATTTGAGGTAATCCATTTAATAATGGATATAAAATACCATAAGTACTTTCAATAGGTCCATTTGATGGTGGGTCATTTAAACTATCATTTGTTAAAACTCTTAAATCTGTGTCTTTAATTATTAAAACAACTTCATTATCGTTATTAACACTAATAATATCCACAACATCGTACCAACTACCATTTGGTAAAAGAAATTGCCATCCAATTTCAATATCATTAGCATTATATAAATTTGGATTATTATAGTAATTTGGGTATCCTGCCGAAACACTTTGTATTTCAAATGTTGCTTGATAAGATAATGGTGCACCATCGTAGGTTCCTCCACTCCAATAAGAATATACACTTGTAGTTCCTTGTGATATACTACCAACCAATATTTTTTCAGGTATATGAACTGTTGTTGACATTTATTTTTTTATATTTTAAGAAAGTAATCCAAATGTTATTGTTATAGTTGTATTTCCTGAACTAACTAATCCAGTATTAGTACTATTCAAACCATATATTGTTAATGTTGTATAGTTTCCACTTGATAATGTTTGAAGAGCAGCAAATTGACTATTAGATAAACCCGTAGGTGCCTTACTCCAAACACTTGTACCATTTACACCATGTGTCATTATGTTAACTAATGGTTGAACTTGGAGTCCTGATGGTCTTGTAACACTCAATGTAGTACCATCAACTTTTGTAAACACCCATCCAGCAGTTTGAAGAGTTGATAAATTTTCACCATTTGGACCTATTGCACTTACTAACCCTGTTGGGAAGGCATCCATTACATTCGATGTATACGATAATGTAACTTGATAAATTTTAACTGAACTTGTTGCCGATGTACCTGAAGAACCCGATGTTCCTGAAGAA